>WSSedL1CaDRAFT_10001403_pt1 | contig 14018 bp, 9 predicted proteins | sample WetSurSL1Cattail_FD_9464 | JGI IMG/M metagenome (IMG submission 9464)
TATATCGGGTATCATATTCAAAAGGGTTTGACCTATGCGCTTGCTAAACGAAACCGAATTTTACCGGTAGTCGCCCTTATCACTCAAGTGGTGGTTGATAAGGATGATCCGGCATTTTTAAATCCGACGAAACCGATTGGTCCTTTCTATTCGGAAGAGGAAGCGCGCCAATTGATGACGGAGAAAAATTTCATCATGAAGGAAGATGCCGGCCGGGGTTGGCGTAGAGTGGTCGCTTCACCGATGCCAAAACGAATCGTGGAGATTCATTCAATCCGCGAATTATGGGACTCCACCATTGTGATTACCGTTGGCGGCGGAGGAATTCCGGTGATCGAGAAAGAAGACGGTTCATTGGAAGGGATTCCGGCGGTAATCGATAAGGATCTGGCTGCTGAGAGGCTGGCCGAGGAGGTCGGGGCCGATGTTTTACTAATCCTCACTGAAGTGGAGAAAGTTGCTTTGAATTATAAGCAACCGGACCAGCGGGAGTTGGATCATCTTACGGTGGCCGATTGCGAACGGTATATTGCCGAGGGCCATTTTGCACCGGGCAGCATGTTACCTAAAATTAAAGCGGGCATGATGTTTGCTAAGGTCCCCGGTAGGCAGGCGATTATTACTTCATTGGAACAGGCGGTCGCTGCCTTAAAGGGCGAGACCGGGACGACCATCAGCGGCTAGGGAAGAAAGATACGATTATTGCAGATTGCAGATTATAGAACCTCAAGGTAGTATCCACCCCTAGCCAGCAAGCTAGCTGAGGGGTAATTAAAGAATGAAAATAAGTTTTAACCTCTGTGTCTCCGTGGCTAAAAAAACAATTGGCCACAGAGACACAGAGAAAGGATGAAAATAGCTAGTGAGGTGGCTTGATTGAGTAAAGTTTTAAAACTGAAATGCGTCAAGTGCGGTCGGGAATACAGCGAAGGGGATATACTTTATACCTGTGATGATTGCGGTATTGACGGGATTCTGGACGTTATTCTGGATTACGATACAATCCGCAGGGAAATGACTTTTGATTATTTCAAAAACAATCATAACTATTCACTTTGGCGTTATTTACCGGCTATTCCCATCGATGATCCAAAGGGAATTCAGCCTTTACAGGTCGGCTGGACGCCCTTTTATGAGACAACTAAATTTACCCGGGAAACCGGTCTGAAAAGTTTGTTTATAAAGGATGATTCCCGCAATCCGACTGCTTCTCTAAAAGATCGAGCCAGCGCAGTCGGGGTAGCCAAAGCACTTGAGCTCAACCGGAAAGTGGTGTGCGCCGCATCGACCGGAAATGCAGCTTCTTCGTTATCCGGTTTCGCCGCCAGTGCCGGGATTGAAACATATATCTTTGTACCGGAGACCGCTCCGGAGGCTAAGGTGACTCAATTGCTGATCTATGGTTCCCATGTTTTTTTGGTGAAAGGCACTTATGATGTTGCAGTTGAGTTGTGTTTTAAAGCAGCAGCCGAGTTTGGCTGGTACAACCGGAGCTGTGCGATTAATCCTTATTTGGTAGAAGGCAAGAAAACGGTAGCCTATGAGATCTGTGAACAGCTAGGCTGGAAAGCGCCGGACATCGCTGTGGTGGCGGTGGGGGACGGTTGCACCATTGCCGGGGTATGGAAGGGATTTGAGGAGTGTAAAATTTTAGGGTTGATTGATAAGGTTCCGAAGATTGTGGGGGTCCAAGCCGCCGGTTCAAATCCGGTGACCAGAGCCTTTAATCAAAAAACCTATCAATTTGAGTATCAAAAGCCGGAGACTATCGCCGACAGTATTTCGGTGGGGATTCCCCGTAACGGGATTAAAGCCCTGAATGCAGTGAACCAATCCCGGGGCTGGATGGTCGATGTGACGGATCAAGAGATTTTAGATGCTATGAAACTGCTCGCCCAAAAAACCGGCATCTTCGGTGAACCGGCCGGAGTCACCAGTTTCGCCGGAATTTTAAAAATGAAACAATTGGAGATGTTGTCGGGAAATGAAACCGTCGTAAGCATTGTCAGCGGCAGCGGTCTAAAGGATGTTAAAAGCGCAGCCGGGGCGGCAGGAAAAGCAACGGTTATTGAGCCGGAGTTAGAAGAGGTTAAGAGAGCATTAAATAGTTGAGAATTGAGCTTCTGATTGGGGCTCAGGTGGAAGGGTAACATTAGACCTTAGGATTTAAAGGCACCTAACCCTTGCCCTTCCCCCGAGAAGTGTCAATATCGGGTTTGGTCAGGTGGAAGGGTAACCTTAGTCTTTGACGTCTAAATAAAAATCGGGATTGATAGATGGATTTTTTAAGGCCAACAAAGCCCGGGGTTACCCTTCCACTTGAACTTACATTCGGAATTGCATCTAAGGGGAAGGGCAAGGGTTAGGTTAAATAGGCATTATTGGTCCTTTAACATAATGGCATTGGGTTTTAACTCATGGATTGCGATATATTAATGATATGGAGGTATTTAACAATGACTGATTTTGCACAAATATTCAAGGCGGCGGAAGGGTATAAACCGCAAATTTCCAGGTTTTTGCGCGACTTGATTGCCATACCCAGTGAAAGCGCCCAGGAAGGACAAGTAGTACAACGGATCAAGCAGGAGATGGAGAAGGTGGGCTTTGATAAAGTGACGATTGACCCGATGGGAAATATTTTGGGTTATATCGGTCACGGCAAGCATTTAATCGCCATGGATGCGCATATCGATACAGTAGGTATCGGAAATCCTAAACTGTGGAAATTTGACCCTTATCAGGGCTTTGAGGATGAACAGCTGATCGGCGGGCGTGGCGCCAGTGATCAAACCGGTGGAATGGCGGCCATGGTATATGCCGGTAAGATTATTAAGGATTTAAAGTTGGAAGACGATTTTACCCTGCTCATCGTGGGATCAGTCCAGGAGGAGGACTGTGACGGTTTGTGTTGGCAGTATATCATCAATGAATCGAAAATCAGGCCGGAATTTGTAGTAATTACCGAACCAACCTCTTGTAATATTTATCGCGGCCAGCGCGGCCGGATGGAGATAAAAATAACCACCCAGGGCGTGAGTTGCCATGGTTCGGCTCCGGAACGCGGTGATAATGCCATTTATAAGATGGCCGGTATTTTAACCGAATTGCGGGCGCTGCATGAAAATCTGAATACCCATCATTTTCTGGGCAAAGGCAGCCTCACCGTTTCAGAGATTTTCTTTACTTCACCGTCACGCTGTGCGGTGGCTGACAGTTGCTGGATTTCAGTGGACCGCCGGTTGACCGTGGGTGAGGATAAGGAATACGCCTTAGGGCAAATCCGTAATCTGCCCGCCGTGAAAACTGCCAAAGCTGAAGTTTCGATGTATGATTATCAGAGAGCATCGTATACCAACTTGGTTTATCCTACCGATGCCTATTTCCCAACTTGGTACATTGAAGAAGAGCACCCGGTCTGTCAGACACTGGCTGATGCTTATCAAGGACTTTTTCAAAGCAAACCCATAATGGATAAATGGACTTTTTCCACCAATGGCGTATCGATCATGGGTAAATACGGAATACCCTGTATTGGATTTGGACCGGGACACGAAGAGGAAGCCCATTCTCCCAATGAGAAGACCTGGAAGGAAGAGCTGGTTAAGGCTACAGCCATGTATGCCGCTATCCCGTCGCTTTTTATCAAAAAGTATGCCGGGGAGATGCCCAAAGTAACTGAGAATTTGGCGAAATGAAGATTGGGTATGAAAAACATTGAAGCCGTTGTACTCGCAGCCGGATATTCCAGCCGAGCCGGTGCTTTTAAGCCGGGCTTGGATCTGGGCGGCAAGACAGTCATCGAACGTTGCCTCGAAGGGATGCTCCCTCTCTGTGATCGGGTGATTGTGGTGGGTGGATATCAGATTGAGCGGCTTTATCAAATTCTAGCGCAATACCCGTCGGTTGAAATTGTTTTAAACCGCCGTTATGTCGAGGGAATGTTTTCCTCGGTTAAAGTGGGTATGTCCCAAGCCAAAGCAGAACGGATCCTTTTCACACCCGGAGATCATCCGTTGATTAGTCAAGAGGTTTGCCGTAGTTTGCTCAGAGTGGACGGCGACATCGTTATTCCCACTTTTAACGGTCGCAAGGGTCATCCGGTGTTATTGACGAGGCAGATCGCCCAGGAAATTCTATTGGAAAATGATGACTCGAATCTAAGGGATTATATTCAAAAGAAGGGCTATCAGACTTTGGCAGTAACGGATGAGGGAATTTTAATCGACTTGGATACTAAAGAAGATTATCAGCGAATTGTAGAACGAGTGCGGTTAACAAGGGGAAGGGGGTAAGCTTGAATGAAAGAGAATATCAGTATGCCCATTCCAAAGGTGGACCATCAAGAAAAGATGGCCGGGGCCGCCAATTACGTGGGAGATTTAAAACTGCCTGGGATGCTCTTTGCAAAAACCCTACGATCTGACCGGGCCCGAGCCCTGATCAAAACGGTTGATACACCCCCTTTACCGGAAGGCTATTTCATCGTGGACTATCATGATATCCCAGGCCGCAATCGGGTCAAGATCATGATTGACGATCAGCCTTTTTTTGCGGAAGACCGGGTGAATTATATCGGTGAACCCATCTTGCTGGTGGTGGGACCGGACAAGCAAAAGATTTTGGAAATCATGGCTCAGATCCGGGTCGATTATCAAGATATCGCCCCGATCTTAACGATGGACGATGCGGAAAACCAGGATCTGCCGCCGATCTTTGGCGATAAGAATTATTTTGCCGAATTTGCCATTGCCAAAGGGGATCCGGAAGAGGGTTTTGCCAGGGCCAAATATATTTTTGAAGAAGAATTCAGCACCGGTTATCAAGAGCAGCTTTATTTAGAAACCCAAGGCGTATTAGGGGTTTATGAAAACGGACAAATCACGGTCTATGGTTCCATACAGTGTCCCTATTACGTAAGAGATGCATTAATGCAAGCCTTCGGCTGGGGCAGCGAGCGGGTTCGAGTGGTGCAAACCACTTTGGGAGGCGCCTTCGGCGGCAAGGAGGATTATCCGTCACTTATCGGTGGGCAGGTTGCAGCGGCCGCTGTAAAGACCGGGAAACCGGTTCAATTGCTCTTTGATCGGGCCGAGGATCTGGAAGTAACCACCAAGCGACATCCTTCCATCATCCGGCTACGGGCCGCAGTCGATGAAAATTATCGAATTACGACGCTGGCGGCGGATATTCGTTACAATGCCGGGGCTTATTCCGGTTTATCCAATGTGGTTTTGCAACGGGGGATGTTTAACATTGCCGGGGTTTATCATTTTCCTAATTTGAAAGTGAAAGGACGCACCGTAGCCACAAATACAGTTCCGAATGGGGCTTTCCGGGGCTTCGGGGCGCCGCAGGCGATATTTGCCATTGAAATGCAGATGGAGATGATCGCTCGGAAATTGGGACTCGACCCTTTGGATTTTAAGATGAATCATCTGGCCCAAAAAGGGGATTCGACGACTACCGGCGGGACTTTCCGCCAGGCCGTAAAACTTCCGGAGCTGATTGCTACGGTGGAACAGCTTTCAAGTTACCGCCAAAAAACCAATGAATTTACCAATGGAAATCATAAAACTTTAAAAGGGATCGGCATGTCGTTGTTCCTCCATGGCTGCGGTTTTACAGGCAGCGGTGAAAGAGATTTCATCAAAGCGCAAGTAAAACTTAGAAAACTGGCGGATGGGAAGGTTGAGATATTGGCAGCCAATACCGATATGGGGCAAGGACTAAAGACGACCTTCCGCAAGATCGTTGCTAATACCCTTGATTTATCGGTTGAATCGGTAATTTATCAGAACCCGGATACGACAAGGGTTCCCAACTCGGGCCCCACCGTAGCTTCCAGAACTATAATGATTGTAGGCAAATTATTGGAGGAAGCGGCAAGGGAGCTAAAACAGCGTTGGAGCGAACCGGGAGAAATTGAAGTTACTGCCAATTATCGGCACCCGACGGATATGCGTTGGGATGATAAGACCCTCAGCGGAGATGCTTACCCTGCCTACTCTTGGGGTGTTAATGCGGTGGAGGTCGAAGTAGATCCATTAACTTTCGAGATCCAAATCAAAGGAGTCTGGTCGGCCTTTGATGTTGGGAAAGCCATTGATGAACGGATTATGAGAGGCCAAATTGAAGGCGGGATTTTACAGGGCCTTGGTTATGGGTCCCTGGAAAAGATGGAATCGCGTCAAGGCAAGCTTCAGCAACGTTCGGTGACTGACTATATCATACCGACCGCTATGGATTGCGTTAAAATGGAGCACCGGTTGATAGACAATCTTTATGATGATGGACCCTTCGGGGCTAAGGGCGCCGGAGAACTGACCTTGATTGGCGGAGCGCCGGCATTAGCTGCTGCGGTCAGCAATGCTTTGGGAGTCCCGCTTCATAAGCTTCCGATTACCCCGGAATATTTAATGGAGGTGGTCAAAGATGGGCCCAAAAATTGACTTTACCTTAAATAGCCGGCCAGTTTCGCTGGAAACCGATCCCCTTCGGCGGTTGCTGGATGTGTTGCGGGAAGATTTTGAGCTTACCGGCCCCAAGGAGGGTTGCGGTGAAGGAGAGTGCGGCGCTTGTTCGATCTTACTGAATGGACGTTTAATCAATTCTTGCCTGACTCCGGTGGGGACGGTGGCTGGTCAAGAAATTACGACGATTGAAGGATTTCGGCTAACCGAACGTTTTAAAGTTTTGGACAAAGCTTTTGCCGATGCGGGAGCGGTCCAATGCGGGTATTGTACCCCCGGTATGGTTATGGCGGCCGAAGCCTTACTCCGAAAGAACTCTAAACCAAGTGAAATGGCGATCCGGGAGGCGATTTCCGGCAATCTTTGCCGATGCACCGGTTATGGGATGATTGTAGAAGCCATTCAACTGGCGGCGGAGAGGGGTGAAGGATTGTGGTAAAATCGTTGACTCCGAAAACTTTGCCGGAAGCACTAGAGTTTCGCAAGCACCAACGGCTGATTCCTTTAGCAGGCGGCACCGATCTGATGGTCCGGAAAAGAAGCTGGGCGGGAACTCTGCCCAAGTTCGAATATCCGGCGCTCTTTATCGGGGGTCTCGCTGAATTAAAAGGAATCAACGTAAAGGACGGTATTTTAACGATTGGAGCAGCCGCGACCTTAGCATCCATCCTGGAGCACCCGGCAGTCCCGGATATCGTAAAACAAGCCATCTCGATTATGGCTTCTCCGGCGATCCGGAATGCCGGAACTTTGGCCGGAAACATTTGTAATGCTTCTCCAGCCGCTGACACTTTACCACCCCTATATGTACTGGGTACCGTACTGATTTTACAAAGTACTGCGGCCCAACGCGAACTACCGATAGCAGAATTCATCAAAGGACCCGGTCAAACCAATTTACAAACCGATGAATTGTTGGTGGCGGTGCAGATTCCTATTCAGAGCTATGATGTGAGTTTCTATAAAAAAGTGGCGGCTCGCAAAGCGGACGCCCTCTCCAAGGTATCTTTCGCCGGACTTGCGAAGGTGAGCGGTGATATGGTAACGGATTTACGGATGGCCATCGGAGCCGTTGCTCCTAGAGTAGTCCGCAGCAAGGAAGCGGAACAGTTGCTCAAAGGCAGAAAAATTAGGGATTTAGCCGGATTGATACCGGAACTTAAAAAAATCTATGACCCGTTGATTAGGCCCATCGATGATCAGCGGTCCGATGCCGTTTACCGAAGTCAGGTAGCGCATCGGTTGATTGAGTATTATATCATGCAGTGCGCGTCGGCAACGGCGCATGCCAAATAAGGGGTAATGTACAATGTTACTGGTTGGAAATGGTTTAGTGATTACCAGGGATGACAAGAACACGATTATTCAGGACGGCTGCGTGGCAATTCAGGATAATCTGATCGTAGAAGTCGGTTCTACGGCAGAATTGAAAGGTAAGTTTCATGCGGCCCGTTTTATTGATGCCGAGCATAAGTTGATTATGCCGGGACTTATCAATACTCATATGCATTTTTACAGTACCTTTGCCAGAGGAATGGCCTCCAAATCAGCTCCTCCGACCAACTTTCTGGAGATCCTGGAGCGGCTTTGGTGGAAGCTTGATAAGGTCTTGACATTGGATGATATCTATTACAGCGCCATGATTCCGATTATCGATTGTATCAAGACCGGTACCACCACTGTGTTTGACCATCATGCCAGTCCTAATACCGTTCACGGCAGCCTGTTTAAAATTGCCGAGGCCACGGGTGAGGCCGGACTCCGTTCCTGTCTGTGCTATGAGGTATCGGAACGGGATGGCGGGCAGATCGCCGATTACGGCATTCAAGAGAATATCGACTTTATCAATTATTGCAATCAAGAAAAAAACCCGCTATTAAAGGGCATGTTCGGACTTCATGCGTCATTGACATTATCGGACCGGATTTTAGACAAATGTGTAAATGAAAACAACGCAACCGGCGCTGGGTTTCATATCCACGCCGCAGAAGGCATTCAGGATTTACAGGATGCTAAGGACAAGTATGGCATGGGAGTGGTGGAGCGGCTTGACGCAAGAGGAATTCTGGGTGAGAAAAGCATCGCGGTCCATTGTGTCCATATCTCTCCCCAAGAGATTGAGATCCTAAAAAATAGCGGCACCAATGTGGTGCACAATCCCGAATCGAACATGGGGAATGCGGTCGGTGTTTCACCAGTATTAGAAATGTTTCATCACGGGGTGAGGATGGGTCTGGGTACCGATGGTTATACCAGCGATATGTTTGAGTCATTTAAAGCCGCCAACTGTCTGCATAAACATGCCAGTCAACATCCCAGCGCGGCTTGGGGTGAGATTCCCCACATGCTGTTTGAGAATAACCGCAAGATTGCCGCGGAATATTTCGAAAAACCAGTGGGTAGATTGGCGACCGGGGCCTATGCCGATCTGATCGTGGTGGATTATTTTCCGCCGACCCGTTTATCTGCGGAGAATGTCAACAGTCATTTGCTGTTTGGCGTCAGCGGCCGCTCCGTCGAGACTACCGTCATCAACGGTCAAGTAGTCATGGAAAACCGTAAGCTCACCACCTTGGACGAGGAAGCGATCTGCACAAAGAGCAGGGAGTTGGCAGATAAGCTGTGGGAGCGGATTTAATAAAAATAGGCTATGTTCTTAAGAATGGTTGATTGGAATATCTGTTTGATAAAATGAGGAGCCAAAAATAGTACCTCCCGCAGAGGCGAAGGGTTTTAAAGACAAAATCAATGATATACATTTATGTTTAATGTTTTTCTCTGCGCCACTGCGTCTCTGCGCGAGAATAAAAAGTGGTATTGGGATTAACCATTATTGAAAATAGCGCCAAAAAATTTTACCGGAGGCTAAAATATGAGTGACCTGATGAGCCCAATACCATTTGACCAGCTAATCACCTGGATCTTGGGTGAATATGTCAAGGAGCAGTCCATATTTGGAATCCCTGCTGCCAAGTTTTATCATCTTTCAGGCCATGCCAAATTCCAGTTATTTGGCGCTGCCATGGAAAATCCTTTAGGACCGGCAGCCGGTCCTCATACACAGCTGGCCCAGAACATTATTGCCGCCTACCTTAGCGGTGGGCGTTTCTTTGAATTAAAGACAGTCCAAATACTGGATGGTGAAGACTTACCGGTTTCTAAGCCTTGCATTTTAGCTAGTGATGAGGGTTATAATGTTGAATGGTCGACTGAGCTTACGGTCCCCGATGCTTTGAATGAATATATCAAGGCTTGGTTTTGTTTGCATATTTTAGCGCAGGAATTAGGTCTGGGGTCGGGAACCGGCTTTGTTTTTAATATGAGTGTCGGTTATGATTTGGCCGGGATCCAGTCGCCCAAGATCGATACCTTTATCAATGGCTTGAAAGATGCATCCGGAACTTCAATCTGGCAGGAATGCCGGAACTACCTCTTGGATCATTTGGATTTGTTTTCTAATACAAACCGGGAGTATGTGACAGGGATTTCCCCTCATATCTGCAATTCAATCACTCTTTCAACCCTTCATGGTTGTCCTCCGCAGGAGATTGAACGGATCGCCAGATACTTGCTGGCAGAGAAACAGCTTCACACTTATGTGAAGTGCAATCCAACCCTGCTTGGATACCAGTTTGCAAGAGAACTTCTCAACCGAATGGGTTACGATTATTTGGCCTTTGATGAGCACCATTTTCAAAATGACTTGCAATTTCAGGATGCAATACCGATGATTACCCGACTTCAGGCCTATGCCAAGGAGCAGCGGTTGACATTCGGGGTCAAACTTTCCAATACATTTCCAGTTAAAATTTGCCACCGAGAACTGCCGGGTGAGGAGATGTATATGTCGGGACGGGCGTTATACCCGCTTACGATCAATCTAGCCTATAAACTCGCCAATGAATTGAAGGGCGATTTAAAAATATCCTATTCCGGCGGCGCCGATTACTTTAATCTTGATAAGATATATCAGAGCGGTATCCGGCCTCTCACGTTAGCTACTACTCTCCTTAAACCGGGCGGTTATCTCAGAATGTATCAAATGGCCGAACTGCTTGATAAGACATCACAAACCACCGTCCCGGATAGTCTTAACCTTGAGTGTCTAAAACAACTGGCTGATAATGCTGTGAGTGAGTCCCATCATCTCAAGGAATACCGCGAAGCCGACCGAAAAAAATTGCTCGAAGGAGGGCTTCCTTTAATTGATTGCTTTGTCGCTCCTTGTAAGGAAGGGTGTCCCATTGGCCAGGATATCCCGGAGTATATCCGCCTAGTCGGGTCGGGAAAGTATTTGGAAGCTTTGGAGCTGATTGTGGCGAAAAATCCTCTTCCTTTTATCACTGGCACCTTATGCAATCACCGTTGTATGACCCAGTGCACTCGGATTGATTACGAACAACCCGTTCGGATCCGGGCCGCTAAGTTATTAGCGGCCGAGAGAGCATTCGCTGAATTGCTGAACAAAATTGAACAGCCCAATCTTGATGGTAGTATTAAAGTGGCAGTGATTGGCGCCGGCCCCGCGGGACTTGCTGCAGCATATTTCCTGGGAAAAAGCGGCATAACAGTCACAGTATTTGACCGCAAAGAGAAGATCGGCGGTATTATTGAACATATCGCGCCGGATTTCCGGATTGCCCGAAACGCCATTGCTCATGATATGGAGCTGGTGCGTAAAATGGGAGCCGAATTTCGGTTGGGAGTAACCGGGGATCTTTCAGTGGATACTCTAAAACGACAAGGGTTTAAGTATATCTTCATTGCCATCGGCGCTTGGAAGCCGGGTTTTTTAACACTGGAGCAGACCGCTGACCGGAAGGTTATCAATGTCCTGGAATTTCTGGAGGATTACAATAAACGCCGTGACAATTTGAAGCTGGGTAAAAAAGTGGCGGTGGTGGGAGCCGGTAATTCAGCCATGGATGCGGCTAGGGCTGCCAAAAGATTGCCCGGTGTGGAAACGGTTTATGTGATTTATCGCCGGACCCGAAAAGAGATGCCGGCTTCTGTTGAAGAATTGCATCTGGCTTTGGCAGAAGGAATTGAACTCAAAGAATTACTGGCTCCGGTGGCTTTCAATAACGGTACCTTACGCTGCCGGCAAATGGAATTGGGGACTCCCGATGCATCCGGACGCAGAAGCCCGCAAGCAATTCCCGGTCAATTTGTGGATTGGGAAATCGACACCTTGATTGCGGCAGTTGGTGAAAAAGTTGAGACCGATTGGCTGATTCAGAACGGTATCGAATTGGATGCCACCGGTCATATCAAAGCGGATTCTGAGACGCATGAGACGAATGTAGCGGATATATATGTCGGTGGTGATGCTCTTAGGGGACCTGCCACAATCGTAGAGGCTATCGCCGATGGAACTCAATTTGCCAAGACGGTGCTGGCCAAGGAGAAACTGCAGGCTTTGCCGCTTGAAAGTAAGCCCATATTTGACCAAGAAAGGCAGTTAAATGAGATTTTGGAAAAAAAGGGAATCCTTACAGAGTCCTGTGAAACTGAAACCGAAAATAGCCGTTGTCTTGAATGTAACGTTGCCTGTAATATCTGTACCGAAGTATGTCCAAACCGGGCTAACGTCCAGATCAGCGTGAAATCGGAAAATCTGCGCTGCCGCAATCAAGTGATTCATATCGACGGCATGTGTAATGAGTGCGGCAACTGTGCCACTTTCTGCCCCTATGAAGGTGCGCCTTACCGGGATAAATTGACCCTTTATGAAAATGAAACCGACTTTATCAGCGGGGAAAACCCGGGATTCGTATTGGTTGATAAAGAAACCAATCATTTTAAAGTGCGGTTGGGACAGGAGTTTTTCGAGCTCATGTTTGATAAATCCGGTAAATATGCGGGTACCACTCCCCCGGAGTTGGCGGAGATGGTATGGGCTGTATATAAGGACTATCAATATTTGTTAAAAAGACATTAGGCGCGGGCAAGGGTTAGTTCATTAACGTGCACATTCACCGGTGGTTCCGGTTAAGATCGCGACGGCGTGTTCTAAAACCGGCAGAATCACTGCGAGACATTCCCGCACAGCTTTGGGACTGCCGGGCAGGTTGATAATGAGGGTCTGGCCGCGGATACCGGCCACCGCCCGTGAGAGCATAGCGCGGGAAGTGATTTCTAAACTCTTGGCCCGCATGGCCTCGGGAATACCCGGTACTTGCCGTTCAATAATATCAATCGTTGCTTCCGGGGTGATATCCCGGGGGGAGCAGCCGGTACCCCCGGTTGTCAAAATCAGATTGGCATTTTGACACATGACGATTAATCGCTCCGCAATGATGTCCCGTTCATCAGGCACGATGGCGTAGTCTACTTTTAAACCGCCGGTAGCCCTCATCATCTCTTCGATAGTCTTGCCGCCGATATCTTCACGAAGCCCGGCTGAGCCTTTGTCGCTGATGGTAAGGATGCTGAATCGGATCATTTGAAAACTTCCTTTCAGAGGGGTATAATAACATTTTAGCATATGGCGGCATTTAAGACCATCAATTCACGGAGAAGATGAGATAAAACCATGGACTCGCGCAGAGGCGCTGAGATTAGGCAAATAAATGAGGAATGGTTTGAGATAAACAGACGTGAGTTTGGAATATTTTAAAAATCAGGGACTCATGCAAAGAAGCAAAGGCCGCATGGCATTGATAAATAGGAATTTAGGTTTTCTCTGCGTCTCCGCGCCTCTGCGGGAGAATAAATTTTTAGGCTTTTCTTTTATAAAACCATAGGCTCACGTAAAGGCGCAAAGTATAAAAGGATAGCAGAGTTTGGAGGTGACATGGCGTATGCTTGACAAATTTGGCCGGGAAATCGATTATCTGAGGATCTCGGTGACGGGTAATTGCAACCTGAATTGTATTTATTGTACACCGGACAAGAGTGAGACCTCGGGAGCGAATTGCAGAGATTACCTTACTGCAACGGAGATTGGAACGGTCACGGCTGCAATGGCTAAATTGGGTATCAAGAAGGTACGGATTACCGGGGGTGAGCCGTTGCTCAGACCCGATTTGGAAGAAATTATCGGGAATATCGCCACCATTACCGGCATAACCGAGATTGCCATGACCACCAATGGGATTGGCTTAGCGGAGAGGGCAGAGCAGCTAAAGAGTGCCGGACTAAAAAGGGTAAATATCAGTATTGATTCATTAGAGAATGACAAATTCGCTTGGATAACCGGTGGGGGAAATTTGGCCTGCGTTTTAAAGGGAATCCATTCAGTGGTAAGAACAGGACTGACTCCGGTGCATTTAAATGTGGTGGTTATAAAGGGCATTAATGACAACGAGATTGATCGCTTCGTTGAATTGACCCGGGATAACCCAGTGGATGTCCGGTTTATCGAGTTAATGCCAATCGGGGATTTTGGTAGAAATTATACCGACCATGTGGTGTTCAACCGGGATATCATCGCCGCCAGGCCCGAACTTCAAGCGGTTCAAGACGATAGCGGGAAACAACCGGCCAAGTATTACCGGATGAGCGGTTATTGCGGCCAAATCGGTTTCATCAGCCCGCTTAGCC
>WSSedL1CaDRAFT_10001404_pt1 | contig 14016 bp, 12 predicted proteins | sample WetSurSL1Cattail_FD_9464 | JGI IMG/M metagenome (IMG submission 9464)
CCCCCGCCTCACCCATCACCCGAGTGGCAGGTGCGCTCAACAAAGTCAGCGTGACGTGGTCGGCATAAACGTTGTCCACCCAACGCAAGCCGACCTGGGCCAGGCGCTGTTCCACGGTCAGAAACAGCTCGGCATCGGCAAGCGCCTGTTTGACACGGGGGTGGGTTCGCGGCAGGTATTTGCGGGCCAATAATTCGGCAATCAGGTGGGCGGCTTCGTTGTCTTGGGTCATGATGGTGTTGTCGGGTCGGAGGCGCTGGTATGCGCCAACTGACCACTGCTCAAATGGGTAATGGCTGGGTGTTCCATCGCGGTCACTTCGGTGTGCCACTGCACGCGCCAGGGCTGGCGTGCCAACTCACCCGTAGCGCCGGGCAAACCTTGCGCCTGGGTATCGCCCAGCAGTGGCAGGAGTTGCGCCTTGTACGCCACCTGAGCGTAGCGCGCGGCCAAACCGCCCATATCAGCCAGCAAAGCCGCGTGCAACGGGTGCTGTGTGGCAGAGTTATCGGTAATAACTTCGCTGGCCCATTGCGCCAGCAGACTGGAGAGCACCTCAAGCTCTTGCGGCAACGCCACCGCTGTGAGGTCACCTACGGGGGCTGCTTGTGCCACAGGCAGTGGTTCATCACGCTGGGCATCGGGCCGGTCACGCTCGAACTCGGCCTCGGCGACATCGAGCATGTCATGCGGCGAGAGCACGGCAAGCGCCACCGGGTGATGCAAGACGTCAGCACTGAGACGATCCAGCTGTGTCTGGGTCTGCAGCCAACGCTTGACATCGGTGCTGGTGATGCCAGTCGTTCCCAGCGTGACACGCTGGCGGTCCACCTGCTGCAAAGCACGGTTGAACTGCGCCGCCATGGCCAGCAACCGCGATTGCGCTAGACCCAAGGACCGTGCCGCCTGCTCCAGAGCACGCTCACCATGGGCATGACTGATGATGGCCGTGATGGTGCTGGAGGCCCGGTCTATCAGGCGCGCGGCTCGGTCATAACGCTCACGTGCCGCACGCAGGCGAAACTCCGAACCGCTGGCAATCGCATCAGAAAATTCATGGTGCAAGCGCACCAGCTGCGCCTGCAGCATGTGGACCTGGTTGCCCTGCAGCAAGCCCAGCTGATCGGCCCCCACCACCTGGCTCAACAGACCTGCAAGTTCGTCCTCCACGGGTTGCGTTAGGCTGGCCAGCAGGCCCGCCACCTGCTGAGCCAGCGCAGTCACCCCATATTGGCGTTGCGACTCATCCCAGTTCAGCAGTCCAGCATCGCGAAAACGCTTGATCACCGCCTCAGTGACTTCGGGTCGCAGGGCGTAGTACAGCCGGGCCAGTTCGTCCCGACTCAAAAACGCCATGCCCTGCCCTACCAAAGTGAACAAAGCCCACAGGCGCAGTCGTGCCAATGCACTCGATCCCTGAAGCAGCAGACGCACTGCGTCCAGCAGCACAGCATTGCTCTCCAGTTGCCAGGCCACCGGAGAGTCAGCCAAGGCATCTGCATCCTGGAAATAATCGTCGAAAGCTGTTTCCGCTTCGGGCAGCAACAAGGATTTGGGAGGCTCTTCCTGCAAACTCATGCGGGATGTGTCGCAGCGAGGCGGCAAGGTGAATAAGACATAGGTCGAAATCATAGAGCCTGCGAGAGGGGAAAACGCGTCAATCTGCGTTTTGCACCCCACCAGCACACCGGGCAGCACACCTGAGCTCGCCCACCATCAAAAACACCTTCTTGCCAACATCCTTGATCAAGGAATGCAGATACTGTGCCTCCGTCTCACCAAGCTGATGTGCTGGCCGCACGGCGCGGCCACACACCCACGCTGTACAGCGCCCACACCACAAAAACCGGCTGAAACAGCGGACGAATCCAGTAATACCAGGCGCCGAACTCGAGCCCCTGAACCTTCTGACCTTGTAGTGCCACGTTGATGTTGGCGGCAACCACACACACCAGCATCATCGCCAGCCAGATACCGGCCTGGCGTTGCAGGTTGGGCAGGCCCCAACGCTGGTAAAAGCGCACCGGCACCAAGAGCCCCAGACCACCCAGCAGTTCGGCCATACCAGTGAGGTAGACCCAGAACAGGGCATGGTCGGCCAGCGCTGTCGGCAGCATGGGTGCGTAACGCGTCACACCGTTGGCAAAGTGATCTGTCCCTGTGAACAGGAAACCCAGCGCCAAACCACAACGCATGCTGTCACGCAGCCCCAGCCGCCGACCGGTCAGACGAACAGCCAACCAGCTCAAGACAGANCCCAAGGAAATCAGAAACAAAAAACTCATGNTGGCTCACCTTTGGTTGTTAACANTGGAAACATTGTANAATAAAAATGTTTCCACTGTTAACTTTANATCGGCATGAACACCTCTTACCACCACGGCGATCTGAAAGCGGCCCTAATGGCCTACGCACTGACACAGTTGGAAAGCAACGGCCTGGAATCCCTGTCGATGCGTGAAATGGCCAAAGCCATTGATGTGTCTCATACAGCGGCCTACCGCCATTTCGCCGACAAGCGTGCTTTGCTTGAGGCCGTGGCCGTGCAAGGTTTTGAAACACTGCGCCAGGCCAGTGAACAAGCCTCCGAGGGGATTGTCCGGTTACCACGTGAGCGGCTGCTGGCCTGCGGCTTGGCGTATGTGCGTTTTGGCCTGGACAACCCCAAATTACTGACCCACATGTTCACTGCCGTGGCACAGGGCGATGCCAGCCAGGTCCTGGCGGACGCAGGCGCAGGTTTGTTTGCAGTACTGCAGAATCTGGTGGCACAGGGCCAGGCCCAAGGCCAGTTCCGTCAAGATGATGTGCGTGAACTGTCTTACGCCTGCTGGGCCATCGTGCATGGTCTAGCCATGCTGCTGAGCATGGAGCGCACCCAGGTCATAGCGGCTGAACCAGAGGCGCGGATGGACCGAGCAGCCAAGTCACTGACCTTATTTCTAGACAGCTTGCATCGGCCAGAACCCAGCACAGCCACACCGTGTTGAGGTAGACAGTGTGTCGCCAGCAAATAGCCGCAGATTGACGATCACAGCACGGGCTGATAACGCAGAACGCGGTTACGCCCGGCTGCTTTGGCTTGGTACATGGCCCGGTCCGCGTCACGCAACAGGGTCGCCAGATCGTAGCAACCCGACGCCACACCAATGCTGACCGTGATCCGCAGCGGCTGTGTCATGGTGGGAATGGACGTCACAGCCAGCGACTGACCCAGCTGTTGCGCAACAAATTCGGCGGCATCCAAGTCGGTGTCGGCCAGCAGTACCGCAAACTCCTCCCCACCAATGCGACCACACACGTCGGAACCACGGAAGCGGGCCGCTAGCAAGGTACTGAGGTGCTTGAGCACCAGATCACCGACATGGTGGCCGTGCTGGTCGTTGATTTGTTTAAAGTGGTCAACATCAATCAGCAGCGCACTGACCGGTGAAGTATTGCGCAAGCTGTGACGGATGGTTTGCTCACTCAACTCCACAAACGACCTGCGGTTATGGATACCAGTCAACGGGTCGGTGCGCGCCATGTGTTCTGCCGCTTGGTGGGCATGCTGCAGTTCATAACGCATCTGCAGGCTATGCTGCATGGCATCGGCCATGATCTTGGTTGCCTTGATGGAAATGACCATGAAGAGTGTGGCTGACAAGGCCATTCCCATCGCGAGACGGTCCTCCTGGCAATACAGCCAGAGGGTGCTTGGCAGCAACACCGCCAACATGACAAGGATGTTGATGACCCGGTGGGCAGAATAGGTCACCATGGCCCCCGCAGTCATACCCACCAGGTGGAACAACACCACACCACGTTCAACACCGTAGTCCATCGGGGTGATCCAGGCCGTGCCAACGCCCCAGACCAAGGACGACAGCAGGAGCGTGATGGTAAAGGGCCGCTGCCACTGCAAGATGGCTGCCCCGCGGGGCTTGACGCGGAAATACTGAAGAAAGAAAAGCAAACGAATCAGTGTGCTCGCACCCAGCGCAGCCATCCACCATTGCAGCGATGCTGTATCCACCTGCCCCCACAATGTCCAGCTCAGCACCAGGGCCACGATGGCACTATAAAACACTGCAGGAAATGACTGCCTAAACAGCAAAACCAGGGTCTCGGCACGAATCTGGGTGGCGTAAGACACAGGTACTGCCGCCGGGGGTTCGGGCAAAGACTTTGGGGCACTCATGTTTGACGAATAGATAAAAATCCCGGTGCATGGGCGCCCAGAAAAAGAGGCATTCACCGGACCAACTGAGTGGCAGTTTACCAGCAAGGGTGCCCGGATAAGTGAGCACCCGCTCGCTACAGCGAGCTGTGAAATTCTATAAAAATGCCGACTTGCCCTTTATAAATAAGGGTATATAGCTATTAAATAGGTAGTGATCTACATCCGAACTGCTTCAAGCGCATGTCGATCTACGGCTGAAGGCGCCGTTCCATTTTGCTCTCATGATAGTAGCGGTTTTTCTCTTCGTACATGGCGCGATCAGCCCGGTGCAGCGTGGCCTCCAACTGGTTACCAACGTGGCAAGTCGCCGCGCCGATAGCCATACTCAGTTTGAGGCCAGAATAAAACTGGTTGTTGAGCTCCAGAACGGACTGGATGCGCTCAATCACGGCTTGGGCGCCGCGTTCATCGGCCCCAGGCAGCAACATGGCAAATTCATCACCACCAGTGCGGGCGACGCAGGCATTCGGGCTATTGACCTTGCTCAACACCTCTCCGGCGCGGCGCAGCAACGCATCACCCGCGACGTGGCCAACTTCGTCGTTCACCCGCTTCAGGCCGTTGAGGTCGATCACCAACACACTCAGCGGCCAGGGGCCTTTGCGCGACAAACGGTTCAGCTCGTCCATGTAGAAAGCGCGGTTGCGCAGTTGGGTCAGGGAGTCGTGTTTACCCAGGTACTCCAGATAGGCCTCTGCCTTCTTGCGGGCGGTGATGTCCACCAGCGACACCAGCACCAGGTCCCAGCGCGCCAGATGGTCAGGCAACACGGCAAACTGCATGTGAATGTTGATCAGATCGCCACTCAGCCGGTAGTTGACCACTTCGCGCATCAGGGTGGTCTTGCCCTGCCACAGCTCGATCAATTGCTCGGCAAACGAGTCCTGCATTTCACCCTGGAAGACGTCGCTCAGGCCGGCCAGCAACTCGGCTTTGTTCTGCGCACCAAACATGCTCAGCGTCTGGTTGTTCACATCGATGACGCGAATTTCCTGCATACAGCGAGACACAAATTCGGGATGCACATTGATGAATGTGCGGAAGTCTTCAATGCCGCGCTGGCGCAGTTCGTCAAGCAGCAGCTTGACCGCGCTGAAATCCTCGACCCACAGCGATACCGGTGAATAGTCGAACAGGTCGCGTGCGTGCTGCTCGCTGGCCTTGAGTAAACGGGCGTTCTCCAACTCCAGCGTGATGTCTTCCAAGGACACCATGACGCGGGCCCAGGTGTCTTCGTGGCCTTGCAGTACCCGAGCCTGGACCTTCACGTCCAGCCGCCGCCCGTCCAGGCTGTAGTTCACCGTTTGTACAGAAAAGCCCAGAGCACCCTCCCACATGGGCAAGAGTTGCTCCATCAGCTTGCTCAGCATGTCACCTCGGAACACCCGGTCCAGGTTCGCCAGTAACTCGTCCTGGCTGCGTGCACCAAAAATTTCCAAGCTGCGCTGGTTCACCTGCAGCACCAGCAAACACGCCGCGCACGCTGAAAGGCTAGTCGGATGCGCCTGCACATGCGCTTGCAGATCGGTCACACCCTGGCTGCGCCAGCGTTCGAACAGGTGCTTGAGTGCGCTGAAATCTTCCAACCACAAAGAAACGGGGGCCAAATCAAACAGTTGCGCGTAATCGGCCGGAAATGAAACATGGGACACAGCAAAACCTCCTGAGGGGTATTGTGCAGGGTCTCACCGGCCCACCGAGGCAGACGTTGCGTGCAGGCGAAAAAAAGCTCCCCAGAAACGCTCCCTCAAGAACAGTGCGCAGCGCTAGCGCAACTTCATCGACCAGCAGCGCGTCTAAGTAGCAGGATTGGCTTCGTCCCGGCCCGCCGAGGGTTCAGGTGCAGGCTGTGCAGAGTCAAGCTGTAGAAAGCGTTCTTCGATAAACGCTTTTTCGGTTTTTTGCCGTTGGAACGCCATCTCCATCTGCTCGATTTTGGCCAAAAGGGACTTTTCGCGGCCAGCCAGCAGGTCAATCTGGTCCTGCTGATCCTGAATCAGAGCCGTCTGGTCTATCTGCACTGGGCTTACCATCTCAGCCTGTGAACCCGGTGGCTGACGCGTCGCAAAGTCTTGGGCGTTGATTTGAGCGCGAATTTCATCGAGTTGTAAGGTGCTTTCTTCAGCCAACTTTTCTGCCGCGCGCGCCTGGTCACGGACCTTTTGCAGCTCCGCTTCCAGATCTGCTGTTTGCTGCATCAGGTTATCTACCACCGACTGTTTGAGGCCCTGCACTTCACTGATCTCAGTGCGCAATTGTTCGTTGCTGGTGGACGCCTCCTTGAGATGGAACTGGATCTCTTCGATCTGCTCCTGCAGCATATGATTTTTGGACAGTGCTGTGTTGAGCTCGGCCTGCAGTTTGGCACGTATGTCCGCCACGACTTGTTGCTCTTCAGCCGCCATGGCTGCTTCGTTAGAAACCGCCTGGGCGTTGCCATGTGCCAGGTTATCGATCAAGTTTTGCAACTTGAATGACAGCGCGCTGATGGCACGACCACTCACGTTGTCACGCGTCTGATGTGCCTCGCTGACGCGCTCCAGCTCCGTCACCGTGCGTGCGGCTGCGATCTTGAGGTGTTTACCCGCCTCGATGGTCAAGCTGGCAGCCTTGAGCAGGTCCACCCGGCTTTGTGTGGTGGTGCCGAGAATGCGATAAAGCAAATAACCAGCCCCGACCATAAAAGCCAGGTTGGAAAAGAACAAAAAGCCGTAGGCGATGTCCAACCAGTTCATGATGTCATCACAAAAAATGCCATGCGTCCCTCGCCATAACCGGGGATGGCCAGCCGAAAATCGGAGCGCTGCCCCTGCTGGGACAACACCGCGGCCAGTTTGGCAAAGGTGTTTTTGACCACACTGGCTTTGGCCATGGTGACCTCGGTGGCAGAAGACACTGCCGACTCGCTCAGGCTGACTGCGGCCGCACGCAGAAACTCGTTGGCCTTGTCCATCATCACGGTGCTGGGCAAACCCGTGGCCATCAGGGCCCGCACATCGTTCGGCAACATACGGGCTGCGCCGCCGCCCACCATACACACGGCATTGGCGTCCATGACAGCTATGGCATAAACGCCTTTGACATCTTTGGCAGCATAGAGACCCAACAAATTGTTGGTGGTCAGTGCCTCTAGCACCATTTTTTCGTGCGGAATCAGTCGAAACGGGATGTTGCCCAAACGGCCCAGCAGCAGCAGTTGCATGGCCGCATGGCTGATCGGCTCTTCCCCTTTGCGCAGCATCAAGGCGGGGGCTGCGTTCGGGGTGCTTGCTGCAGTGCTGTCCGACACTGCAGGAGCCTCACCCACCAGGTCCTTCACCGCATTGGCCACCACGGCCACCAGTTCAGCATCGTCGAAAGGCTTGTGCAGGATAAACAGCGCGCCGTTGCTGATGGCTTCCTCCAGCAGGGCCGGGGTGCGCTCGGTGGTGACAAAACCCACCCGCACATCCTGGTGCCCCAGCTGGCGTAGCGCCTGCACCATCTCCAGGCCCGACACCTTGGGCATGTGCCAATCGGTGATCACCAGGTCTGGCTTGAATGTCTCGATGAGGTCCAGCGCCTGATCACCATCCAAGGCGGTCTCCACTTCAATGGGTGAGTAGCCACAATGCAGAATAGCTCGTCGCACAATGGCCTGGATGGCGCGGCTGTCATCCACCACCAGAAAGCGTAGCGGCGAAGGCAATTGAATGGGGACTGTGGACATGGTGGTCAGTGAGGTTGGCTAAAAATATGGTACTCGACAACATAGAGCTGCGCGTTCCGTGAGCGGCTGACGTAAACCGCCTCGACGGTACTCTGCGCTGCGATCTGGTCGTACACGGCTTGGCTGGCCAAAAATGGCAAACCCATATGGATGTCAGAGTTGCCACTGATGTGCAGCGCCACACAATCTGAAAACAGGTTGCAGACCTCTGCACACGCGTCGTGCAAGTCAGCTTCCTGGAGACAAGCGATCTCTGTACCGAACATGTGGGCCGCCACGCCGCGTGCATCCGGGCGCTCAATCAGCACCCCCATACCGCCGGTACGCTGGTCCGCCGTCATCTTGATCGGCATGAAGTAACTGAACTCGGTAAACGCCAACGCCGCCTTGCGGGTTATGGCTTGGGCAAAACCACGCTCTTCGCCACTCAAAAATTCCCATGCCTTGGCCAAGCCAGCGCACACTTGTTTGATGTCGTACCCGGAGGATAAATGGGCCATTGGGTCAGTATCCAGCAATCAGGCGAGGTCCGTCAAATCTCGCCACGAACGCCACCCCAAAGTGTCCGCTTGGTCACACATGCCCTGGACACCCGAACTTCGGCGCCCAATGCCGATTTCTGTTGCCGCCAGGGTGTCAGGGCGGCACAGCATCCGAAAGATTTAGACACAAAAAAGCCAACAAGCCCTTTTATGATATGGGAATAAAGCTATCAAATCTGAAGCACTCCGAAGAAAATTGAGTGCCTGCTGGCTGTCAGCGACCAAACCGAGCGGTCATGCTGTCAGCGGCCAGCTTGTTCGCATTCAACACATAACCAATCAGAGCTGCCGACGCGTCTGCGGGCACATCCAACTTTTGCACCTTCGATGCGCAGACCTGCGGCGTGTGTTGTGCCCGCAGTCAGGCGGTGGCGTTGATCTCGCGAATGGCGTTGTGCAGGGCCGGAATCTGCGCAGGGCAACGCTTCTCTGTCGCAGCAAGGATTGTGTTCAGGTGGTGACGAACATCGTTCACACTTTTGCACGAGCGAATCGTGTCGACAAAGGCCTGTGAGTCGGTACCAAAACTGTCAACACAGAAATTCGTCAACAGGAACTTGGCTTCCGAAAGAATCACATCGTCTTCGATGTGAATCGCCGGACCAGCAGAAGCGGAGTTGGCTGCTGCGCTACCTGTGGCGACAAACCCATCCTGAATCAGAGCAATGATCGTGGCATTAAATTCCTCCTGCAGCAGCACCGTCTTGCTAGCCAGGTACTCGATGCTCTGAGGACGCCCCAGAAGAATCAACAAACTTCGCTTCTTCATGTCAAGTTTGTAGACCCGATGCTTGATTTCGTCTTCACCCTTCGGGGTCATGTGTAAGATGGTCGGCAAGTTCAAGTTAGACCTCACGCCTTCGTCGATTGTTCACATGCTGCATCAGGTGTAATCAGATAGGGTCTCTACAGCTTGAAGCGGGAAATCGATTTTCCGAGGATTTCAGCTGTTTTACCGATCTTCTTGATCGAACGATTCAGATCAAGCAAATCCTCGTCCGAGCGGGTCTCCGCATATTTCTTCGACACGTCATCAAATCCCCCGACCTGTTCAGACAGATTTTGTGCGTTCTCCTGAACAGCCGACGTGAGGTTGATGAGTTTCATCTGCATCACCTTGAGCGACGCCATCAGGCTGGTGTTGTCACCTTTTTCCAGTGCGATTACACAACCGAGATCCCCATTGGCGATGGATTTCATGCTTGCTGCGGCATCCTGAGGTTCCCCCCCGAGTTGACGAAGAATGACTGCGCGCATGCGCAACACCAGCGCCGCCATAAAGGCAAATAAGACACCACCAACCAACATATAAATAGTGGACTGCTTCCAAAAACGTGCATCAATGTCATCAATGTAGAAACCGATACCTGGCATCCAGCCCCACGGATCAAAGCGCACCACACCATTCAGTTTGGGATACTGCATCGTCTTGTCTTCACTGCCCGGTTTCAGCGACTTCAGTTCAAGGAAAGCTTTGTTGTCTTTACTTTTGGCCAATTCGTCACGATACGCTTGAACGACGGTGCGACCGTCGGGTAATTTGCCGCCGTCATCGGGCTTTCCCATTCGGTCAGTGATGGGGTGCATGACAAAAAAATCGTCCTTCAGGTTTCGGATGAAGATGTAATTGCTGGTCCCTTGCTTTTGCGCACCAATCGCTTCCTTGGCTCGCGCCTGCGCTTCTTCACGCGTCAACTTGCCAGCGGTTTCCAGTCCATAGAAGTATTGCAATTGCGAATCAGCGAAATCCAACAGCTGCGTGATTTGCGCGCGGCGTTCCTGCATCATGCTCTGACGCATGTTGTAGAGTCCAAAAAGTCCCATGGCCATCAACCCGACCAGAGAGGCCAAAACGATGATCAGAACTCGGGTTTTGAGCCGCATAAGTATTCTCCAGAATATGTCTTGTATACCTGTCAGTTTGTAAGCGGTTGATTTCCAGACCTCATTAAAGAATAGACAACTCAACCGTATGAGGCCAAGTATGGCACGGGTTGGGGCATTCAAGCGTCTCTGACCTCGGCAGTTTGAGCTACCGCAGCCTTACTCCGCAACGAGTATGAATTACCACTTGGAGTGTGCCAAACCGGTGCCATACTTGGACCCCATTCGGCCGAATTCTCTATCCGTTACACATGCTTGAGCTTCAGAACATCAATCACCTGGCGCTGATCGGCAGTCTGCTGCAGCAGATGTGCGTCTATCTGGTGATCGCTTACCTGCTCTCCAAGACGCCGCTGTTCGCACCACTGATGCAAGTCACCGTGCGCCTGCCCGACAAGCTTGTGTGTTATCTGGTTTTTTCGGCCTTCTGCATCATGGGTACCTACCTCGGCTTCCAGATCGAGGGCGCAATCGCCAATACCCGCGCCATCGGTGCGGTGCTCGGCGGCATCCTGGGCGGGCCATTGGTCGGTTTCGCTGTCGGCCTGACGGGCGGCCTGCACCGCTACTCGCTAGGTGGTTATACCGACACTGCCTGTGCGGTATCGACCACCGTCGAGGGCTTGATCGGCGGCTACTTGCACCTCTTTTTGCTCAAGCGTCATCGCGCCGACCGTCTGCTGAACCCGATGATCGCGCTCGGCGCAACACTTTTTGCTGAAATATTGCAGATGATCATCATCCTGCTGATGGCTCAGCCCTTCGACGCCGCCGCGCGATTGGTGGCCCACATCGCGCTGCCGATGATCGTCACCAACTCGGTCGGTGCTGCGCTCTTCATGCGACTGATCCTTGACCGCCGCGAAACGCGCGAGAAATATTCGATCGCCTTTTCGGCCAAGGCGCTGCGCATCGCCGAACGCTCGGTCGGCGTGCTGATGCAGGGCTTCAATGAACAAAACTGCACACGTATGGCAAGCATCATCCGCGAGGAAACTGGCGTTGGCGCGGTGGCCATTACCGATTGCGAAAAACTGCTCGGTTTTGTCGGCATCGGCGCTGACCACCATCTGCCGGGAACACCGATTTCTTCACCGCACACCTTCTACGCCATCGCACACAACGAAGTCGTCTATGCCGACGGCGCGACTATCACCTATCACTGCTCGGTGTCCAAGGACTGCAAACTCGGCTCGTCGCTGGTCATCCCGCTGCGCGGCGAAGGCAACCGCGTGTTCGGCACGATCAAGCTCTACGAGCCCAAGAGCAAGTTCTTCTCGTCGCTCAATCGCACACTCGGCGAAGGTATCGCGCGCCTGCTCTCCAACCAGGTGCTGGCGGGAACGATTGAGGAACAGAAGCGCCTGCTAGCGCAATCGGAAGTCAAGCTGCTGCAGGCGCAGATCAATCCACATTTCCTGTTCAACGCACTCAACACGCTGGCCGCGGTCATCCGCCGCGATCCCGTGGCGGCGCGAAAAATCGTCCAGTATCTGTCGACTTTTTTCCGCAAAAGCCTCAAGCGAGTTGGCGACGAATCCACGCTCAAGGACGAGATCGAGCACGTCGACGCCTATTTGCAGATCGAACTAGCACGCCTTGCCGGACGGCTCGACGTCGAGTTTTTGGTGGCCGACGATTTGTTGCATCTGCGTCTGCCGACTTTTTCCTTGCAGCCCATCGTCGAAAACGCCATCAAGTACGGTATTTCGCAAATGCTCGATCCAGGCAAGATCACCATCAGTGCGCAGCGCAGTGACGACGAATTGACAATCGTCATCGAAGACAGCGCCGGCCTCTACAAACCCTTGCCCAACGGTGATGGTCTGGGAATGAACCTGGTTGATCGGCGCATCAAGATCCGTTATGGCGCCGCCTACGGCATTGAAGTGAGTTGCGAGGCCGAACACTGGACGCGGGTGGCCATCCGCGTGCCGGTTGACCAGGAGCTCGTCACATGCTGAGCGCGCTGATCATCGACGACGAAGCGCCGTCGCGTGAAGAACTCAGGGCCTTGCTCGCCGACGCGACCGACATCGAGGTGATCGGCGAATGCAGCAATGCCATCGAAGGGCTGTCGGCCATTCACCGTTTGCGCCCCGACGTCGTTTTTCTCGACATCCAGATGCCGCGTATTTCCGGCCTAGAAATGGTCGGCATGATTGAGCCCTCGGCGCTGCCACGCATTGTCTTCGTGACAGCCTACGACGAGCATGCGATCAAGGCCTTCGAAGAACACGCCGCTGACTATCTTTTGAAACCGGTGGACGCGCACCGCCTGGCCAAGACGCTGGACTGGCTGCGCTCTGGCAAGCGCGCGCCAGCGACGGCTTTTCCCGGCGCCGACAGCCCCTTGCGGCAAATTCCGTGCATCACCCGCAATCGCATCCTGCTGATCGCGCTCGAAGACGTCGAATACATCAACACCACCGTCTGTGGTGTTCAGGTCGTCGCATTGAACAAACAGGGTGTCACCGAACTGACGCTCAAGATCTTGCAGGAGCGCACCGCGTTGATCCGCTGCCATCGGCAATACCTCATCAATCTCGACCACATCGCCGAGATCGACTTACTGGAAAACGGTGCGGCGGAAATCATCACCCACAGTGGCAAGCGCGTCCCGGCGAGCCGCCGTTATCTGCGTGAAATCAAGGACAAACTGCTCATCGGCTGACCCTGACCGACACCGCTCGATGCCGTTGGAGACCTCTGGATCGCTACCCGGACCTCTCGCCAGATAGTCCCTCCAAACCGGGCACGAACCCACTACATTGCGCTCTGCCCCCGTGCAGGAGCGGGTCAATACCCGCGCGCTTTTGCACGTGCAAGGAGCAATCCGGGGTCGCATACCAACAAACGGAGAAACAGATGAATTCATTGACGCTGATTTTTGTGGCGGCACTGGTCTTCGCCATTGCCTACCGCTTCTACGGCATTTTTCTGGCCCAAAAGGTCATGAATCTGCGCGCCGAGCGAGAAACGCCGGCGGTGACCATGGAAGACGGTCACGACTATGTCAAGACCAACAAGTACGTGCTGTTCGGTCACCACTTTGCGGCGATTGCCGCCGCCGGGCCGCTGCTCGGGCCGGTGCTGGCCGCGCAGTTCGGTTATATGCCGGGCGCGCTCTGGATTCTGATCGGCTGCGTGCTGGCCGGTGGTGTCCATGACATGATCGTGTTATTCGCCTCGGTCCGGCACAAGGGCAAGAGCCTGTCGGTGATCGCCGAGACCGAGATCGGCAAAGCTGCCGGTAAAGTGGCGTCGGTAGCCATCCTGTTCATCCTGATCCTGACGCTGGCCGGACTCTCGATTGCCGTTGTTAATGCCATGTTCAACAGCCCGTGGGGAACCTTCACGGTTTTCGCCACGCTGCCAATCGCAATGATCATGGGCATTTACATGCACAACATCCGCCCCGGTGACATCAAGGGCATGAGCATCATCGGCGTCGTTTTGCTGCTGATCTCGCTGTGGGTTGGCCCCTACGTCGCTGCCGATCCGGCGCTGGCCAAGATGTTCACCTTCACCAAGAAGGAACTCTCGGTGATCATTCCTGCATACGGTTTCATCGCCTCAGTGCTGCCGGTCTGGTTCTTGCTGGTGCCGCGTGACTACCTGTCGACCTACCTCAAGATCGGCACCATCGCCGCGTTGGC
>WSSedL1CaDRAFT_10001405_pt1 | contig 13999 bp, 10 predicted proteins | sample WetSurSL1Cattail_FD_9464 | JGI IMG/M metagenome (IMG submission 9464)
ATGGCAAAAATCAGGTAGCGCAGATTATCACTTACGGTACAATGGCTGCCAAAATGAGTATCAAAGATGTGGCTCGTGTTCTCGATCTTCCGCTTAGTGAATCCAATGAGCTTGCGAAACTGGTTCCTGAACGACCTGGCACAGAGTTGGCGCGTTTGTTCAATGCGCCAATTGATGGAGACGATAGTTTGCGCGAAAAGGAGGGTTTAAATTCCGATGAAATTATTAACGTAAAGCGCCTTCGCGAAATAGCAAAGGGAAACGATCTTCAGGCACAGGTTCTCAAGGAAGCCCAATTACTTGAAGGTTCTGTGCGGAATACAGGGGTTCATGCAGCAGGTATTATCATTGCTCCTCAAGATTTGACCGACCTTATCCCCGTCAGTACAGCAAAAGATTCGGATCTTTTGATTACCCAATACGAAGGTAAAGTGATTGAAGATTCGGGGGTTATAAAAATGGACTTCCTCGGGCTTAAAACGCTCAGCATTATCAAAGGCACACTCGAATTAATTAAACAAAATTACGGACTAGTAATAGACATCGATACCATACCGCTCGATGATAGTAAAACATTCTTACTTTATCAGCGAGGCGAAACGAATGCGACATTCCAGTTTGAATCGCCCGGTATGCAAAAGTATCTTCGGGAATTGAGGCCTGATAAATTCAACGATCTGATTGCGATGAATGCCTTATACCGTCCGGGTCCACTTGAATATATCCCTAATTTTATTGCACGTAAACTCGGCAAGGAAGCAGTATCTTACGATCTTCCGGCAATGGAAGAGTACCTGAAGGATACGTATGGCATAACGGTTTACCAGGAACAGGTAATGTTGCTCTCGCAAAAGTTGGCGGGCTTTTCTAAAGGCGATGCCGATACCCTTCGGAAAGCGATGGGTAAAAAGCAAAAATCCATTCTTGACAAGATGAAATCCAAATTTATTGATGGGTGTCAAGCCAAAGGACACGAGCCAAAAATTTGTGAAAAAATCTGGACAGATTGGGAAGCTTTTGCCATGTATGCTTTTAATAAATCGCATTCCACATGTTACGCATTTGTAGCTTTTCAAACTGCTTATCTCAAGGCACATTATCCGGCGGAATATATGGCTTCTGTGCTGAATAATGCAAGCAGCATAGAAAAAGTCACCTTTTTTATGGATGAATGTCGAAGGATGGGCATGCAGGTACTTTGTCCTGATGTTAATGAAAGCAATTTTTCGTTTACTGTTAATAAACAGGGAAACGTTCGCTTCGGATTGGGTACGATCAAAGGTGTTGGTGAAGGAGCCGTTAATTGTATAGTTGAGGAACGTAATGCAAATGGTCCATTCAAAGGTATTTTTGATTTTGTAGAAAGGGTAAATCTTTCGGCGGTTAACCGGAAAAATACGGAAGCGTTAACATTATCCGGGGCTTTTGATTGTTTTTCAGAAATTATTCGTAGCCAGTTTTTTGCTAATGACAGTAAAGGAGTTCCTTTTATTGATAACCTGATACGGTACGGAAGTAAATTCCAGACTGATAAAAATACCACGCAAATTTCTCTTTTTGGTGAAGGAAATACTATCGATATAATGCGCCCTGAAATACCAAAAGCTGAAGATTGGTCCATGCTTGTGAAGCTAAATCGTGAGAAGGAGCTGGTAGGTATTTATCTTTCGGCTCATCCACTCGATACTTATAAACTCGAGATACGTCATTTTTGTACAAATACACTTTCAGAATTTAAAAATCTGACTCCTTTAAACGGTAAGGATGTTTCATTTGCCGGAATTATTTCGGAGGTTTATGAGGGTACCACTAAAACCGGAAAACCTTATGGATCAATAATTCTTGAAGATTTCACGGAAACTCATAAATTGTTTTTCTTTTCAACAGATTGGATTGAATATAAAAAATACTTTGCACCGGGTTACGCTTTATTAATTAAGGCAAAGATTCAACCCAAACCTTTTGGCGATAACGCGCTTGAAATCAAGATAAAAACTATAAGCATGCTGGCAAACGTTCGTGACGACTTGGTTAAAAGTATTTCAATAATTATTCCTTTTCAATTTGTTTCGGACGAATTAATCGGAACCCTGAAAGAACATACCCAGGAGAAAGGGAAAGTGGAACTTCATTTTAAAGTAATTGATAAACTGGATAATCTTACTGTTGATTTATTTTCGAGGACACAGCGTATAGTACTTTCTGAAGACTTGATGACTTATTTGGAGAATTGCGAAGATATTGATTTTAGATTAAATTGATTCCCATTCTTATTTCATGACCAGCTATTACAAGATTCTTGAAATCGATGAAAAAAGTGGCATAGATGAAATAAAACATGCTTACCGGAAGCTTTGTAAATTGTATCACCCTGATATCAATAAAAAGCCGGGGGCTCACGAGAAATTTATCGAGATCAATGAGGCCTATGAAGTATTGATGCATCAGGCTACTTACACTAATTTTTCTTCTGAAAATAATGAACAATTTGACTATGAAGAATTTATTCGTGAAGTTCGCGAAGCTGCAAATCGTCAGGCCCGAATGCGCTATGAAAAATTTCAACATGAACATGAAGCATTCAGGGAAAGTGGCTTATATGATGCTGTTTTATTGCTGAAATATCTTGGGAGACTTTTGGTTCCTTTTTTTGCACTTTGCCTGATTTCAATTCCGATAATGGTAGCAGTCAATCAGAAATCAATATTACCGGTCTTTTATTTGTTTTTCTTTTGGTTGATCGGTTGTGTGTTATTATTTGACGCTTTTCAAAAAAGAAAAAACTATTTCAGCTTAGGAAAGTTCTATTATTCTTTAAACAAGATTTTGGATATTTATAAGACTACCCAAAATACTAAAGATAACTGTTTTTATTGCGAAGGATTGAAGGCTAATTCCAAGTCATACAAGTTAACAATGATTAGGATGAAAGGTGTTCAACTTGTTAACAGTGGGCCTTTACAACATCATGCAAAGTTTGACAGAAAAGAATACACCATAGATATACCACGCTCGCAAAAAGCATTTGTGATTCATTCTTTTGTATCTTGCATTAAGGTTCTAACCATTATATCAGCTGCATTTATATTACCATTTCATAGTTATGTGTGGCGGTTTATTGTCGGGATTTTGTTGAGCTGGGTTTTGTCGTCTGTTTTTCTTTGGATTACCCATACACGTTCAAAAACGGGATATTTCGTAAGTTATGGTATTATCATTAAAGTTTTTGTCTGGCTGGGAGCCATAACTTTATTTTCCAACTTTGATTTTGTTAGATTTGATGTATTTACCAATGATTATTTTAAGGTGTTCATTGTTATCATGTTATTTTTGGATTCCTTTATGGAGCAGATCCTAAATGCTTCAAAAAGAGTACATTTGTTTAAACCTTTGTCCAAACACTACAATGAATTAGCAATATATTTTGAAAAAAATTGTCGATTTTACCTCGAGATACCGGTTTGGACAACTATTTACCCCATTATTCGCTGGATCTTTTAATTCCACTCAAAAAATCAAACTTCTTCATAATTAGAACGTATAAAAAAATCGTTAAGTAAGTAAAGACTTGGATAATTTTTGTATTTTTATTAAGTCAAATAAATCTATTAACCAAAATGGCTAGTTCTACCTTAAAATTTCTTCTAGGGCTTTATCCCTCGACTGAACAGATCGAAAAAAAACGCGATGAGTTAATTAAAGAATTCGAGAAGCTAAACCGCGTAGCTACATCGGATGAAATTGTCCGGTATGAATATCTCGACAGGTTTGTGAATTCCTCAGAATTTGCGGATAAGAAGCGATATTATCAAACGCTAGTTTTTAAAAATAGTGATGAAGAACAAAAGGAGAAGGAATATCTCCGTCTCAAAAAATCACATGATATTAAATTTTATTACAGGTTTAAATCCTCAGAACCTTATAATTTGTTTAAGTCAATGGATGGTTCTAAGGAAGTTACAGACTTTGAGTCAATAAAAGCTTTCATTGAATCTCCGGAGTATAAAAAGGTTGAGGATTATATGAAAGATAAGAAAAAGTGGGAAAGAACAGAAGAATTCCAGAAATTGCAGGAATATAAATCACTTTTGCAAAGTCCGACTTATAAAAACTATTTTAAGTTTATTCGTGCGAAGGAATTCAATAATTTCAAAAAATTGGTGGATTCGCAGGAATTAAAGACTTACCAGGAACGTGAAAGTTATATTGGATCGCATGAATTTTTAAGTGCAAAAGCATCCAAAGAATTTAAACAGTCTGATGCCTACAGAAAATTTCTCGAATTTAATCAATGGAAGAAATCCGGTTTATATAAAGACTATTTTAAACTGGCAAAGAGCGAAGCTTTATTTGATTATAATAAGCTCAATAATTCCAATGAGTTAAAACATTTTACAGAACTAGAAGCATCTGTTCCTCAATTGAATAATGAAAAACGACGCATAGAATCTCTCCGATTCGAGCAGACTGATGAATTCAGAAAATTGCAGGAATATAAAAGATTAAATGCATCCAAGCGAATCCAATCTTATTATAAAACCAAAACTTCCAACGAACTTGTTGAATTTAACAGTTTGGAAAAATCTAATCTGATTCCGGATTACGAAAAACTGGAAAAAACAATTCTTTCAGACGAATTCAAAAAACAGAAAGCATATTTACTGGATAATAAGAAATGGGAAAAAACTGATGAATTCAGACAGCAAAGTGAATATCTATCCCTGAAAAAATCAGCAAACGTAATTTGGTATTATAAACTTAAGGATTCAAGCAAATATGATGAATTAAAAAGTTGGAGCATCGCTTTTGAAGATGATTTTAACTCCGGAAGTTTAAATCGTAATAATTGGCTTACGCGCTATTTTTGGGGCGAAGTATTGTTACATGATACTTATGCACTCCCAGGAGAAAAACATTTGTTTACGGATGGGAAAAATATTGAATTTATGGGTTCGACACTTAAACTAATTACCCGTAATGAAAAAATAAATGGCAAAGAGTGGGTTCCTGCAATTGGATTTTTTCCAAAAGATTTTAACTATACTTCAGGTTTAATTAGCTCAGGCAGTAGTTTTCGTACCAAATATGGAAAGATTGAGGCCAAGGTGAAACTGGATGGTTCAAATGGGGTACTTCATGCATTTTGGATGGCTGGAGATACCATTGTTCCTCAAATAGACATTTTTAAATGTTATGATAATAAACTATTTCTAAGTACATTCTGGGGTAATCCTGCAGACAAAAATGGAATACAAAGAGATACAGCTTCTATAAGCGCTAAAAAATTTGCTGGTAAATTCTTTATCTTTTCACTGGAATGGTCTGCTGAGAAAATAGTTTGGAAAATAAACGATGTTGAGGTGAAAACACAAACCTCTAATATTCCCAGCGAGCCTATGTACATTGTTATGAACTCCGGTGTTGTTAGTGATTCGCCACAAGTACCTACCCGCATGGAAGTGGATTGGATAAAATGTTATCATAAGAATTAAAAAGATTTTAACCTGCCAGGTTCTGAAAATCTGGCAGGTTTCATAATAAAATAAAATACATGTTTAGTACAAGTCATATACATCCGATGGGTGTGCATTTCCCGATTGCACTGATTATGGTTGGATTTTTATTTGAATTTGTTTCTTTGTTTCTGAAAAAAGAACCATGTGTTTCCAAAACAGCCTTATATCTTATGGTTTTGGGAACATTAGGTGCAGGAGTTGCTTTAACCAGCGGTTATTTGTTTACTAGTGCACTTACCGAAGGCGAAGTGGCCAAAATTTATATTTGGCACAGAACAGGTGCAATAATTGCACTAATCATTATGACCATTGCATGTACCGTTAGAATTTATGTGGCAAAAAAAACCAGTAGCCCTTTAAAGTGGATTGCTTTCGGATTATATTTTTTAGGAACCTTAGCAATTAGTTTTACAGGGTTTATGGGTGGTACTATGGTTTATAAATATATTCTGGATATGTAGACAGGAGTTTAATCCTAACTTTTCTGTCCTTTCAGTTTTTTTTTCAATTTTAAAATATCTTTCTCTAAGTTTCTCATATCAAAATTTTCAAATTGGTAAACAGTCTTACAATAATTTCAATTGTATTTGACTGTATATATGTCATTTATATATATTTTTTAAATAGAACTGTTTACGATTTATCAGAAAATGTCATACATACATAATCAAAATACATTAATGTACTTTGGTTTACAGAACATAAAAATTAAACATGAAACATTATCTTGAATTTATTGACGAAAAATCCAATAAATTCTGGGAAATAACCCAGGAAGGGAATTCTTTTACTGCACGATATGGAAAAATCGGCAGTGATGGTCAAACCCAGACGAAATCATTTACCTCGGAAGAAACTGCACAAAAAGAAGCTGAAAAACTATTAAAAGAAAAACTGAAGAAAGGTTATGCAGAACCTGCAAAACCAGGGGAAGCTATAAACATGATCAAACCTGTAAAAGAAAACCGGGACAATACAGGCGAAACCCCATCTTTTGATATAACCTTTGTTCGCAAAAATATTCAGGATGTTTATGGTTTTGATATGCCTCCCGATTTCTATAGATTTATTGAGTTTTGCGGTGTGTTGTATTCTTTGGGAATTGTAAAAAAAGCAAAATCGGGTGAATTTAACGATAGCATCAACGCTCTTTTTGAAACTGCTTTTGATATCTCACTGGGTGAAATTTTCGATCTGCTCCGAAGTAATTTTCAGACAACATATTTCGACCCTGTTTCCAACCAGCGGTATTATGATGATCCACCTGAATTCTTTACCATCCTGTGTGGTCATACCGATGGACTTCACTGGGGTTACTGGGTTGATGATCCTTTTCTTCCTTTCCGTGTATGTCATTACTATCATAGTGATACTTATGAATTTCAGGATGATGGCGAAACTCTCTTTGAAGCTCTGCAAAACCACATCAACGATCTTTTGGAGGATGATTTGGAACCGAAAAGGAAGAAAATCCTTAAACAAATCCGACCTTTGCTGGCTAAATATCTTCCGGAACAAAAGGCAAAAAGGGAGCCAACCATGGCCTATTATGATTTGGGTATCCTGATACCAAAGGAGAAATACAAAAAACCTGAGAATAAATTGTATTCCACGTTGGTGGAAAATTATATAAAAAGCAAAATTCCCGAAAATTCCGAACTGGAACCACTCATCAGGGAAACAGAATCAATGATTAAAGCGGGCTTTGCCGGGGCTGCTTATGCCCTTGGAAAACGACTTTGGCTTAATAGTGCAAACCGAAAAGCGGCTGTAACATTGCTTGAAAAATCTTATACTTCTTTGGGAAGGGTTGTGCTACAAAAATCGTTGAAAAAAGCTGATGACTTTCGAACCAAATGTGATGAAGAAAATAAACCAAAATCTCATAATCGATGACATTAACCATACTATTTCGTCAGAAACAGACAATCTTGCTGCACGGGAGCTTATTAACGAAGCTCTTTCCTTGGGTGATGGGGAACTGAAAGACGAATTATTGAAACTGGCCATACCTCTTCTTTCTACTGCAGATGAATCCATAGTTCTCGAAAAACTAGGTAACCTGAACGATTTTTATCTTGATGAAATAATTGCCATATCACTTGCTCGTATTGGAACAGAAAAATCAATTCCCCTCTTGGAAAAACTCTCTGCCTCACATCCCCAGGTAAAAAAACCCGCACTCGAAGCAATTGAAAAAATTAACAGTAAGAAAGAATCTATAAAAGTTTTAGATAATAAAATCGGATTCAGGATACTCAGCACTCCTGATGTGTTAAAGTGTTTATCAGTGATCAAAAGATATTTTGATGCAATTTCTTTATCGAACATCAAAAAATCAATTGAATTAAAAGAGGTTATTGTTGACATAAACTATTATGATAAAGAAGGTGCAAGCGCTCTCCATAAATGTGCGGAAGAGTGTTTTGCCAAAGGGGCTGAAATTGAAATACTTGAGTCCTCACATGGAGCATGGAGAAGCATTCGAAAACTTCCTGAAAATAATAATACGGAAAAAACCAAAACAGAAACCCGAGAATGGGAAGAGCTTGTCCGAAGTGGTTTTGATCTTGTATATAATGATAACCAAAAAGCTTTAGAAATATTTAATAAGGCATTAGAAATACCTGATTGTGGGAACCGGGCTCTTCTAGGGAAAGCTGTAGCCCTTGAACAGATGAATTTTCATGTGAAAGCTATTGACGAGTATTCAAAATATTTGAAAAATGATCCTTTTGATAAAATAGCTTGGAACAATATCGGTCTGTGTTATGGTTATTTAAACAAAACCGGTAAAGCAGAACAAGCTTTTGAAAAAGCATTGGAAATAGATTCTACTTACACTAAATCGATGATTAATCTTGCTGGTATCTGCAAAAATCGTGGCGATATCAAAAAATCGCTGTCAATTGTTTTAAAAGCCATTGATATTGAAACTAATGGGGTAAACTATTATAATGCGGCCTGTTATTTGGCTCTATTAGGTAAGGAAGCAGAAGCCCTGATTAATCTGCAAAAAGCCATTTCTGAATTTTCTGATGAAGAGGATTGGCAATGTATTGCTCAAAACGATCCGGATTTTGATTCAATTCGTAACAGGGCTGAATTTATAAAATTAATAAAAGGAGATAAGAAATTAATAATGAAAGAAGAAATAGCATCTTTACTTTCAAGCAACTCTTTTGAGGATTACCTGAAAGGGATTGAGCTTTTTGAAAACAATATTGGGACTAAAAATCTTTCTGACCTTGATGTGGATCAGGATATAATGGAAAGAGTATGTGCTATATTTATACTCGATAAATGGATTGAATATCAAGATTTTAAAACTATTATAGAATCCTTTATTCAGGAACTTCCAAGTTATTCAAAATATCTTAATAATAAGAAAATAGGTTACAACCTTAGAGGACTTGTGATTTTCATCAATGAACTTGCTCAAAGAAAAATCGATCTTTCAGGATTTGATTATGTCAGGAGCCTCACCGCAGCTGAAACCATAAGCACTTATTTATCTTCAAAAAGAGATACAAAAGGACAGGTACTTTTTACAAACATAGCTTCTTTTTTTCATAAAATAGTTTCTGCACAATACGGTATTCACAGCTCTATTATGAAAATTGAAAAGTGGAATAAATCAATGTCTGAGGGATTTTATAATATACTGACAGAATCAACCTTCGACAAACAGGATTGGATGCTTGGGAGCCTTTATAAATCAATTGACGACCCAGTTGTAAAAACGGATATTTTTAATAAATATATCTCTGTACTTGAAAATCTTATAAAAAAATATGAAAAAGAAAACTCTCCTGAACTCCAGGAATCAGTAAATCAAATGCTCGAGATAGTAATTACAAGAAGTAAGGGTGAATAGTTTTGCATCTGTGGATGAAGAATTTTATCAAAGTATTACTTAATAATTAGGTGCTATGTCAACAGATTTATATGGAATCCGGATATTAAAAGTTGTTCCGGAAAAAAGAAATGTAACACTGAGGGTGTTTGTAGTGTATTATGATACCGAATATGAAAGTCATCAACCCTTGCCTCTCGATTACAGTTTTTTCCTGCGTATATTGTGGGATAAGGGAGATACGAGATTTGGTGAAGGAGGCCCAATTGGAGATGAAATTTCAGTGGATCAATATTGTGATGAGGACTGGGTTAACAAGAACACCTATCGGTACGTTGAAGATGTGATTCAGCTTTCCACCAGCAATTATCCGGTTGAAGATTATTCCATTTATGAGGACTTCTATTACGAAGATAATGGGGACTGGATAGACGAAGAAAACCTCGTGCAGGCAGATTATGATTTGTACGTTACAGATGCAAAATTCCTTCAACACCTGTCTGTAGGCATGAGCTGGGGAACCACAGCATATGAAACCAAGTCATTTCTGCTTTTGAAAAAATACGATTCCTTCCTGCCGAACTTGAACGAAGTTACTCATACACTGATTCCATTCAATGGAAAATCTGGAGGGCTTAAGGAAATGGCATTTACTCCTGATGGCTCAAAATTACTGGTACTCGGTCTATATGAGGAAATTGTTGCTTATGAATCCGGTACATGGAAGGAAATATGGCGGGACAAAAAAGGAGAAGAGATGTTTACCTACATGAATATTGACCAAAAGAACCAAATTGTATGGCTGACAACAGAAGGCTCTACCCTGAAGGTTATTGATTACAATACGGGACAGAAAACAGCGTTTAAAGTTGAATCTGGTGCACGATTGGTTTCTCCCAAAGGTAATTACCATGTCAATTTCGGTGATGAGGAATTTTTGGTATTCATTGACCTGAAAGGTAAAGAGATATGGAAAATCGATCAGCCTGATGTTGTGGAAGCAGTGGCATTCAGCAAGGATGAATCCCTTGTCGCAATTGGTGGGATGTATAACAGCGTATCAATCTGGGAAACCGGACAACAAAATGAAATAACAGTCTTTGAAACAAAAGAGAATACAACTTGTCTATCTTTCAATCCTACACACGAATTTCTGGCAATCGTGTCATTTCATGATTTGATAATTTATAACTTAAATACAAAAGAATTAGTTTTGAAATATTACACCGACGGCGATATTTACCTTGGTATGCCAGCCTGGTCAGCAGATGGAAAATATTTTGCACTGATTAGTGGAGAGTCAATTTCTATTTATAAATTGATTCAGTGAAAGTAACAAAATGTACCTAATATTTTAAATATTGAATATGAAACAATATCTCGAATACACCGACGGCAAATCCAGCAAATTCTGGGAAATAACCCTTGATGGAAAAACATTTACTGTTCGGTATGGGAAAATAGGAAGCGAAGGGCAAAACCAGAAGAAAGAATTTGCTGCAGAAGATTTGGCAAAAAAGGAAGCAGAAAAACTGCTTCACGAAAAATTGAAAAAAGGTTACATAAAGAAGAATGAAGAGGATGTAGATTTGATGGGTCTGAGCTTAAGGGACGCTATTGAAAGTAAAAATGCTAAGCTCGTTCAAAAATTATTAGACAATATGGAACCTGATGAAAAATATGGAGCTGTGAATGAAGTTATATCTTTAGTTCCACATTATTCCAATACCGAAATACTTGGTATTTTGCTTGGTCAGGAACTAAAACCCATTGCAGACTATCATTTAGAAGCCGCCTTACACAATGCACTTTATACGGATAATAATGAAATGATTAAGCAACTAATTGCCCATGGTGCCACTTGTAAAAACGGTGACATACTCATACACACCATGAAAAAGGATAATCCTGAGGCATTAGAACTACTTGCAGGAATTTGTAAGGATATGAATACAGAATATGATAGATACCACGAAAACTCTGCTACTCCCCTGGTTTTTGCTATTCAGCAAGGCAATATTGATTATGTAAAAGTTTTGATTGAAAAGGGTGTAACGATCAATCTTAAATGCAGGTGTAGTATGCCGCTTGATTTTGCCATTCAGCAAGGCAATACAGAAATTATAGAATATTTAAAATCAAAAGGTGCCAGACAGTTTACTGACGATGATCTTAATATATACGAAGCAATTGAAAAAGACAAATATGATCTCATAAAAAACCTTCTTCAAAAAACAACCGAATCAGACAGAGGTTGGGTTTTAAGTTATGCTGCTAATCATGGAAAGATCGAAGCAGTTGAAATACTTTTGGGTATTTCTCACTCTCAAAAAATATTAAATGAAGCGCTTATATCTTCCTGTTCAGCTGGAAATGGGAAACTTGAAATAGTAAAAGCCCTTCTTAAGGCCGGAGCTGATTTAAGATCGACCAAAAAGGAATTAATGGATTGGGTAAAGAAGAAAGAATACAAGGATATTTTGGATTACCTGAACAGCCTTTCAGGGGAAAAGGGCAAAGAGGAGGAAGACTCAGAAGTGCAAACAGAAAAATTTATGGATCAACTCTATAAAGAACAACTAAAATACAAACTTCCATACATACAACTTAATATTGATGTGGAAGACAGGGACAATATAGATCCATTATCAGGTTTTATTGGTGGGACACTACCTTCCGGAAGATTTTATTATTCCTGAAAGTTTCACAAACCTACATTTCTTTGCCCAGATCAACCTGTCAAAAGTTCCTGTTATGTCTGACTTCCCGGCTAAAGGCCTGCTTTTGTTTTTTCTGAAAGATTATAAAAGATCATGGGATGATGGAGCTGTACTTTATATTCCTGAAGTTCCCGCAGATATTTCTGTTTTTAAATATGTTGAAACCTTTGCATCGGCCACAAAATCGGAATATTCAATTACCATTGGCCATGCAGTAAAGGAGTCCAATCCATATCCCCGCGATCATGTTTTTTATGAAATATTTGAGGAATTATCTGCTGATCTTGATGATGAGGTTAAAGAACTGGTGGAAGAAAAATTTTCTGAAATGGCAGGCGAAAATGCCGGGCATCGCATGGGAGGTTATGCCTTTTTTACCCAGGACGATCCCCGTTATAATGAAAAATACAAAGAATATATTCAACTAATGCAAATTGATGAGCTTGAATCGCGCGAAGATATGATGTTCTGGGGTGATTCAGGAGCAGGACATTTTTTCATTCACCCAGATGATCTCAAAAAAAGAGATTTTTCCAATATATTATTTCATTGGGATTGCTATTGAAAAAAGTTTAACAAAACACAAAGGGAAAAATATAACCTCCCACATACCATCTTCCCATGCGCTGGCATAATTGCAGGTTGCAAACGTTTATTATGTCATCAAAAATAAAATTTTGCTTGTTGCCAAGCGGGGGTAATTTCTATGCTTTGGGATTAGGTATGGGTTTGGGTGGCACCATGGTCTGGATATGCAATTTATTAAAGGGAATTCAGAATATTGTCCATTTCTTCTTCTGTTTTTCCAAGTTTAATTCGAATCCTTTCTATCATTTCAAGCTTTCTGCCTACTTCAAATTTGAAGTCTTCATCTGTAAGTTGATCAAATTGAATCCTTAGTTTATTTTTTTGTTCGATCCAAATCTGGTCTATTCTGGAAGGTCGTGATTGTATATTCATGGCAACTTTCTTTAATTGATAATAGGTATTTTATTGTTTCGTTTATCTATAATTACAACAATATAAATATGATAATTGTTCGTTTTAGTGAGAAGTTCAGTTTGATTTTAAAGTTCTCAATATATTTAAAATAACTCCTGTTCCAAATTTATTTTTTTACTTCATAAAGATTAAAAATCCCTTTATCCATCGGAGTCCATAAGCAAGCCTTTTGTCCACAACTTTTGAGGCCACTGTTCGCCCAGTTATTGCAGGTATTAATCAAATTATAATGTCCGTGGGCTTCATAGAATGCATCATTTTTTCCGTAGTTCGCATTAGTTTTTATATTTATGGTATTTCCATCCTTGTCAAAAATTAATGTATTTTGAACATATTGAATAAGTTGACTGTATTGTTTTTTACTAATTCCTATTTTTCTACAATCTGCACCTTCTTGCATACTTTTATAATATGTGGCGTGAATAGCTGAAGTACTTAACCCAAAAACAGCTTTAAAGGCCGTGCTGAATTTTAATTCGCCCCAGGTAGTATCTAAATAGAATCCTTTATCTCCCCACCCAATGGCTAAAAATTCAAAAGTGGAATCGGTGGAAATTGTATTTTGAAACCTGATAATTTTGCTCCAATCTATTTGTTTGGATTTTACCGGAACCACAATGTCAGTATGAACTCCATTTGTAAGAATGTAAATGCTAAGATCTGCTTCTTTAATGTTATTCTTATTAACTGATATTTTTGGCAGGAGAATCGCTAATACTACGTAAATTACTATTAATGAAATAAATATGAGAATTATAATTCCTAAAGTTTTAAGAAATTTTCGTATCGTTGTTATAGCAATCTTAAAATGTGGCATGCCTTCAAATATAATGAAAGATTTAAAACTATATTATTAATGCGAATTAAGGGTTGGACTAATTACATGAAATCTGTTGTAAGTCTGA
>WSSedL1CaDRAFT_10001406_pt1 | contig 13994 bp, 9 predicted proteins | sample WetSurSL1Cattail_FD_9464 | JGI IMG/M metagenome (IMG submission 9464)
AGTTCATATGCATATAGAATATGCTCCTAAGCATAATATTAGCACGATTTTGAAAAGTTTCAAAGGAAGAACTTCGAGAAAATTGCAGATAGAATTTCCTGAATTGAAGGAGCGATATTGGGGACAACATTTTTGGGCAAGTGGTTATGGTGCTTGGAGTATTGGTAATATCACGGATAAAATGGTAAATAAATATTTGTAGCATCATAGGAGAAAAGAGAGTGATGATAATTCAAATTTCATTCTCGAATGAAAGAAATGAGGGACTTTCAGTCCCTCGTAAAACAAACCTCTGCACTTTCAGTGCAGAGTTGTTTAGTTTTTTTTTGGTCCAGTCCAGTTTAAAGTATTTTATAAAGTTTAGATTTGTGTCATGTGCTAGTTTTTTAAATTAGCCAAGTTTAGGAATAATTCTGCAAAAAAATATTTGCTTTTATAATTGGAGAAATTGCTTTTAGAGTTATCTCATTGAAATTTTCTTCAAATCCTGTAAAAAATGGTTCGTAAATAGTTCCGTAAGGACCACCAAAAAAAACTCCTTAAGCAATTAAGGAGTTTTTTTTATTTAGCTACCAACCAACTTACAGAAAATAAAAAAACTTTAGAAATGTTACCATATTTAGTTAACAAATCTAAAGTCAATTTATTTATTATTTTATCTTCTCAGCTTTCCTGAAAAAAACATAACTATTATATAAAATCCAACGTTCGCTCTAAAGCCATTCCACGAGAACCTTTTATTAATATAGTACTATTTTGAAAACCCACTCCTTGCAAACTAGCTGAAAAAGAATCAAAGCTATCGTAGAAATAAAAATTAGGCTTTTTAATTTGGCAATCAAAAAAGGCTTTACCAACAAAATAACATTGAACATCAACTTCATTATTTAACGATTCAACCAAAGCAATATGTTCAGCATGACTCTCCTCTCCTAACTCAAACATATCTCCTAAAACCATTATTTTATTTGATTTTTCAAGCTGTAAAAAATTTGTAATCGCCACAGCCATACTACTTGGATTAGCATTATAAGCATCTAAGATTATTTCGTTCCCTCCTTTAATCAATAACTGAGAACGGTTATTCTCCGGAACATAACTTTCTAAAGCCGCTTTTATCGCTTCATCGTTTACTTCAAAAAATTTTCCAATAGTTAGAGCAGCATTTACATTGTTCGCATTATACAAGCCAATTAAATGTGTTTTAATTTGAATCGAATCAAAACTAACCCCTACAAAAGGATTTGCCTTAATTTCAGAAATAACAACATTTGCATTTTCTCTATTTACACCAAAAGAATAATGTTTTAAAACTTTAGCTTTTTCAACCTGAATTGGATCTTCAAGATTTATAAAAGCTAATTTATCATGTTGTAAAAGATATTGATACATTTCGCTTTTCCCTTCAACAACACCTTCAACCCCTCCAAAACCTTCCAAATGAGCCTTACCAAAATTAGTCACATAACCATAATCAGGTTGGGCAATTTCACAAAGAAATTCAATTTCTTTTTTATGATTGGCTCCCATTTCAACAATTCCTATTTCAGTAGTTTTATCGAAAGACAACAACGTCAACGGAACACCAATATGATTATTTAAATTCCCAACAGTAGCTTTAGTTTTGAACTTTTTAGACAAAACTACATTGATTAATTCCTTGGTGGTAGTTTTTCCATTACTTCCTGTTAGAGCAACAATAGGTAATTTTAAATAATTACGATGAAATTTTGCTAATTCCTGCAGAGCAATTAGGCTATCTTGAACCAAAATAGTTCTTTCATCAATATAATAAGCCTCATTATCAATTATCACATGAGAAGCCCCTTTCTCCAAAGCCTCTGAAGCAAAAGTATTCGCATCAAATCGCTCTCCTTTAATTGCAACAAATAATGATTTTTCAGAAATTTTTCGAGTATCTATCGAAACTCCTGAAGATTTTAAAAACAAACTATGAATGTAACTGATATCCATACAAAAATGATTTAAAAAATAAAAGCCCTAATCAAAGGGCTTTTATCTATATTATGTTTTAGAAATTAATTTCTTGGTGTTTTTCTTTTATCCGCTTTAGGACCAACTCTAGACATTGCACATCTAAATCCGATATAATCCGTTGCCATATCTTGAGGAAAATACCTTCTTTGTGCTGGATCTAACCAATACGCTCTATCTCTCCAAGAACCTCCTTTATACACTCTAATTTTATCATTTATCAAAGTTGTCCTTTTACTTGATCTATCATATTTCCTCACCATTGCCCCTAAGCTATCTGTAGTTACATTATGCTTAGGTGAATTATACATTTTTTCAATCTCTTTTTCTTTATCATCATTAGACTCTGAAGAACCAAAATTATAATACTTAGAAGATTGTTTGTCACCATCTCTATAGTTAATATTATTACTCTTGTCAAAATTCTGTCTCAAGTAAGTTTCTTTTTCATCAACTGGAACTTGAGTAATTTGACCAGGGAAATTTCTAGCAATTACTTTACCATTACTTAAAGTATCGTATTTCATATTTTCCTTAGTAACAATTTCAATTTTCCCATCGGCACCAATTTTATTTTTGGTGTACATATTTCCTCTAAAATAGTTAAAGTCATTAGCTTCATTATCTATTATAGGTCTATAAACATCGGCTACCCATTCGGCAACATTACCAGCCATATCATACAACCCAAAGTCATTAGCAGGATAAGATTTAACAGCATTTGTAATATCAGCCCCGTCATCAGACCAACCTGCTATCCCACCATAATCACCATTTCCTTGTTTAAAATTGGCCAATTGATCGCCTTGAGTTTGTCTTTTTCCTGAACGTGTATATTCACCAGACCAAGGATATTTTTTTTGTCCTTTATAAATATTATATTCTCTTTGCCCTACATCAGCAGCAGCAGCATATTCCCATTCTGCTTCTGTTGGCAATCTATATTCAGGCATAATAATTCCAGAAGAACGCTGTGCATATACACCTTTTGCCTCAGATGTAGTTCCGTCTTTAGCTTTTGCAGATTTTCCTTTTGTTTTTTGCAAAACGATCTCTTCACTTCCACCGCGAGCAGTAGACGGAGACATTAAATAAGCTTCCGTACTAAAAGCATTATCAGCCGTTACATCTTCTGTTTTAGCATTTTTTTTCAAATAACCATTTTTCTCTAAAACCGCTTCATTAACACGATCAGTTCTCCATTTTGCAAAATCAACAGCTTGAATCCAATTTACACCAACAACAGGATACTCAGCATAAGCTGGATGCCTCAAATAGTTATTAGTCATTGTTTCATTGTACCCTAATCTATTTCTCCATACAAGGGTATCTGGCACAACACCATCATAAACATCTTTATATTCTTCTGGAGGAAAAACTAATTTTACCCAATCCAAATATTCTAAATACATAAAATTTGTTACCTCGGTCTCATCCATATAAAATGACTGAACGTGTTGCTGAGTTGCTGTATTATTCCAATCATGCATTACATCATCCTGTACTTTTCCCATTGTAAATGTACCTCCTTCTACAAAAACCAAACCTGGACCCGCTTCTTGTTTTTTAGCAGCTTGCACTTTCTTACTATCTACATTCCAACCTGTTGCTCTTGAAGATCCTTTAGAACTTGATTTTTTACTACAACTAGCAAAACCCAAAGTCACGATTACTAACAACACCAATCGGAAAACTGTAATTTTATTTACTTTCATACTCTTTACTAAGGTAATATTTATGCATTGCAATATAATAATTAACCATTAACTTGCAATGTCATTTTAAATAATTATGTACTGTCTCTTTAATTCAAATTTAACGCAAATTTATACTATTTATTATTTATTCACATACTTAATGCTTTTTTTTTACTCTTTTGATTTCTTTATCAAATATAGCAAACTAACCTGCTATTCCACACATAGTTTAATAAGCTCAATATTATTAAAAAAGCGAAAACAAAACCCTACTATTTTCTAACACAATATTAGTTTAAAAGTTAAGTTATAATTATTTTATAAGTGCATAATAAAGCCTTAAAAAGATGTCTTTTAATATTTAAAGTAAAAAAACAGAAAAACTTGCAACTTTTTAATAAAACACTATATTTGTTCAATAAACTTTCTATTTATCAATGAAAAAAACAATACTTCTAACCATTTCTTTGTTTTCGATTTCGCTGATGCAAGCTCAACAAGGAAGAGTCATAACAACAGCTGTATCATTTTTGTCAGTTACTGCAGATGCTAGAGCTGCAGGTATGGCAGATGTTGGAGTTGCGACTTCAGCAGATGCTTTTTCTCAACAATGGAATCCAGCTAAATATGCTTTCTCAACAGACAAGCAAGGAATTAGCGCAAGTTACACCCCATATTTAACAGGACTTGCTAATGATATCTCATTAGGGCAAGTTACCTATTACAACAAGATTTCCGACCGAAGCGCTTTTGCGGGAAGTTTGCGTTATTTTGGTTTTGGCGATATTGAATTACGTCAAACAGGAGAAGCCGATGAGAATTTCCAAACTGTATCTCCAAACGAATTTGCTATTGATGGATCCTACTCGCTTAAACTAAGTGAAAAATTCTCTATGGCTGTTGGTGCTAGATTTATACGTTCTAATCTAAAAGTAGCAACCGATATAGGAGACGCCAGCGCAGCAAGCACTTTTGCAATAGACGTTGCTGGTTTTTATCAATCTGAAGAAATTGCATATAATAGTTTCAACGGAAGATGGAGAGCGGGTTTCAATATTCAGAATTTAGGCCAAAAAATAAGCTATGACAACGATCAATCCAACAACAATTTTCTACCATCTAATTTAAAATTAGGAACTGGTTTTGATTTTATTTTAGACGACTACAACAAATTAGGATTAACAGTAGAGCTTAATAAATTACTTGTTCCAACTCCTAAGGTTGGATACAATGATGGCGGATACACAGGATCAGACATGAATGGAGATGGCGTTGTTGATATAACAGATTATAATTTAGCCAATAACGAATATAGAAAAACTGGTTGGGTTTCTGGTATTTTCAAATCTTTTGGAGATGCACCTGACGGTTTTAGCGAAGAACTTAAAGAAGTAATGTATTCAATTGGTGCCGAGTATTCTTATCAAGATTCATTCGCCATGCGCGCAGGATATCATCATGAAAACATTGAAAAAAGCGGATTGAGATATTTTTCTCTTGGCGCTGGATTCAAATACACCACTGTAAAAATAGATGTTTCTTATTTATTCTCAGCGTCCAAAATTCCAAATCCTTTAGAAAACACACTTCGCTTTTCTTTAACATTTAACTTTGGAGACAAATACGACGAATATTAAAATCAAACAAAAAGACAATACAAAATCCAAATTTCTATTTTATGAAATTTGGATTTTTTTTACTTTAAAACAAAATGAAAGAAATCATTATAACTAGTAAATTCAGTACTTACGACAGCATAGACGAATTACCAAATGAAATTCAAAATCTTTTTGAACAAGCTACGTTAATCCAAAAAAATGCTCATGCTCCTTATTCTAAATTTAGAGTTGGAGCAGCAATACTTTTAGACAATGGCAAAATCATTCTAGGAACCAATCAAGAAAATGCTGCTTATCCATCGGGACTTTGTGCTGAAAGAGTAGCATTGTTTCAGGCTGCTTCTAATTTCCCTGAATCGAAAATTCTAAAAATAGTAATCACCGCAGCTCCCGAAGCAACAGGAATCTCTTCACCAATTCCACCATGTGGTGCTTGCAGACAATCTATTGCCGAATACGAAAACAAACAAAACAGTCCAATTGAAATTTATTTCATGGGTGAAATAGGTAAAATCTACAAATCAGAATCTTTAAAAAACCTGCTCCCTTTACTATTTAACAAAAAACTGCTCGAATAAAACTAAAAATTAGCTTTATAATTTTAGTTCTTAGATGGAATGTCCTATTTTTGCATTTCGCAAATTTGACCTAAATAAATGAATTTGCGAAAAAACGTACTATATTGACAACACAATAAAAACTTTAGTAAAAGAACACTTGAGATGAAAGAAGTTACAAAAGAAGTATATTTAAAGTGGTATGAAGACATGCTACTTTGGAGAAAGTTTGAGGATAAACTAGCTGCATTATACATACAACAAAAAGTTAGAGGTTTTCTACATTTATATAATGGTCAAGAAGCTGTACTTGCTGGTGCGTTGCACGCAATGGATTTAACCAAAGACAAAATGATTACTGCTTATAGAAACCACGTTCAGCCAATTGGTATGGGTGTTGATCCTAGACGTGTAATGGCTGAGTTACTTGGTAAAGCTACAGGAACTTCTAAAGGAATGGGTGGATCCATGCACATTTTCTCAAAAGAACACCGTTTTTATGGTGGTCACGGAATCGTTGGAGGTCAAATTCCAGTTGGTGCTGGTTTAGCTTTTGGTGACAAATATTTCAACACTGGAGGAGTTACAATGACCTATTTTGGTGATGGTGCTGCTCGTCAAGGTTCTTTACACGAAGCTTTCAATATGGCTATGTTATGGAAACTACCTGTTGTTTTTATTGTTGAAAACAATGGTTACGCAATGGGAACTTCTGTAGAAAGAACAGCAAACCATACTGACATTTGGAAATTAGGTTTAGGATACGAAATGCCTTGTGGACCAGTTGACGGAATGAATCCAGTAAAAGTAGCTGAAGCAATGACTGAAGCTATTGAAAGAGCTCGTCGTGGAGACGGACCTACTTTCTTAGAAATGAAAACATACCGTTACAGAGGACACTCTATGTCTGATGCACAATTGTACCGTTCTAAAGAAGAAGTTGAAGAATACAAAAAAATAGATCCAATCACTCAAGTTTTGGATATTATTAAAGATAAAGAATACGCTACAGAGGCTGAAATCGAAGCTATCGAGCAAAGAGTAAAAGATCTAGTTCAAGAATGTGTGGATTTTGCTGAATCATCTCCTTATCCAGAATTAGAGCAATTATACGATGTAGTGTACGCACAAGAAGATTATCCATTTACACCTCATAAACTATAAAAATATTATGGCGATAAAAGTAACAATGCCTCGTTTAAGTGATACCATGACGGAAGGAACGGTAGCGACATGGCTTAAAAAAGTAGGAGATAAAATTAGCGAAGGAGATATCCTTGCTGAAATTGAAACTGACAAAGCAACGATGGAATTTGAGTCTTTTAACGAAGGTACTCTTTTATATATTGGAATTCCAGAAGGAGACACTGCTCCTGTTGATTCTTTATTAGCAATTATCGGTGACGAAGGAGAAGATGTTTCTGCTTTGATTGCTGGAGGTGCTACACCAGCAGCGGAAGCTAAATCTGAAGCACCTGCTGCAACTGAAACTAAGAAAGAAGAAACTACTACAACTACTACAACTACTACAACTACTGCTAAACCTGCAGCTGCTTTACCAGCTGGAGTTATCGTTGTTACTATGCCTCGTTTGAGTGATACAATGACTGAAGGAACAGTAGCCACTTGGTTGAAAAAAGTAGGTGATGCTGTTGCTGAAGGTGACATACTTGCTGAAATTGAAACCGACAAAGCAACGATGGAATTTGAGTCTTTCAACGAAGGAACATTATTATACATAGGAATTCAAGAAGGAAACAGCGCTCCTGTTGATAGTCTTTTAGCTATCATTGGACCTGCTGGAACAGATATTAGCGGAATTGCCGACAACTACGTTGCTGGTGGTGCTTCTCAAGCTGCTCCTGCTGCTGAAGAAACTAAAGCAGCTCCTGCTGCAACTTCTGCTCCAGTAACTCAAGAAGCTCCTGCTGACGGAGGAAGAATTATCGCTTCTCCTTTAGCTAAAAAAATTGCTAGCGACAAAGGAATTCAATTGACCCAAGTAAAGGGTTCTGGAGAAAACGGACGTATCGTAAAAAGCGATATCGAAAACTTTACTCCTGCTGCTTCCGCTCCACAAGCTGCTGCACCTGCTAAAACAGAAGCTGCTGCTGCGCCAAAAGTATTTGTTCCTACTGGAGAAGTATTCACTGAAGAAATCAAAAATTCGCAAATGCGTAAAATCATTGCGAAACGTTTGGCTGAATCTTTATTCACAGCACCTCATTACAACTTAGTGATCGAAGTGACTATGGATGACGCTATGAAATCAAGAGCAACTATCAATAGCGTTCCTGATACCAAAGTATCTTTCAACGATATGGTAATTAAAGCTTGTGCTTTGGCCTTGAAAAAACACCCAAAAATTAACTCTCAGTGGAAAGAAGATTCAATCATCATTAATCACCACGTAAACATTGGTGTTGCTGTAGCTGTTGAAGATGGATTGGTTGTTCCTGTATTGAAATTTACTGACGCTATGAGTTTATCTCAAATTGGTGCTAGTGTAAGAGACCTTGCTGGAAGAGCTAAAAACAAAAAGTTAGGCCCTGCAGAAATGGAAGGAAGTACTTTTACGGTTTCTAACCTTGGAATGTTTGGTATTACTGAATTCAATTCAATCATCAACCAACCGAACTCAGCTATCCTTTCAGTAGGAGCAATCGTTGAGAAACCAGTGGTTAAAAATGGACAAATTGTTGTAGGAAACACAATGATGTTATCTCTTGCTTGTGATCACCGTACTATCGATGGCGCAACTGGAGCACAGTTCTTACAAACATTAAAACAATACATTGAAAACCCAGTAACAATGCTTGCATAAATACTGATTCAATATAAATCTAGAAACCCGTCATGTGTAAAACTTGACGGGTTTTTTATTGAGGCATGACCAAGCCTCCACTATTGTTAAAGCTTGGTCGAGCAGTACAACATATCTTTTATTTCATTACATTCCATAAAAGGATGCCACTTAAATCTATCATGCATTAAAACACTTAAATCTTATTCTTCTCCTCAATCCACTTTGACATGTATTTAGTGCTTTTTAAAGTATGATGCTGCAACAACCCTCCCATAAAATTATTCAATCGATGTTGTTTTATATTCGAAACTAAAAATGCAATTTGATTAGCAAAATCATGCTCAAACAACTTTCTTAAATAGCGTTCATTAATTATTGCAATTCCATTTTTTTGAACTTGAAGCCAAATATTTTTATCTTGGTATAATTGTACTGATTTTTCAGCAAAAGCTTCTGCATTATCCTCCACAAAACCATTCCAAGACAAATTGCCTTGCATGGATTCGGCACCAATGGAAGTCGTAACGCTAGGTGTACCGCATTGCATGGCTTCTAACAATTTTCCTTTTATTCCAGCACCAAAACGTAATGAAGCTAAAACCACTCGGGATTTCGTAACCACTTCATTAGCATTTTCAGCTCGACCGTGAATTAAAAAACCTTCTTTGACGTTATTTAATTGTAATACTTTTTGAGATGGATAAGCACCATAAATATTCAAAACGGCTTCCGACAATTGTTTTCTAATCAATGGCCAAATAGATTCTTTCAAATACTGAACGGCATTCCAATTGGGTTCGTGATAAAAATTACCTATAAAAACAAAATCTTTTCGTTCTTCAAATGAAGGTAAACTCTTTAAATCAGGAATTTCATTAGTAGTCAATAAAAGTGGTAAATAATACAACAGGTTTTTATCTATTTTAAAAACCGTCGTCAACAATTCCATTTCATATTCAGAAATCATCAAGGACAAATCACATCTTAAAATACTAGCAATTTCTCTCTTGGCTACTTCTTCTGTTAATAAATCAGAAATTTGAAATTCTCGTTTTTCTTTAAAAGCTTTTTGTCTGGACAATCGTAAACAATGCAAATCTTCGGTATCTAAAATTCGCAAAGCATCTGGACAATTTTCAGCAACACGCCAACCAAATTGCTCCTCGATCATAAAGCGATCAAACAAAACTCCCGAAGGATTTAGTCCTTTTATAAAGCTGTCAAAACTGGAATTATTTAAAGCAATAGATACTTTTTTAACTCCAAATTCATTTAAATCAACCATAAAATCACTGTCCTGAGCTGGACTAGCAAAAGTGATTTTATAACCCTGCTCTTGAAACAGAGAAATCAATTGCATCATTCTTCCACCGGCTGCAGAAGAATTTGGCTCAGGCCATACAAAACCAATAATTAATAATTGTTTATTCTGATTCATTGAACATAAAAATAAGGTAAAGTAACGATTAAATAATAGCAAAGGTCGAAAATATAACAGAATACAGTATAAAAAACTTAATTTTGTAGCTTAAAATAAAATCATGTTAGGATTAAAATTAGCCACCGATCCAAGATGGGTCAACATAGTAGAATCTAATATCGAAGAAATTTTAACCGACCACGCTTGGTGCGAACAAAAAGCAGCATCCAATGCGATAAGTTTGATTACCCAAAACTCCGAAAAAGAAGAATTAGTTACTGAGTTAATGATTATTGCTCAGGAAGAAATAGAGCATTTCAAAATGGTTCATGACCTTATCAAAGAAAGAGGACTCACTTTTGGAAGAGAACGCAAAGACAGTTACGTTAACGAACTTTTTAAATTCATGAAAAAAGATGGAAGTCGTAATGATGCCTTGTGTGAGCGTTTGCTTTTTTCAGCTATGATTGAAGCTAGAAGTTGCGAGCGTTTCAAAGTCCTTTCTGAAAACATTAAAGATCTTGAATTGGCTAAATTCTATCGTGATTTAATGATTAGTGAAGCTGGACATTATACCACTTTTTTAGGTTTTGCAAAAAAGTTTGCCGATAATGTTGATGTTGATAAACGTTGGCAAGAATGGATTGAATATGAAACATCAATCATTACAAATTACGGCAAAAACGAAACCATTCACGGATAATAATTTCATACAAAATACGTTCCTTATTTTATTTCTTAAACAACTATTATTATCATGTCTCAAAAAAAAGCTATATTTTTTAAAATAGTAAAATACATAGCAATTACGCTAGTTAGCTTGTTGGCGTTTCTATTCATTGCCCCTTATATTTTTGCAGACAAAATTAATGCTGAAATAAAAAAAGTAGCCAATCATAAGTTAAATGCTAAACTGGATTATTCTGAATCTAATATTTCCTTTTTTAATCATTTCCCATCACTAACTGTCAGTTTAGACAATTTTAAACTCAATGGTTCGGCTCCTTTTGAAAATGAAAATCTTATTAAAGCCAAAGAAATTGCTTTTGGTATTAATGTCACTAGTTTGATTTTTGGTAAATCGGTAAATATTGATAAAATATTTCTTTCGAATGCAGACATTAACGTAAAGGTAAACAAGGAAGGATTTGCTAATTACAATGTCTACAAATCAGACAAAACTGCAACAACCGAAAAAGGAGAAGACGGTTCGTTAAAACTAGAAAAAATAGAAATCACCAACAGTAAAATTATTTACGATGATTTATCCACTAAACTTCATTTGGATATTTATGGATTTAACTATTTTGGAAAAGGCGATTTAAGCAAAGCCATTTTTGATTTATCTTCTAAAGCGCGAATCGATAACTTTAATCTTTTGTATGACAATGAGCCTTACTTAATGAATAAAAAAGTAAATGCTGATTTGATTACTAAAGTCAATGTAAACTCACTTTCATTTATTTTTCAGCAAAATGATTTAAAAATAAACACTTTATTTGTTGATTTCAAAGGAAAATTTGACTTCTTGAAAGAAGGTTACAACATGGATTTTATCTTAAAAACGACAAACAGCAACTTGAATGATTTCTTTACTGCTTTTCCTCCAAAATTTATTACTTGGCTAAAAAAAGCCAAATTATCAGGAAATACTAATTGCAAATTATCTTTAAAAGGGAATTACATTGCTTCAAAAAATATCGCTCCAAATCTTGAATTGGATTTTAATGTAAAAGATGGAAGTGTCAACTACAATCAAAGCCCTGCAACAATAAGGAATTTAAATGTTGATTTTTCTACAAAATTACCTTCCTTAAGTCCTGATTCTTTAATTGTAGATTTAAAAAACTTATCTCTTAATATTGATAAAGAATCTTTAAAAATAAGATTATACAGCACAGGAATCGATGTTTTAGACATTGATGCAATGGTTAATGCAAAAACCGATTTAGAGAAATTAAACCGAGCTATTGGAATTCCCGACTTTGAATTAAAAGGAATGCTTGTTGCCAACGGAACATCCAAAGGAAAATTTGATAAAAAGAATGGAATATTTCCAATAACCAATGCTACTATTAACTTAGATAATGGTTTTCTTAAAACAAAATACTATCCAAATCCGATAACAAATATTGATATTGTTTCGACTATTTCAAATCCAAAAGGAACATTTGAAGATTTAAAAGTAGTCTTGCAGCCTGCTCAATTTACTTTTGAAGGAAATCCTGTTTTTGTAAAAGCCAATCTTAGCAACTTTGACAATCTTATTTATGATATCAATACTAAAGGAACTTTAGATATTGGTAAAATCTACCAAGTTTTTTCTCAAAAAGGGCTCGATGTTAAAGGTTTTATTAAAGCCGATTTAGCTTTGAAAGGAAAACAAAGTGATGCAGAAAAAGGAAATTATTCGAAACTTAAAAATAGTGGAACGCTAGAAATTCGAGACATAGAATTAGTATCTGAATATTTGCCAAAAACATTTCTTATCAAGGAAGGAATTTTTAAATTCAATAATGACAAGATGCGTTTCAATACTTTCTTAGCTTCTTATGGTCAATCTGATTTTAAATTGAATGGTTATTTGCAAAATGTATTCAATTTTATGGCTTCCAAAAATGGGATTTTACGCGGTTCTTTTTCTTTGAATTCAAAGTACATCAATGCAGATGAATTCATGTCTAGCACAACAACTGAAGTACCTGAAACAAATTCTGCTGAATCAACGAACGTAACTACTAAAACAGAAACAGGAGTAATAATGATTCCGCCAAATTTAGATTTACATTTTGTAGCTAATGCTCAAAAAGTAAACTTTAATGGTTTAGAACTTACAAAAGCAAAGGGAAGTTTAAAAATGAAAAATAGCGTGCTTAGTATGCAAAATACTGGTTTCGATTTAATAGGCTGCACCGTTGCTATGGATGCTACATACAAAACTGTTAATCCAAAAAGTGCACGATTTGATTATCATATAAAAGCGAATGAATTCGATATCAAACGTGCTTATAAAGAAGTAAAACTGTTTAGAGAAATGGCAAGCGCAGCTGAAAAAGCACAAGGGATAATCTCACTAGATTACAATCTTAAAGGACGATTAAACGAAAATATGGAACCTGTATTCCCTTCCTTAATAGGTAACGGAGTCATTTCTGTAAAAAATGTCAAAATGTATGGTATGAAAATGCTGAATACTGTTGCCAGCAAAACGAGCCATGAAAAAATGAAAGACCCTGAACTAAACAAAGTTGACATAAAGAGTTCTATAAAAAATAATATTATTACCATAGAACGTTTTAAATTTAAGTTTGCTGGATTCAGACCTAGAATTGAAGGAACAAGTAGTTTAGACGGCAGATTAAATCTTAAAATGAGATTAGGTCTACCTCCTTTGGGAATATTTGGAATTCCATTAACCATTACTGGAAATAAAGACAATCCAAAAATAAAAGTAGGAAGACAGTCAGAAGATTTAGAAGAAACCAAAGACAGTATTCAATAAAAGCTAATTCACTTTCACAACCGAAAGCATGTTTAACGACATGCTTTTTTGATACTTTCCAACTTTTTTAGGATCGGATACTGTAAAACAATTATTTAGCCAGAAGTCGCTATTTGGTATATAAATCAAGAGAAAAGTGGACAGACAACCAAGAAGAAAGAGCACCACTCCTTTTTGAATTATATCCCGATACCAAAACAGCCTATAGCTTATCCCAGCAACTAAGAAGTATTTACAACAACAATAAAGACAAGAATGTAGCATTGCTAAAATTAGCCCATTGGTACAAAAGAGTAGAAGAATCAGGGTTTAAAAACTTCAATATTGTCCTTAATACGATAACAGTTAATTATCAATCAATACTAAATTACTTTGACAATAGAAGTACAAATGCTTCA
>WSSedL1CaDRAFT_10001408_pt1 | contig 13963 bp, 9 predicted proteins | sample WetSurSL1Cattail_FD_9464 | JGI IMG/M metagenome (IMG submission 9464)
AAGCTTCATCGGCTTGTTGACTGAGTTTCAATCCACGTGACGATATTTTGTTAATTTCTTCTGCTGCAATCTTACTCCGGTCTGCTAATTTTTTTACTTCATTTGCAACCACCGAGAATCCTTTTCCAAATTCTCCGGCACGGGCAGCTTCAACCGACGCATTTAACGCCAGAATATTTGATTGGAAAGCTAATTCCCCGATAATACCTATTTTCTGATTTATTTCTTTTACAACATTATAGGTATCTTTAGTTATTAATTGAATTTCGGATATTTGTTTTTCGGCATTTAAAGCTATTGTTTGAGTATCATAAGCATGTTGATTAGTGGTATTAATTAACGAGTCATTTTCATTAATTGTAGAAGTCATTTCCTCTGAAGATGCTGCCTGCTCATTAGCATTCTGACTTACAATCTGAGAAGTATTGTTAACATGTTCGCTAACTGAGTTCAATTGAGATGCCCCATTTTTAATCGAGGATATAATTTCAGTTAATTTTTCCGACGTGTTGTTTAATGATTTGGACAGAAGTCCGGTTTCATCATTGCTTATTTTTAACAATTTCGTGGAGATGTTTCCATTGGCCAGTTTCTCAGCAAAATCGACATTGGTAACAATAGATTCTGTTATTTTTCCGGAAATCAACACGCCTAATGCCAAGGCTATTATAATACAAACCGCAATAATAATAAGAAGAATAACGGTTAGTTTATGAATTAATAAATCAGTATCAACATTAGATTGTATAATTTTAGAGTCTACAGAAGCAGCTACTTCATCCAGAGTACTTTTAGCAGAATTGTATTCATCTCTGCTTTTAACCATAGATTCGTATAATTGTGCATTTAGGGTTCCTATTTCTGTGGCTGTTTCCTGGATACCGTTATCAATAAGGTTTGCTTTTTTATTGCAAAGTTCAACAAAAGTATCATGCATTTCCATCCATTTTTTATATGAATTTAAATATTGATCCCACAGAGCCTTTTCGTGATTTGTTTTGGGCAGAGAATCAAAAATTTCTTGAGACTCAGAAATTTTCTTTAAAGAGTTCTTAGAATAATTTTTATTTCGTAAAGTGGCATCAGCAAATAATTGTGGAATCATTAGAGCTCTTTCGCTTGAAGAAACTGTGGTCTGGGATTCAATAATAAGAGAAATAGCTTTTAGAGCTTTGAGTTCAACCTCCGCAAATTCTTTTTGCTTTGATTTAATGTTAAGCATCCCGTAAAATCCTACAATCCCAATAACAATACATAATGCTGAAATAATTAGAAAAGATAGCGTTAGTTTTTTCTTTATAGTAAATTTCATAGATAGAGTAGATTACAATTCAAAATTTCTTTAATGTAAACTTCTGAAAGTTATTTTCAGAAGAATGATTTTTATCAAACAAAAATAGAATTTATGAGATAATAAACTAATGGTTTAAAGATTTTTTTACCAACAGAAAGTAGCTATTTTTATAGAAATAGAGATAATATTTGGGAATAATAATTCTAGATATAATTGGATAATCAGAAATTTTCGGTTAAAGTATTTTTGATAATAATGTTTTTAGGAGTTATCCTCATCCATAATTTTCTGAATTTCCTTTTCAGTTTCTGTAAGCTTTTCTTTGCATAGCTTTATAAGTGCATTAACTTTTTTTATGTTTTCAGTTAAATCATCTACATCTAAATCTTCATTCTCGAGTTTTTCCAGAATTTCTTCTATTTCAGAAACTGCTTCTTTATAGGTTGTCTTTTTCTTTTGCATATTTTAAAAATTACCAGGTGCTGTTTGGAATTGAAAATGTAAATGTACTACCTTTTTCCGGATCGCTGGTTACAGAAATTTTTCCTTTATTTTTTTCAACAAATTCTTTTACCAGGATGAGTCCCAAACCAGAACCTGTTTCATTATTTGTTCCTCTTGTTGTATAGTTTTCATCGAGTTGAAATAATTTTTTTAAATTATTTTCATCCATTCCAATGCCATTATCAGCAACCGAAATTTCAATCATTCTTCCCTGGTTTTTGGTATATATTAAAATATTCCCGCCTTCTTTGGTGAATTTAACAGCATTAGAAACCAGGTTTCTTAAAATTGAGGTAAGCATATTAATATCTGCAAAAACTTCAAAATTTTCGCTATTGTCTATCAATTCGATATTTTTCTGTTGGGCTGATAGTTTAGCGGTAAGGAAAACATTGTTGATTATAGTTTTTAACTGAATATTTTCGGGGTGACATTTTATTTTTTCGGTATTGGTTCTGGCCCAATTTAGCAGGTTTTCAAGCAATTTATGAAGATTGTCAGCCGACTCAAAAATCATTTTATTAAAGCGTTGTAAATCATCCGATTTTAAATCGTCAAATTTTTCAACTATAATATGCGAAAGACTCATTAATGCACTTAGCGGGTTTTTGATGTCGTGGGCAATAATAGAGAAATATTTATCCTTGGTAGCGTTTAATTTTTTTAGTTCATTTTCTCTTAGAAGTAATTGCTCATTGGTGTTTTTAATTATAACATTTTGCTGATTAAGTAAATAATTGCTTTTCTTTTTAATCAGATACAGGTAAACAAATAGGCCTGTGGCTATTAACGATAGCAGGAATATAAGGATAAGGCCGTTTCGCACATGTTTTTGTTTGCTCATTACCAAACTTTGAATTTCTTTATCCTGCCGGAGTATTTTTACTTCGTTTTCGTATGCCCTGATTTCGTTGTTCTTTTTTTCAATTTCAATATTTTGTTGAATACTGGATAACCGTTTGCTGTTTTTTAAGGTTTCGAGGCTGTCAGAAATTTGATTATAGTTTATGTAGCTTTGTAATGCTAATTCGAAGTTTTTAAAATGTTTATAAACCTGAAAATATGAGTATTCAATATTTTTCAGTAATTCGGCATTTTTGCATTTATTGCCTGCAATGCGCGATTGCATCAAATAATTGTTAATTACGTTATAAGATTCGTTAATTTTTAAGCCAGTTTCGGCTAATTTTCTGGAACATAAACTTATATAATAATTATTTGAAGTTTTTTGAGCCAAAAGCAATGCCTGCCTGAAGAAGTTAATAGACTGCCCTACATTATTATTTTCATACAAATTACCGATATCGTTCAATGTGATTATCATCCCCGATGAATCTTTTAATTCGGTTCTTAAACTAAGAGCCTTGTTAAATGAGGATATCGCTTTTTGAAATTCTTTAAGCTGAACTAAGGTATTCCCAAGGTTATTCAGCGAAAGGGCTATTTCTTTTTTATCCCCTAATTTTTCACGGATGGCTAATGCCCGGGTATAAAAATCAAGGGCTTCCTGGTTATTGTTTAAGATAGATTCTGAAGTTCCCAGTAGTGTAAGCGTGTTTGCTATTTGTCTTTGTTGCATTAATTCTGAATAAATATTCAGGGCCAGCATATAATATTCCTTGGCTTTATTACTGTTTTCGAGGTTAAAATAAACGTTCCCGATATTGATGTACGAACCGGCAATGCCTGCTTTATCGTTTAAATTGTATCTTAATTTGATGGATTTAAAGTAATTTTCTAATGCTTGTTCGTTATCATTTTTTTTCCAGTAAACATTTCCAATATCGTTGTAATTTAAAGCTATTAAATTATTGTCGTTGCTTTTTTGGAAAAAAGACTGAGCCAGCGTGTAATTTTTCAGAGCTTCGTCATATTTGCCCATATCTTTGTATGCCAGTGCTATTCTATTGTATGCAGTAGCAATGTCAACCGGGGCGTTTAGTTTCAGCCTGATTCCCAAAGCATTTTGGTATTGAAGTAGCGCTTTTTCATAATTTCCTTGTTTCCAGGCTAAACCTCCCAAAAAATTAAAAGCATTGGCTTTACCGGGTAAGTTTTTAATGGAATCGCATAAATTAAGAGCTTTATTGTACAATTCTAATGCTTGTGGGTATTGATTCTGATCTTTGAATATTAACCCGATATTTAGATAAACAGCAGCAATCTGAGCAAAATCATTCGTCTTGCCAAAAAGTCTAATAGCATTATTATAGGAATTAATTGATTCTTCAAATTTAAAGAGATTATAATAGGCCGCACCCATTATTTTCTGACCTAAGGCTTCCTGTTGTGTATTCCCGGTTTTTTTTGCCAGTTCAATAGCTTTTAAAGCATACTGCAATCCCTTTTCAGGAGATCCCGGGATGTATGATTGTGCAATTTGGTTGTAAATGGCAGATTTTTCTTTTTCCTGAGCATTTTCAAGCTTTTCAAATAATTCTTTGTTTTCAGCTGAAAACAGGCTTAACGAAATTATATTTAATAACAGAATATTTAGGATAAGTAATTTCATGAGTTTTGGTATTTATTAGAAAAAGAAGTCATCTTCTGAATAATTTGAGTTGAAAGTAATAAAAAATGATGAAGTTTATTATTGACTTTCAGGGACAATATTTTTAACACTGCTCTGTGCAGTACCATCTATCCATTTACTTGTTAAAGTATCGCCGGGTTTCAATTGTGAAGAACTTTTTATTAACAATCCGTCTTTATAAGTAAGGGTATATCCTTTTTTTAAGATATTCACCGGGTTAAGTAATTGCGAACGGGTAGTGAAATTTTCTAATTTACGGCATTCGCTGCTCATACTGCTTTTGAGCCTGTTTTTAATTCCAGTTTGCCAATAAACCAGTTGTTTATTTTGTGCATTTAAAGACCTGTAAACGGAAGGAATAAACCGTTCCTGCAGATTTTGTAATTTATTTTTCTGTACTCTGAATTTGCTTTTTAACTGATTACTAAGTATGGCATTATATTTTTCCAGCGCACTTTTTTTAGAAACAAGGGTTAACTTCACGAATGAAGTGAGATTGGTGCTGATATCATTTAATTGGTCGTGAAGCAGTTCTAACTTGTCGTTCACGATATCGCTGATATTTTGTTGTAATTCAAGTAAATGAGATTCAAAGGTCGTTGTATTTTCGATGATGAATTCTGCCACTGCTGTAGGTGTTTTTACACTGGTATGCGCTACCATATCGGCAATTGTCTGATCCCTGTCGTGCCCGATACCGGTAATAACAGGTATCGGAAACTGAGTGATATGATAGCATAACCAGTACGAATTAAAGCAATTTAAGTCGGACTGGGAGCCGCCACCCCTAATGATAACTACCACATCAAAAGGTTCCGGGAATTCAAATATCTGATCGAGTGCAGAGGTTATTGATTTTTCAGCTTCATCACCCTGCATATATGCGTTAAAGAGTTTGATATAATATTTATAATGAAAGCGGTTTTGAGTGAGTTGCTTAATAAAGTCGCCATACCCGGCAGCTGTTTCCGAAGAAATAACAGCAATTTTTTGAGGAACTATCGGGAATTCCAATTCTTTATTGAGATGGAAAACACCTTCGTCCTGCAATTGTTGAATAATCTGTTGTTTTTTACGACTTAAATCGCCCAGCGTGTAGTTGGGTTCTATATCTTTAACATTAAGGCTAAATCCATACAACTCATGAAAGTCGATGGAAACAGACAACATAACTTTTATTCCATTTGTAAATCGTTGATGCGTAGTTGATTCAAAATAGGGTTTGAGCATACGGAATGTGTACGACCATATTGTTGCTTTTGCTTTAGCCGTAATTTGTTCTGTTTCTGCAGCTTTTTCTATTAATTCGAGATAACAGTGACCGCTTTGGTTGACATTGAGTTCACTAATTTCAGCTATGATCCAAAATGAATTGGGGAATAATTCGCGTACCCCTTTTTTTATTATGAGGTTTAATTCCTGTAATGATATCGCTTTATTATTCTCCATGGATTATATTTTAACAATTTTCTTTTTATAAAACGAATTTCCTGACTGTATTTGAAGGATGTATATTCCTTTCGGCTTGTTAATTAACTCGTTGCAATCAATAATGTTTTGCGAGCTTGTGCTGGTAATTTTTGTTGAATGTAGTATTAATCTCCCTTCAATTCCAAAAATTTTAAATTGAGTTTCTGCAAATGGTGTAGGTCCCAATGTTACGGTAAATTTCCCATCTGTAGGATTGGGACTAATAAGAATTTCATTATTGTAAAGGATAGAACCAACAGCTGTAGAATCGGAGTTGGAAGAGTCGGATGATGCTGAATTGAGCGAGTTATATGCAGTTTGGAAATTGGGTATTCCAAATCCTTCAATTGTGTCCGGAGAATTATATTGACTGGAGCATTTGATAATGGCATTTATTATTTCTTTATTGGTTTTATTTGGAAATGCCTGCCATAAGCAAGCTGCTAATCCAGTAATTATTGGAGCCGAAAAAGAAGTTCCGTTGCCATAAGTGAAACTGCTGCTACCCGATTGCAGAAAAGTATTTTTGCCGATAGCAACAACTTCCGGCTTTATCCTGCCGTCAGCAGATGGACCCCTGGAACTAAAGGCTGCAATTTTTTTATCGGAATCGATAGCGCCGACAGCAAGAATATTTTTTGCATCTGCCGGTGTTGTGATATATTTCCAGTTTCCATCGCCTTCATTGCCTGTACTTACAACTACAATCATACCTTTGGATGTTGCGGTATTGGCACCTTGTGCGCAAATTGTAGTTTTTCCGTCCATTTCGGAATAGGTATGATTAAGGGTAGTGTCATTAAATGTGCAATAGCCCAGCGACGAATTAATAAGATCGGCACCGATACTATCTGCCAGTTCGGCACCAACCACCCAGTAGAATTCTTCAACAGGGTATTCGTATAATAAACCGGAACTTTCGGTATGAGCATCCTCGGTGCGGATAAGAGCGTAGGAAGCCTCGGGAGCAGAGCCAACAATCCTTCCTTCATAATTTCCGGCCATAATGGAAAGAACATTGGCACCATGAGCTAATTTGTAAAATGTAGTGCCTGTTTTATCAACGATATCGCGTTTTAAAACCACACGATTTTCTGTCCATAATGTTTGTAAGGACGAAAAGTCTAAAGCTCCGCTAAATCCACCGTCAAGGACAGCAATTAACATTCCTTTTCCGAAATATCCATTCGAATGCAAATACGTACCGTTATGTATTGTTAATTGTTCGTATGATTTTCCGTAATATTCACTTGAAACAACTATTGAGGAGCTTGTACTTTCAAGAATTTTGCTGTTTTGGGTCGAAATGACGGCTGCTTTTTGGGGTGCCGATTTTATTCCTATGAGATACGACTTGCCATGTAATCTTTGTAAAAGAGAATCATTGGGAACGTAAATAATGGCAGCATTTAACCATTTAGAACTTTGTAAAACATCAAAACCAAGTTGTTTTAAACTGTCGGTATAAGCAATGCTAACAGGTAGATCGTTTTCGTCAATATTTATAGATTGGTTGTTACGACGAGTCAGTGCCCTTTCACTTAAAAACTCTTCGGGTTTTGAAAGCGAAAAGGAATTATAATTCTTATCAGTAAATTGAACCATATAAATATCAGGCCCAAGTCGTTGTTGCGCAGAGGAAATTATAAAACCGAAAAATGAAAGGAAGAGCGATAGACAGAGAATCTTTGTCATAAAGATTGTTTTTATCGGTACTCCAAAAGTAGTAAATTAAATATTCAAAGATGAAATAGTTTGTAAAAAAAAACCTGTTAGTCTAAAAATGTAACTAACAGGTTTTTAATCTTTAAGCTGTTGGGTTATTTTAAATAATCAGACCAGTTTGTTTGTCTCATATCTCCGGTTTTTCCAAATTGAACATGCATGCCAAAGCAGGCAGCTAAAGTTTGCGGAGTATGTGTTTCGCCTCCTAATTTGATGTAATCCCAGAGTAATTGTTTATAATCGGGATGAACACAATTTTCAATAATAGCCTGGGCTCTCTTAATTGGAGATTTACCGCGTAAATCAGCAATACCTTGTTCTGTAATTAATATTTTAATGGAGTGCTCGCTGTGGTCGACATGGCTAACCATAGGAACGATAGCACTAATCATACCTTTTTTAGCTACAGAAGGACAGGTGAAAATAGAGAAATAACTGTTACGTGTGAAATCTCCTGATCCTCCAAGTCCGTTCATCATTTGTTTTCCCAATACGTGAGTACTGTTTACATTACCAAAGATGTCAGCTTCGAGAGCCGTATTTATAGTAATTAAACCTAATCTTCTTACGATTTCAGGGTTGTTGGAAAGTTCCTGAGGACGAAGAATTAATTTGGGTTTAAAGAAGTTAAGATCGTTATATATTTCTGAGAGAAGAGCCGGACTAATAGTAAGAGAGCATCCGCTTGCAAAAGTCACATTGCCCTCTTTCATTAATTTAATAACAGAATCCTGAATAACTTCAGTGTACATCTGGAAAGGAGGGATTTCGGGGTTTGAACCCAACGAACCCAAAACTGCATTGGCAATATTTCCTACACCGGATTGAATAGGTAGGAATGATTTCGGGATATTTCCGTTTTTAATTTGGCTAGCTAAGAATTTAGCTACATTATCACCAATTTTGGCAGTAACATCGTCTACATCAGAGAAACCTTTAACTTCGTCGGCTCTGTCAGTTTCAACAATTCCAACTATTTTAGAAGGATCTACCTTAATGAATTCCTGTCCGCAACGGTCATCTACTTTATAGATGGGAATTTCTCTGCGGTAAGGAGGATCGAGTGGTTCGTAAATATCATGTAACCCACGTAAGGTTTTAGGATGTTTTTTATTTAATTCAATAATTACTTTTTTAGCTAACCTTACAACGGTAGGAGAGATACCCACGCCGGTAGTAGGGATAATTTCACCTTGTTCGGTAACATCACAGGCTTCGATAATAGCAACATCAATATTTCCGAGGAAACCATAACGTAATTCCTGTGCCAGGTGAGATAAGTGCATGTCGAAATAATCGGTATTTCCTTTGTTTAATAATGCTTTTAAATCATTATTAGATTGATAAGGAGTGCGGAATGCGATAGCGTCAGCACGGGCAAGAGCGCCGTCGAGAGAATCTCCGGTAGAAGCACCGGTGAACATTCCAATTTTAAAAGGTTTGCCTTTAGCATGTTCAGCTTTGGCCTGTTCAGCAATAGCAGTAGGTACAACTTTGGGCGAACCGGCAGGTGTAAAGCCACTAAATCCCACATTGTCTCCGTGCTTTACATGGCTTGCAGCTTCCTCTGCAGTAATAAAACGTAATCCCATAATTATAAGTATTTTATTTGAATAGCGTTGATATTGTGATTTTAATAACAATTACAAACTAAAGCGCAAAATTAAACTTTTCAATCTAATTATCAGAATGAATTGTGAGGAATATTTATAATAATTGAGAGGAAAGGGTAGGGGGGATGTTTAAATGTTCAATGGTTTTAAATGTTCAAATGTTCAATAGTTTAAAGGTTTAATGGTTCAATGGTATTGATATCGTTGAAATTAAATCACTTTCAACACTAATAGCATAATTTGTTTAAACCCAAAGCTAATACCTATAAGCATTAGTACCATTGCAATAATTTTTATGGTCCCCAGTTGCTTTTTCCCGGTTAAAAACAGAATGGCGAATTGGATAAGGGCAATGATGATATCTGTTAGATATTTCGGTTCTATTTGTAACATGTACACCGGAACAGAGGCCAGGTTTGCTGCAATAACCAGAAATACCGACCAGGTAGGCCATTTGAATATTTTTGTGATTAATATCGTAATTATTATCTGAATAATGGTTTGGATAATCAATATTATTCCTAAATATGACTTTTTATCTTCTATTTGGAATGATGGTTTTCCCTTTATTTCAGCAGATGTATCAGAAATACTCAGCAGAAAACTTTTATTCAAAGGGTCGAGGTAGAATTTATTAGTTATAAATTTTTTATTGGGCAGGTTGATGCGTACTCGGGCGTGTACCGGAAATTTCCAGGGATATTTAGCATAAAGGGTGTCTAAAAATAGGGCAGAATCGTTCCAATAAATATTTAAAGAATCGCTTTTACCCAGTATTTTATCCGGTGAAATTAGAATTTGGGCACTTTTTATTTTTACAGGTTGTAATGTTTCGTATCGAAGTTCAAATTTTATTATATATTTTTCTTCTCCTGATAATTTAAAAGGAAAAGATGCAATTATCAGAAGAAGAAAAGGTAAAAAATATGTTTTATTTCTTAACCGTATAATAAAATTCATTAAAGCAGACATTATATTATTTCCAAATCAGATGTTTTTATAAAACCTCTGGCTCCTGAAACAATTCGGATTTCACTCCATTCACCTACTTTATCAAGAATTTCAACTTTTGTGCCTTCGTGTAAAATAAAAAGGTTGTTGCCACTTTCGGCCGGAGAACTTTTAATATTTACAGTGGGGCTAAAAACAATGGCTGTATTATGGCTTGTTTGAGCTGTATAATGACTGTATGCCGATGAAAATGACCATATAGTGAGAATAAGCATGACAACGCCGAACCAAAATGATATTTTTTTCAGACTTAATTTATTGGAAAGTAAAAATCCTAAAAAAGCTATCAGTGTAATGATGAAAAGCAAAATGCTCAGAGAGGTCCAGGTTGGAAGAGAAAAAATATCTCTCAGATTGTGAAACCAGGTTAATAAGAATACCTCTGGAATGGCTTCAATTTTGTCCACTGTAAAACTTTTAGCTAATTCAAGGTTGTAATTAATATCTTTATCTGAAGGAGCTAATATTTTAGCCCTTTCAAAATATAATATTGCATTATTAATGTCCTTTGTCTTGAAATAGGCATTTCCCAAATTAAAATACAAAGCAGAAGAGGTATAACCTTCTTTCAAAACTTCTTTATATTTTTCTATAGCTTTATCAAATTCATTTTTAGAATAAAAGTTGTTCCCTTCTTTAATGGTACCCTGAAGATCGATAGCCATTAGGTTAAAGACCGGAATTACAGCTATTATAAGAAATATGATAATTTTTTTCATTTGTTCAATTTTTACATTTTAAAAATATATCACAACACTTATTTAAGTTTTTGTTGCAATTTGGTAATCAGGTTAATGGCTTTCTGATAATCGTCAGCTAAAGCATTTTCTCCTGAAACCGGAGCATATCTTGCAAATTCGCAGTTATCGGTCAATGTAAGGAATTGCTGAATAGTGTCTTCGTCTACGTTATGTTTTAAGAGCAATTCGCGAGCATTATCCTTAGAAAGATCTTTTGTGGCAATGTTCAATTTATCTGCCAGATATCCCCAAATACCTTTGATTACTTCTTCATAGAATTTCTCTTTTTCATTGGCTTCGAGATGAATTTTGGCTTGTTTTAACCTCTTGGTAGCAAATTTGTCTGCTTTACGGTTACGAACAAGTGCCTTATTTGAATTCTGAATAATGATGCGACGGCGCAAAATAATTACGATGATAAAAATTAGAATTCCAATAATGTAGATTAGGTAAAATGCTGGTGTTCCAAAAAAGATGTTATTGATACTTTGTAATTTTCCGGGGTCAGCCTTTATAAACAAGATATCTTTACCTACAAATTTTACATCTTCTTTAGATAATCCGGAGACAACCGTTGCAGCCTGGTTATCATCTCCTTTGGCAATATCGAAGTTGAAATCGCCCGACGACAATGTTTTATATTGTTTGCTGGCTAAATCAAAATATGAAAATGTAATGGGATCTATTTTAAATTTACCCGGATTCCTTGGAACAATCAGGTATTCGAATGTTTTTGTACCCGAAATATTGCCACTTGAAGCGGTTGTGCTTTCATTGACTTTGGGGTCATAAACTTCAAAGTCGGGCGGAAAATTAATTTTGGGAGCATCAATCAATTTTATGTTTCCGGTACCATTGATGGTTACTTTAAGAGTAATAGCATCATTAGCTTTTACCGCATTTTTATCCACCTTGGCATCGAATGTAAATTTTCCGACAGCGCCGTTAAAGGACTCCGGTTTATTTTCCGGCAAAGCACGAACATTAATATCAACCGGTAAACTTTTTAATTTTACCGGTACTTCGCGTACATCAGCAAAAAAATCGTCGAAGAAACCACGACCTCTTGATTTTACTGTTTTTTGGATGATACAGTCCAGCGTTAACGGATCGATATGAATTTTACCGCTTTTTTGAGGGAAAAGTATATATTTTCCTAATGTTGCAGAAAAATAGACTTGTCCGTTTACCGTTTCTTTTTGCAAACTTTGTTTCGGTATCTCAACCTGTTGCATGTAAAACCCGTTTAAAGAAGGATTAAAATTGCTTAACTGCGAGATATCATATTTAGTATAAATTTTAACAGAGGCCGAAATATACTCACCTACTGAAACATCTTTCTTATCCACATAAAGTCTTAGAAAGATATCTTCATTATTAGCGCTTACCGTTTCTGCTCCTGCATTATTGGAACTTCCTCCGGATTGGCGGTTGGGGTTTTGATTTTGATTCTGATTTGATTGTCCTTTTCTGTTATTTGAGGCTACCACTTCTATGTTAATCGGGTTTGATTTATACTTTTTCCCGTTAACAGTAGCTTCTGCAGCTCCAATTAAGTATTTGCCCGGTTTGGAAGACTGATAATAATAACTGTAGGTAATAGCCATGGATTGGGTAACTTTACCGTTAATCCACGACATTGATGAGGAAGTACTGGTACTAGGCCCTCCCAATAATTGAAAATCTTTAATATCAGGCACAATAAAATTGGAAGGCTTGTTGTTTACAACAAATTGTATTTCAAATTGTTCTCCAACTTCAACAACCTGCGGCGCTTGTGCCACCACGCTTACGTCCTGAGAATATGCTGAAAATGTCAGACTCAGGAATGTGAATATGGTCAACCACTGCTTAATCATATATTTTAAAATCTATATTAGTTTACCAATTTTTTGAAGGATTACTCCTTTGTTTTGCTTCTTTGTCTTTATCTTCTTTGGCTTTTTGTTGTTGAACGCGAATTTGTACTGCTTTTTCATCATTTTTTAAAGCCTCAAGAATCCGTTCGGCATCACCTGCAGAAATTTGTCCGGGCTGATCTTTGGGTTGTTGACCTTGATTTCCCTGCTGTTGCTGATTCTGCTGGTTTTTGTTCTGTTGATCCTTATTTTGGTTATTCTTATTTTGTTGATCTTTATTCTGTTGATCTTTATTTTGTTGGTCTTTATTTTGCTGATCCTTATTCTGTTTATCCTTATTTTGTTGATCCTTATTGTCTTTGTTATTCTTGTTATCTTTATTTTGTTGATCCTTTTGTTTCATTTTTTTCTGAACAAGAGACAAATTAAATTTAGCATCATTGTCTTTCGGATTATTTCGTAAAGCGTTTTTATAAGCTTCAGCACTTTCCGGAAGTTGATCGGCTTTAAACAAAGAATTGCCTAAATTATAGTATATTTTTGAAAGCTGTTCTTTATTTTTTGTCTTTTCTGATAAAGATTTAAATTGTTCAGCAGCCTCCTTATATTTATTTTGCTTGTATAAAGCATTTCCGATATTAAATCCGGCTTCTATAGATTTCGCATTTTTATCAATAGCTTTTCGGTATTGATTTTCAGCTTCGGTGTAATTTTTATTTTCATACAATTTGTTCCCGGACCGAATAAATTTTCGTTCCGCCTGACCAAAGCTGTTTATTGAAATCGAAAGTAATATAATAATTAAAATCCTGTTCATACCGTAATTATTTAACCTGAAATATATTAATTTTTTGAGACCATTTGGTTTTACGCTCAAGAATCAAAATTTCCAGAAGTAAAAGTATTAATGATATTGATAATGGCCATTGGTATTGGTCTTTATATTCCGCATAGGCTTTATCTTTAAAAACCCCTTTCTTTAGGTTTTTTATTTTGTCAAATATCGTATTAAGTCCTATTTGTGAATTGTTTGCCCGCATGTAAATTCCATTGCCTTCAATAGCCAGGCTATCCAATAACCCTTCATTTAATTTAGAAATTACTACCTGACCATTTTCGTCTTTACAATAATTATTTTGGCCATTACCAGTGTTCATAAGGATAGGGGCACCTTCGGGCGAGCCAATACCTATGGTATAGATATAAACGCCTTT
>WSSedL1CaDRAFT_10001409_pt1 | contig 13959 bp, 9 predicted proteins | sample WetSurSL1Cattail_FD_9464 | JGI IMG/M metagenome (IMG submission 9464)
AAGATTGTCGAGGCAATGGCTAAGGAAGGGATAAAAAAGGAACAGATCGGCAGGGAGAAATTCCTCGAAAAAGCTTGGGAATGGCGACGCGTGTACGGTGGGAGGATCGTTGAACAGTTAAAGAAGCTGGGCAGCTCCTGTGATTGGGAACGCGAGAGATTCACCATGGACGAAGGCCTGTCAAAGGCTGTTCTTGAAGTATTCATCAAACTATATGAAAAAGGCCTGATCTACAGGGGAGACAGGATCATCAACTGGTGTCCCAAATGCAGAACCTCCATTTCCGATGCGGAGGTGGAATTTGAAGAAAAGGAAGGGCACTTCTGGCATATAAAATACCCGGTCAAGGGAAGCTCTGAATTCATTGTGGTTGCAACCACAAGACCTGAGACCATGCTCGGCGATACAGCCGTGGCAGTTAATCCGGAGGATGAGAGGTATGCCGGACTTGTTGGAAAGACAGTGCTGCTTCCGCTTATGAACAGGGAAATACCGATTATCGCGGACTCTTACGTAGATAAGGAGTTCGGCACCGGTGCGGTCAAGATCACACCCGCCCATGATCCGAACGACTTTGAAGTTGGCCTGAGGCACGATCTGCCGCAAATCAGGGTTATGGACGATGAGGCAAGAATGAACGAAGCCGCGGGAAACTATGCGGGATTGGACAGATATGAAGCAAGGAAGCGGATCATTGAAGATCTGAAAGATTTGGACCTGCTTGTGAAGATAGAAGGTCATAAACATAATGTCGGTACCTGCTACAGATGCAGTACGGTTATTGAGCCGATCATGTCAAGGCAGTGGTTCGTCAAAATGAAACCGCTGGCAGAGCCTGCAATTGAGGCTGTTAAGGATGCAACCATCAAATTCGTGCCTGACAGGTTCTCGAAGATCTATTTCAACTGGATGGAGAATATACAGGATTGGTGCATCTCCAGACAGCTTTGGTGGGGACACAGGATTCCGGCGTATTATTGCCAGGAGTGCGGAAACCTGATGGTAGCGCATGAAATGCCTGATGTCTGCCCGAAATGCGGCAGCTCCAGAATACTGCAGGATCCGGATACACTTGATACCTGGTTCAGCTCTGCGCTCTGGCCGTTCTCAACACTTGGCTGGCCTGAAAAAACAGAGGACCTTGAATATTTCTATCCGACGAATGTGCTTGTCACGGGGTATGATATCATATTCTTCTGGGTAGCAAGGATGATTTTTTCAGGACTTGAGCATATGGGGAAAGAGCCGTTTGAACATGTATTCATCCATGGGATCGTCAGGGATGCGCAGGGAAGGAAAATGAGCAAGTCCCTCGGAAACGGGATCGATCCGCTTGAAGTCATCGCACAGTATGGAACCGACGCGCTTCGGTTTTCACTGACCATAGGAAATTCTCCCGGAAATGATCTGCGCTTCTCCACAGAGAAGGTCGAATCCAGCAGGAATTTTGCCAACAAGATATGGAACGCCACAAGGTTTGTCCTGATGAACTTCGACGAGAATATCGACTTCAGCGGCCTGGACAAGACTAAATTCACAGCTGCGGACAAATGGATCCTCAGCAGGGTGAACACGTTGGCTGCAGAGGTCACGGACAATCTGGACCATTTTGAACTTGGCATTGCGCTGCAGAAGATTTATGAATTCATCTGGGAGGAATTCTGCGACTGGTACATCGAGATCGTCAAGCCGAGACTTTTCGACAGAGAAGACAACACTAGGCTTGAAGTCCAGTGGGTGCTCAACCATGTGCTGGGAACCTCCATGAAGCTGCTTCATCCTTATATGCCTTTTATTACGGAAGAGATCTACCTCCATCTGATTAACGATGACAAAAGCATCATGATCTCGGAGTGGCCTGCCTATGATGAGAAGCTGCACTTCCCTGATGCGGAGAAGGACATGGAGCTTATTATGAATGCAATAAAGGCAGTAAGGAATATTAAAGTGGAAATGAATGTGCCGCCGTCAAGGAAGACAAAGCTGATATTTGTTGCCGGACCTGTTGAAAGCGCTATTTTGAACGGCGGAGCCAAATTCTTCGAGCGCCTTGCAGGAGCGTCGGGAATAGCTGTTCAGGCCGACAAGAGCGGTATTCCCCAGGATGCCATAGCTGCAGTCATATCCGGTGCAGAGATATTCATACCACTTGAGGATTTGGTAGATATACAAAAGGAGATCGAGAGGCTGGAGAAGGAAAAATCAAATCTGGAGAAGGAGCTTGAGAGAGTAGATAACAAGCTGAATAACGAAAGCTTTGTTGCAAAGGCTCCGCCAAAAGTCATTGAAGAGGAACGCGCAAAAAAAGTCAAATACAGCGGTATGTATGCAAAATTGATGGAACGGCTCGGAAGCCTTGTACATTGATAATTGAGATATACGTCTTTGTCAGACGGCATAAGAGGATTTGCAGGAATTATTAATCCAACTTGCATTTTGACAAAGGTTATGCTAGACTTTAGTGAAGAAATGAATATTTGATTTAGACTACCGGGTTGTAGTTAAAAAAAGCGTTGAAGCTTTTTGGATGGTTGCTGTGCAGCTGTCCGGAAAGCTTTTTTTGTTTTTATAGTAGTTTTGAAAGGAGATGCTGATATGCCAGTGGATGCTGTAAAACGTAAAACGGTCATGATAGATAGAACTCTGCCGGAAATACGCAATACTCTGCTTAAGATGAGCAGGCTTGATATTCTGGATCTCTGCTGGATGCTCATTAATGTTGGCGCTGATATGATTGAAGCTGATGTGGAACTGCTTGAAAAGATGGGCAGGCTTCCGGAAGGACTGGCGTTTATCCTCAGGGCTGACAGCATTCCGGAATTGGAAGCGTGCGGGCGGTTCAGGATAAATCGCTGCATTATACAAAGATCCTTGCTGGAACAGCCCGGCGTACCGGAATTGATAAAGAAGGAAGGGCTTTGTGCAGTGCTGGAAGTCAGAGCCAACAGTATAGGCAGTATCAGACATCTTGAAGGAATGAAGGCATTGAAAAATTTCGAGGCTGTAAGCTGTATCCGGGTCATAGGCCTCGGCAGGGTAGACACATCTGAATGGCTTGAAACCATGGATTATATAAAGGGCGTATTGGAAAAGGAAATAGACATTTGCCCTGATAACAGATTTTCCATGGGTAATGCGATTGCACTTGAAGCTGCAGCCAATGGGATGGAATTTGTCACCACTTCCTTCTCGGGTTTCGGGTATGGCCGTAGTTTTGCCTCTTTGGAACTGGTATTACCGGCAATGAAATTGCAACGGCCGGGTGTTCGAAAGGTGAATCCTGATGTGCTGCCGCTTTTATATGAACAATTTACAAAATGTTCGCATATTAAAATTGTAAGAAATACACCTGTTATATCCAGTGATTCATATAGCGAAAGGGTTATACAATATCCGGGCGACGGTATTGCAGCCAGTGAACTGGTCGACGCATAAAGCAGGAAGACTCCAAACTTAAGTAACCTTTGAGGGTGAAAGCTAATGGATGTACGTATTGTTGATATTACACTCAGGGCCGCTGAACAGCTTGCCGGCAAAGCAATAAAGGTGAATCAGAAAATACATCTGGCCAGGCTGCTTGACAGTATTGGCATATATCAGTTGGAAGCAGGAATTCCAGCTTTGGGACCTGATGCCAGAAAAAGCATGCTAAAGGTAGCGGAGGCTGGTCTGAAATGCAAGGTCTCTTCCTGGAACAGGCTTGACCTGAATGACATACGGACTTCTATGGGCTGCGGGATGAATATTATCCACATTTCTGTTCCTTCCTCCGATATGCAAATATCAAGCAAGCTTAACAAGACAAAAGGATGGATTCTGGAGTATCTGAAGAAATGCATTTATGAGTGCAAGGTGGAAGGATTCGATGTGACGGTAGGTCTCGAGGATGCTTCCAGAGCGGAGCGGGATTTTTTGTATGCACTGATTGATTGTGCCATCGCTGAAGGAGTTGGAAGAATTAGATATACGGATACTGCAGGTTTGCTTTTCAGGACGCAGACATATGAAGAACTGCATGCAATAAGGGAGAAATTTGATGTGCAGCTTGAAATAAGTGCACACAATGAACTTGGCATGGCAGTTGCCAATTCAGTAGCGGCAGTAAAAGCCGGAGCGGCATATGCAAGCTGTACTGCCGGAGGCATCGGCCCTGGTGCAGGCTACTGCAGTCTGTCGGAATTTATCAGGGCGGCAGTGGTTTTCCTTGGCGCATGCAGCGAGTTTGATCTGGAGCAGGTCAAAGAAGTGCAAAAAGAGTTCATTTCATTAATAAAGCATTAAGCGTGGCTGTCATACTGTATTAATTCACGAGATTTGCGAAGGAATCCAAATGCAATTGCAAAATACATATAAATATTTGTATACAATGGTGATGTAATAACGATAAATTCTCTGACAACCTCATATTAAGGCGGGTTTCATAATTTGGAAGGCTATGAGTTGTAAAAAAATTTTGCAGGACTTTAAAATGAAGCTTGCATTATGATAAGGTTTATGCTAAAATAAATCAACGATTTAGAAATGAACTACCTTGTCGTAGTTGAGAAAGCTTCGAAGCTTTTCGGGAGGATGTATACATCTGTCTGAAGAGCTTTTTTATTTTGAGACAGCAGAGGAGGGGGGGGTTATGGAATATGCCAGATTTATATTATGTGGTCAGAACAAGAAAATTCTTTCAGAAGTCAAAAATATTCTCGTTTCGGATGGTTATGTTTTTACAGGATATTCGAGCGACCCGTCCAGGTTGCTGCGGCATGTGAGAAGTACACAGCCTGAGATGGCAATTATCAGCCTTTCCGGTGATTTCAGGGCACTAAAGCCGATAATAGAGGTGATAGACGATGATTTGCTTGCAGCATGCATATTACTGTTGGAGTCAAGAGATGAAGAGGTATTTGAATTCCTCAGGAATTCACGGGTATCGACCTATGTAGCGGAACCGATATTCAGTGAGGTATTGCTGCAAATTACAGATATATCAGTTGCCAATTATAAAAGGGTGCTGGAGTATGAAGAGAAGCTAAAGCAACTGAATGATTCGCTTGAGAGCAGAAAGGTCATAGAAAAAGCGAAATGGCTATTGGTTGAGCAGGAACATATGACCGAGCAGGAAGCATTTAATGTATTGAGGAAAAAGAGCAGGGACAACCGGATGCCCATGAAGGAAATAGCTGAAGCCATTATGATCGCAAGAAGCAGTTTGTAAAGAGTTTGCAGCGCAGATATAATAGTAATAGTGTGTACTGATGTCCATATGTATGACAAAGGTACTGCCTGGCCTGGACGCCTGATTTAATTATAAATCAGGCGTCTGTTTTTATATTCAGAAAAAAATAATTCGGAGGTGTTTTTATGATGAGACAAGTGGCAATTTATGGAAAGGGCGGAATCGGAAAGTCCACAACCACGCAGAATCTGACAGTCGGATTGGGCGAAATGGGTAAAAAGGTCATGATTGTGGGCTGCGACCCGAAAGCGGATTCAACAAGACTGGTATTAGGGGGGCTGGCGCAGAAAAGTGTACTGGATACGCTTAGGGAAGAGGGGGAAGAGGTTGAACTCGATAACATCCTCAAAATAGGAAAATTCGGTATCCGGTGTGTCGAGTCGGGCGGACCCGAGCCAGGTGTCGGATGTGCAGGAAGAGGCATCATCACTTCAATTAATATGCTTGAGAGCCTTGGAGCCTATACCGAAGATCTGGACTATGTGTTCTATGATGTTCTTGGTGATGTCGTGTGCGGCGGTTTTGCAATGCCGATCAGGGAAGGAAAGGCGAAAGAGATTTATATCGTGGCCAGCGGTGAATTGATGGCGCTTTATGCGGCAAACAACATATCAAAAGGTGTCCAGCGGTATGCAAATACAGGGGGATGCCGTCTGGGAGGCATTATCTGCAACAGCAGGAAGGTGGATCACGAACGGGAACTTCTGGAGAATTTTGCACAGGAACTTGGCAGTCAGCTCATCTATTTTGTTCCAAGGGATAATTTGGTCCAGAGGGCTGAAATCAACAGGAAGACGGTCATTGATTATGCGCCGGAGGAATCGCAGGCCGATGAGTATAGAGGTCTTGCACGTGCTATAGACGGAAATGACATGTTCGTTATACCCAAACCAATGGGTCAGGAAAGACTTGAAGAATTGATGATGAAACATGGCTTTTTGGGACTTTGATTCTATATAAGAAATTTATGGAAGGAGAATATGGATATGTTGATGATAAGAGCAATAATCAGGCCCGAAAGAGTGGGGCTTGTTCTGGAGGAACTCAGTGATGCCGGCTTTCCGGCGGTTACAAAGATTGATGTGATGGGCAGGGGCAAGCAAAGGGGAGTCAAGGTCGGTGATGTATTTTATGACGAAATACCCAAGGAAATGCTCATGATGGTCGTAAACGATGAAGACAAGGATGATGTCATAAAGCTGATCATGAAGAATTCTAAAACGGGCATGAAAGGTGCGTTTGGGGATGGCAAGATCTTTGTCAGCCCGGTTGATGAAGTCTATACCATCAGCTCAAGCACGAAAGGTTTGTAATACAGGAAACAGACATAAAAGCCAGGAGGTGTGATATGAAAGAAATTATGGCAGTTATCAGAATGGATATGATTGGAAAGACGAAAGAAGCGCTGTCAATACAAGGATTTCCGGCGTTGAACTGCATGAAGGTGATGGGACGCGGCAAAAAAAAGCTGGATTATACCCTGATCGAACGTTATTTATCCGATGGGATCGAGATCAGCTCGCCAAAAGCTGCCGAGGCTGTATCGGAAGGCCACAGGCTGGTGCCCAAGAGGCTGGTGTCCATGGTTGTAAACGATGATGAAGTAAAAAAGGTCGTTGAAGCAATCATGGAAACCAACAGCAGGGGGAATCCGGGAGACGGCAAGATATTCGTCCTTCCCGTCAGTGACTGTATACGGATCAGGACAGGGGAAGCAGGAGAACAGGCAGTATAGCTGTAAAGCAGTTTTATTTGTACGGTAAATTGAAATATAGAGGTGATCTCATATGAAACAAAAGGTAGACAGGATATTAGAGAGCTATCCCGGCAGTGTCTATAAAAATAGAAAAGAGCACATTCTGGTAAAGAAAAGCAATACTGAAGAGCCTCAGGTCATTACGGCCAATACGAGAGTCATTCCGGGCATCATGACCCAGAGGGGCTGCTGCTATGCAGGATGCAAAGGTGTTGTGCTGGGACCGTTAAAGGATGCAGTCGTGCTGACGCATGGGCCTGTCGGATGCGGTTATTACAGCTGGGGAACCAGAAGGAACAAGGGCCGAATAGCAGAGGGAGAGGATAATTTCCTCAATTATTGCTTTACTACAGATATGCAGGAGGGAGATATCGTCTTCGGCGGTATGAAAAAGCTGCGGCAGGCTGTCAAAGAGGCTATTGAAATATTCAAGCCGTCAACTTTAATGATTTGCTCCACTTGTCCAGTTGGATTGATCGGAGATGACATCAATGCCGTAGCCGTGGAATCTGAACAGCTTTACGGTATCAAGGTGCTGGCTTTCAGCTGTGAAGGCTACAAGGGTGTCAGCCAGTCTGCAGGGCATCATATTGCAAACAACGGATTGATCAAGCATCTGATTGGTACCGGTGACGGTGTGGTGGGTAAGTATTCCATCAATATACTTGGTGAATATAACATTGGCGGTGACGGCTTTGAAATCGAACGAATCTTTAAAAAAATAGGTTATGAGATCGTATCGGTAATGACCGGAAACGGTACGGTCGAGGGTATGAGAAACGCTCACAAGGCAAGCTTGAACCTGTTACAGTGCCATCGCTCCGTCAATTACATCGCGGAAATGATGAAAGCTAGATATGGTATGGACTGGATCAAGGTCAACTTTATTGGTCTGAAGGCAATGGTGAAGAGCCTGAGGGATACGGCAAAATATTTCGATGATCCCCAGCTGACTGCCAGGACGGAAGCCGTCATTGAAGAAGAACTTGCCGAAGTGATACCAAAGCTGGAACACTTCAAAACAATCACACAAGGAAAAACGGCTGCATTATATGTAGGTGGTTCAAGAGCGCATCATTATCAGTACCTTTTCAAGGATATCGGGGTCGAAACCATACTTGCAGGCTATGAATTCGCGCACAGAGATGATTATGAAGGCCGGGAGGTGCTCCCAAACATTAAAGTTGACGCAGACAGTAAAAATATTGAAAATCTGGTATTGGAACCGGATCCCGAATATTACAGGATAACACTGTCAAAGGAAAGATATGAAGCTCTTGCCAGAGAAATTCCTCTCAATTCCTATAGCGGAATGATAAAGGATATGCAGGATGGCAGCATAGTCGTCGATGATCTGAATCACTTTGAAACGGAGGAATTCCTGAAATATTTGAAACCCGATATATTTTGCTCCGGTATCAAGGACAAATATGTATCGCATAAAGCGGGTATATTCTCCAAGCAGCTTCATTCCTATGACTATAGCGGACCCTATGCCGGCTTTAACGGGGCGGTCAATTTTGCAAGGGACATTGCACTCGGATTAACAGCGCCGGCCTGGAAAATGGTAAATCCGCCATGGAAAACAGAGCCTGCAATTGAAGGAACATTTGGAATATAAGGAGGGATGGATATGCTTAATGCAACACCGAAGGAATATGTAAAGAGGTCGGGTCTCGTGATTAATCCGGCCAAGACGTGTCAACCGGTAGGCGCGATGTATGCGGCGCTTGGAATTCACAGGTGCATGCCGCACAGTCATGGATCGCAGGGCTGCTGTTCCTACCACAGGACGTTCCTGACCAGGAACTTCAGGGATCCCGTCATGGCTTCAACGAGTTCATTTACAGAAGGCACTGCTGTTTTTGGCGGTGGCGCCAATTTGAAAACATCAATTAAAAATATCTTTTCGATATACGACCCTGACATCATTGCAATTCATACGACCTGTCTGTCAGAGACAATCGGCGACGATATACCCACATACATCGCGCAGACGCAGATCCCCGAAGGAAAGACCATTATACATGTCAATACGCCAAGCTATGTGGGCTCGCATGTAACCGGATTTTCCAACATGGTGAAGGGCATGGTTAAGTATCTATGTACCAACAGCAAGAACCCAAACGGAAAGCTTAATATCATACCCGGTTTTGTAAATCCCGGAGATATGAGGGAAATCAAGCGCATCATGAAGCTGTTGGATATGGAGATCATTATGTTTCCGGATACCAGCGGCGTCCTGGATGCGCCTATGACAGGCAGATTTGAAATGTATCCTGCCGGCGGTGCAAAGGTGGAGGATATCAGGGATGCCGGAAATTCCATCAGTACTTTGGCTCTTGGATATTTTGCCTCTGCTGACGGTGCAAATGAACTGGAGAAAAAATGCAAGGTCCCTTGTAAAATACTGAAAACACCGATCGGCATCAAGGCAACGGACGATATGATCATGGCCGTATCAAGGGCAGCAGGCAAAGCTGTGCCATATGAGCTTGAGGAAGAACGGGGACAGCTGCTCGATATCATTTTGGATTCGCAGCATCAATATCAGGGTAAAACTGTTGCACTCACCGGTGATCCTGATTTCCTGATCGGACTTACCGAATTCATACTTAGTATGGGAATGATACCTCAATATGTTCTGACAGGTACCCCTGGCGAGTATTTTGAAAAGGAAATCAATATGATGTTCAAGGAAGCCGGGGTTGAAGGAAAGGTCAAGGCAGCTGGCGATCTGTTCACGCTTCATCAGTGGATGAAAGAAAATCCAGTGGACTTGCTTATCGGCGGTACACATAGCAAATTTATCGCTAAGGCCGAAGATGTACCTTTTGTCAGACTTGGATTCCCGATACTGGACAGGTCGGTCCACTCCTACATGCCGATTACAGGCTATCGTGGAGGCATGAGGATCGTAGAACTGATCAGCGGTGCGCTGCTGGACAGGAGAGACAGGGATGCGGCGGATGAGGATCTGGAGATGCTTTTGTAGAAGCGTTGATTATAAATAATCTTTTGCAGCTGGTATCGCAATAATTGGGTGCAATACAACTTGGTGATAAAGGTTCGGCACATATCGGGATATAGGAAAGAGGTGGCATACGATGAAGGTTACTCAAATGGAAATACTGGAGGAAAGAAAAAAATCGATACGGTGTGGCAAGGGTGACTGTGTGCAAACGTTGAAATGTGACAACGACAGTATAGCAGGATCAGTTAGCCAAAGGGCATGTGTATATTGCGGCGCAAGGGTTGTACTGAATCCGATTACAGATGCATTTCACATCGTACACGGCCCCATCGGCTGTGCCAGCTATACCTGGGATATCAGAGGCAGTTTGTCCAGCGGCCCTGAGATTTACAGGAACAGTTTTTCGACAGACCTTGAAGAGAAGGATGTCATATTTGGCGGAGAAAAGAAGCTGACTGGTGCAATCGATGAAATAGTCCGAAAATATTCCGCGAAGGTAATATTCGTCTATGCCACCTGTATTGCTGGCGTCATTGGGGATGATATCGGAGCAGTATGCAGAAATGCAGAGAAAAAGTATGGAATTCGTGTTATTCCAGTACAGTCAAGCGGATTTGCAGGGAACAAGTCGACAGGCTACAAAGCGGCCTGTGATGTGCTGATGAAGCTGATGGAAAGCTCCGGACAGCTGCCAAAGCCGGATCGGGAAAAATCACCGGGCAGTGTGAATTACCTTGGAGATTTCAATTTGGCAGGCGAAGCATGGATCGTTTCCAGATATCTTAAAAGCATCGGTGTTGAAATAGTTTCAAAAATTACGGGTGATTCCAGATGTGAAGAGATCATGAAGGCGCCGGACGCGCGTTTGAATATCGTACAATGTGCCGGTTCCATGTCCTATCTGGCGAAGATGATGGAAGAAAAATACGGGATCCCATATATAAAGGTTAGTTTTTTTGGGCTTGAAGATACCAAGCTTTCCCTGATCCGTATCGCACAGGCAGTTGGTGGTCATGATGCTGCAGAAAAGCTCCTGAAGTTGTTTGAAAAGGAAGAAAAATATATCAGCGGAAAGCTGGCATATCACCGCAGCAGGCTGAAAGGCAAGAAAGCGGCAATATATGTCGGCGGAGGCTTTAAAGCGATATCCCTGGTCAAGCAGTTTGCAGACCTTGGCATCAAGACGGTCATGGTGGGGACACAGACAGGAAAGGCGGAGGATTACGAAACGCTCAGAAACATGGTAGAGGAGGATACGGTAATCCTTGACGATGCCAACCCTTCGGAATTGGAGAAATTCATGAAGGAGCGCGGCGCGGACATACTGGTCGGCGGTGTGAAGGAAAGACCGCTGGCTTACAAGCTGGGGGTTGCATTCTGTGATCACAATCATGAACGCAAGCACCCATTATGTGGTTTTGAAGGTGCGGTCAACTTTGCGCAAGAGATCGACATGTCAATAAACAGCCCGGTTTGGGCGTGGCTGTCAAAAAATAGCAAGGGCGCAACAACTTAAGTAATGACGCAACACCTTAAGTAATGACGCAACACCTTAAGTAAGGGAGGTATTATAATGAGCAACAGGAATTTTACAAATTTAAATATGAATCCGTGCAAAATGTGCATGCCTATGGGTGCTGTCACAGCCTTCAAGGGAATAGAGAACAGCATGGTCATTCTGCATGGCTCTCAGGGCTGCAGCACATACATCAGAAGGCATATGGCCGAGCATTATAATGAACCGATTGATGTTGCCTCGTCTTCCCTTAACGAAGAGGGTACTGTATATGGCGGAGAGAAAAACCTGAAGACAGGGATCAGAAACATTATTGCACTCTATACACCCTCTGTGATCGGCGTGTGTACTACCTGCCTTGCAGAGACCATCGGCGAGGATATTGAAAGAATCGTTGAGGAATTTATTATAGAAAATGGAGAATCGGATACCGTAATCATTCCTGTTCACACCGCAGGCTATGCAGGAAGTCAGGTAGAGGGCTATTATGCCGCTCTTCGCTCCATTCTGGAGGCGACCCGGTTCAAGAGATGGATCAATAGCAGGATAAACATTATTCCAGGCCTTATGAGCCCTGGAGATATCCGTAATATTAAACGGATCCTTGAAATGTTTCATGTAGAGTACGTCATATATCCGGATATTTCAGAGACGCTTGATGCACCTTATTCAAAAGAATACAAAAACATCCCCGCAGGCGGAACATCACTGGATAGCATTTCCGGAATGGCCGGGGCGGCAGCAACCATTGAAATGGGTCTATCCGTACCCGATGCTCTCTCTCCGGGTAAATTCCTGGAGCAGCTGTATGGTGTGCCTCTATACAGGTGCAGCCTTCCGATCGGATTAAAAAATACTGACATATTTGTAGAACTGATCTCTGAAATCACAGACAAGAGTGTGCCAGCAGAACTGCAAAAGGAAAGAGGCCGACTGCTGGACGGAATGATTGATTCGCACAAATATAATGGAGAGGGTAAAGCCGCCATATTCGGTGATCCCGAGCAGGTTTATGCCATAACAGGTCTGTGCGCGGAAAACGGAATCGAAACGCTTCTGGCCTGTACAGGTTCAAAGAGTAAAAACCTGAAAACGCTTATAGAAGGCCTTGCCCTTCCAAAGCAGCCGATGGTGCTTGATGATACCGATTTTGAGACCATACAGGCAAAATCGGCGCAATTAAAACCCAACATCCTGATAGGTAATTCAGATGGCAGGGTATTAACTGAAAAACTCGGCATTCCTCTGGTCAGAGCCGGTTATCCCATCCATGACAGAGTCGGAGGACAGAGGCTGGTCCATACCGGCTACAACGGCTCATTAATGCTGCTGGACAAAATAACCAATACATTACTGGAGGGAAAAAATGAAAATTACCGCAGGAATTCCTACGACAAATATTTTACAGGTTCAGGGAATAAACAGGAAGAGTCGCTGCATGATGCCGGTCATTTTATCGCCGGTATAAAGCAGGAGCATACAGCTGCTCCCGCTGCTGCTGTATCCGCAATCATTGCGAAAACCGCTGAACACCCCTGCTTTTCATCAGGCGCCTGCCACAATGCACGCCTTCACATTCCAGTGGCGCCTGCATGCAACATCTCCTGCAATTACTGCAACAGGAAGTTTGATTGTGTCAATGAAAGCAGGCCAGGTGTGACGAGCAGAGTACTCAATCCTCTTGAAGCAGCGGAGAGATTCATCGAAGCCAGATCGCGTCTGAAAAACTTGAAAGTAGTTGGAATTGCCGGTCCAGGTGATGCTCTGGCCAATTTTGAAAATACCCGTCAATCGTTGCAATTGATACGACAACTGGACCCGGATATTACATTCTGTTTATCTACGAATGGTTTGATGCTGCCGGAATATGCTTCACAGCTGGTTGAACTGGGTGTCACACACGTGACTGTCACAGTGAATGCAATTGACCCTGTTATTGCTTCAAAAATCTATCGCGAGGTCAACTATAAGGGCCGGAAGATAACAGGAGTGGAGGCTGCCGGAATTTTACTGAAGAATCAACTGGAGGGCCTTTCCCTGCTTACATCCAAAGGGGTAGTATGCAAGGTCAATACGGTTATGATTGAGGGCGTGAACGACAAGCATATACCGGAAGTCATCAAAAAAGTACAGGAATATGGGGTACAGCTTTCAAATATCATGCCATTGATCCCTGCAGCAGGAAGCATGTTTGAGAATATCCCCGCAACGGACACCAATGAGCTGAATGAAATGAGAAAAAGCTGCGGGAGTATTCTGAAGCAGATGTACCACTGCAGACAATGCAGGGCTGACGCGGCCGGTACTATTGCTGATGACAGGTCGGCAGAGCTGTTCGGCAAGAACGACGGAAGCGGCAAGGGCTGCGGCACAGGCAAGAGCGACGGAAGTGGCAAGGGCTGCGGCACAGGCAAGAGCGACGGAAGTGGCAAGGGCTGCGGCACAGGCAAGAGCGAAGGAAGCGGCAAGGGCTGCGGCACAGGCAA
>WSSedL1CaDRAFT_10001410_pt1 | contig 13956 bp, 11 predicted proteins | sample WetSurSL1Cattail_FD_9464 | JGI IMG/M metagenome (IMG submission 9464)
TTACCCGGTTATAAATATCCGCACTTCTACCTATATATATGATGTTACCTTTTTCATCATGAAATGAATAAACACCGGTTTTGTGAGGCAGTTGCTTAATAACATCAGGGTTTAACAACGGATTTGTAGCAATTGTAACAGTTTTAGCCTTTTTCTTCAGGTGCGATTCCAAAGGACCATTATTTACATCTTGAAGCAATTCGAAAAGTTTAACAGTAGCCAGTGCATCACCGGCGGCCCGGTGTCGGTTGTTTAATGTAATCCCCAGGTTAGAACATAATTTTCCGAGACTGTACGATGGTTTTCCGGGAATTAACTTCCGGCTGAGTTTTACAGTACATAAGACATCGCGTTGATACTCGTAACCCAAACGGGCAAATTCTTCCTTTACAAAATGATAATCGAAATTGACATTGTGTCCTACAAATATGCAATTTTCGGTTTTCTGCACAATTTGTTTGGCTACCTCATAAAATTTAGGGGATTGAGCTACCATTTCGTTAGAGATACCCGTTAGCTCTGTTATAAAATATGGGATATTCTTTTCCGGATTAATAAGCGTAGAAAACTCATCAACAATCTTTTCACCGTCATGAACATAAATAGCTATTTCGGTAATTTTTTCGTATTGGTGGCTTCCTCCAGTTGTTTCAATATCAACTATCGCATACATTAAATCAGATACAATCAATAATTTATTGCAAATCTATAAAGTTTAACGGTGCTATCTCATCTTAATAACGAATAGTTACTAACAAATTAGTGATTTAGCAGTTAAAAAGTTTCTTTTTTTATAAGTTTACAGAAATAAAAAGTATTAAATATGGAGCCTTTTTTAAAACTCGTAGCCGAACATTTAACATCCTGTCATGGAGAAAAGGTACACGAAGTTTGCCTGTTATTCCCGGGACGAAGGGCTGGTGTTTTTTTTATGAAACATTTTTCGGAATATGTCAGGAACAAACCGGTTTGGCTCCCTCAAATCAAGACTATTTCGGAGCTTATTTCAGATTTGAGCGACCTAAGTGTTGCCGATCCTCTTATCCTGAACTACGAATTATTTCAGGTATATAAAGAAATACATAAATCGGAGGAAACATTTGATACTTTTTATCCCTTTGGCGAAATGTTACTTAACGATTTTGACGATATTGACAAATACTTAGTCGATACCCGTCAGATATTTAAGAACATAAGCGATCTGAAAGATATAGATAACAGTTTTGCGCTTACGCAATCCCAGATTGAGACCATTCAACAATTTTGGAAAAATATAACTATTTATGAAGCCGGTCCCCTTAAACGCGATTTCATTGGCTTATGGAATCAACTTCATCAGATTTATGAACAGTTTAATCGGAACCTGCGAAAAAGAGGCATTGCTTACGAAGGCATGATATACAGAGAAGTATGCGAAAAAATTAATTCAGGTTCTTCTCCGGAAATGCCTTTTAAAAGATTTGCAGTTATTGGTTTTAACGCTCTAAACGAATGCGAAAAGGTATTTTTTACATTTCTTCAGAAAAACAAGATAGCTGATTTTTACTGGGATTACGATAATTATTATGTACAGAACAAATGGCACGAAGCCGGCTTTTTTCAGCGCGAAAACCTCGATAAATTTCCCAATGCACTATCGCCATCCCATTTTTCTAACTTAACCCAAAATAAAAATATTGAGTTTGTTTCTGTTTCTTCCGATGTTGGACAGGCTAAAATACTCCCCGAATTGCTTATCAAGGACAACGAACCCGAGAAATACAATGATACAATTATTGTATTAGCCGATGAACAACTGTTAATTCCGGTATTAACTTCGTTACCCGACCCAATTAAAGATGTGAACGTATCTTTAGGTTATCCGTTCCGGTTAACTCCCGTTTATAGCTTTCTCGAATCGCTAATCTCGCTCCAGAAAAACATTCGTAAATCCGGTGGTATTAAGAAATTCTACCATAAAGATATTATTGCAATTCTTAACCACCCTTATATTCAAACAATAACACCATCGGATTGTACTCAGCTGACAAGGCATATTATTACCAATAACCGGGTTTTTATGGCATCTGATGAATTAAGCATCAATCCATATTTTCAAAAAATATTTTCGTTTCCGGAAACTGCCCTTTCTTATATGAATTACTTGCTCGATTGCAGCGCCCTCATCATTGAAGGACTGCGTACTTCCATGCCTGAAGATAACCGGAGAGATTTCCAGCTCGATTATTGGTTCACCTTTCTTACTGCCCTTAATCGCTTAAATGAAATTATGGTGCGTGAGCCTCTCGATTTTGGCTTACCCATAATGTTTCGCCTGATTCGCAAAATAACCGGCGGATTAACCATACCTTTTAAAGGAGAACCGTTAGCCGGATTGCAGGTAATGGGTGTTCTGGAAACCAGAGCCATAGATTTCCGGAAAGTTATTTTACTCTCGGCAAACGAAGGTATTTTCCCCAAAAACGAAGCTGCGGTTTCCTATATTCCATACAATCTGCGCAAGGGTTTCGGTTTACCTACCATTGAACATCAGGACGCTATTTTCGCTTACTATTATTATCGTTTGTTACAACGGGCCCAGGATATCACCATTACATACAATACCCAGCCCAACAACAGAAGTGGTGAGATGAGCCGCTACCTCTACCAGATGAAATACGAAAATGTTTTTACGGTAAATGAACGAAATGTTGGTTTCTCAATTTCACTCTCCGACGAAAAAAACTTTACCATTCCTAAAAACGATGAAATACTGAACTTCCTTAAAATTTATTTAAAAGACGGTGAGAAATTTCTACCACCAACGGCACTTTCAGCTTATATGCAGTGCTCATTGCAGTTTTATTTTAAATACATCGCAAAAATTAAAGAAAAGGAAGAAATTAACGAAGATATTGAAAGCTCTGTATTTGGCAAGTTGTTGCATTATGCTATGGAATTTATTTACAAACCTTATGAGGGAACATTGCTTACAACCGAAAATTTTAACAACATAAACAAACCGGAAATTATAAATAACGCCATTCTTGAATCTTTTAAAGTAATCTATTTTAAAGGAGGAAACCCGGGCGATCAACTTCACGGCAAAAACATTATTATCAAAGAAATACTTCAAAAATACATTACAGAAATTCTGGTTAAGGATATAAAAAATCTGCCATTTACCATTATTTCACTCGAAGAAAAATATTCGGCAGTTTTCGAATTGGAGAATAAACAGGTAGTAATTGGCGGGGTTATTGACCGCCTCGACCAGGTTAACGGCTCAATTCGCATCATCGATTATAAAACAGGGCATACTGAATCATCCTGTAGTTCTCTTGAAGTTCTTTTTAATCGTGATGGCGACACATCAAAATATTCTGCCATATTCCAGTCGATGCTTTATGCGGTGGTTATAAAAAGCAAAACGGAATTTTCATCTTTGCCGGTATATCCCGGAATTTATTCGTTGCGTAAGATTTTTGCAAACGACTTTGACTGTACTATTTCTGTAAATAAACAGAAAGTGGCCGACATTTCAGAATACAGCAACGAATATGAAATGAACCTGAAAGCAATAATCTCGGAACTCTTCGACCACTCGGTACCTTTTACCAAAACCCAGGATAAGAAAAAATGCGAACGTTGTGCTTACAATGAAATTTGTCAGAGATAAAGCGGACGAACTTACTTAATTTCCTATCACCAAAATCCATTTATAGACATTCACCCGAAAACGAATATGCAGCAGGCCCTGTCATTAACACATCACTACCGTCCCATTCAATATCCAGAAAACCAAGGGTAAGATGAACCCTTACTTTATTATTGGTTTTCTTATTCAGGATAGAACTTACCACAGAAGCACAGCATCCGGTTCCGCAAGCAAGCGTGGCACCGGCTCCCCGCTCCCATGTGCGCACTTTAATTTCGCCGGGATTTATTACCTCAACAAAATTAACATTCGTACCTTTTGGAAATACAGAGGCTTTCTCTATTTTCGGCCCTATCTTTTCTACTGCAACTTCAGCAACATTATCGGTATATACCATAGTGTGCGGAATATTCATTAGCAAGCTGGTTATATAATATGGACATCCGTCAATTTCCAGTTTCTCATTAATAACAGGGCCCTCGTTTCCCAACATAGGAATATTTTGCCTATTGAGCCCTGGTGTACCCATATTTACTTTAACTGCTGAGATAGAATTACCATCATAAACCATTTCGGGTTTTAAAATTCCTGCAAAAGTTTCTATTGTAAAAGCAGACTTATTGATAATACCTTTTTCCACAACAAATCTGGAAAAACAACGAATGGCATTTCCGCACATATCGGGTTCACTTCCATCAGAATTTATAATTCTCATTTGAATATCGGCCTTACCAGACGGCAAAACAAGTACAATGCCATCGGCACCGATACCGGTACGCCTGTCACACAGCTTTATGGCAAGTGCATTTAAGTCATAATCAGAAGGATTGATATTATTTAGGATTATAAAATCATTTCCTAATCCGTGCATTTTTGTAAATTTCATATCCAGGATATTAGTTGCTTAAAATCAATATAATACTCATAACTTAACCTTCGGAACCATAAAATGGATAACATTTTTTTCCATTTACAACGCTGATGGCAATACTCCAATCGGCTTTAACGGTCTCATTGGCTGAAGATATCTCATAATAAAAGGTATAGCGATTGTTTGATTGGGTAATTTTAACAAATTTCACTTTTGTTAATAGTCGCATAATAATTGTTTAAATCTGTAAAAAATCTTTAACAGCTTTAAATGCTGCATTTTGAGCTTCTTCTAGATTATCATTAACAATTATTAGGTCGAACTGATCGGCAAATTTCAATTCCTCAATAGCCTTACCTACACGTTTTTTAATGGTTTCCATATCGTCTGTAGAACGGGAGACCAAACGTCTTTCCAATTCTTCAACCGAAGGTGGCATAATAAAAATGGATTTGGTTATTTCCGGATACATCCGTTTAAGGTTTACACCACCTTTAACGTCGATGTCAAACAAAACGTGGTTGCCATTTTTCCAGATACGGTTCACTTCGCTTTTAAGAGTTCCATAAAAATTACCCTGATAGACTTCTTCCCATTCTATAAACTGGTTGTCGGCAATATTTTTTTTAAACTCTTCTTCTGAAAAAAAATAATAGTCTTTGCCATTAACTTCATTATTTCTTGGCTTTCGGCTGGCTGCCGAAATCGAAAATTCTAAAGGCAGCCCTTTGCTTAACAGATGTTTTACAATAGTTGTTTTCCCTGCTCCCGAAGGAGCTGAAAAAATAACAAATTTACCATTCATAAATTAATGTTGATTTTTAAAGAGTTATACATATAGGATCAAGGGAGCCGTTCGGCAAAGCAATTGCGGCCTTAATCAACTACAAAACATTATTAATCTGTTCTTTTATTTTCTCTAATTCATCTTTCATATTTACGACAATTTTCTGCATATCAGAGTCGTTAGCCTTAGATCCAATCGTATTAATTTCACGCCCCATTTCTTGAGTAATAAAAGCTAGTTTTTTACCCGGAGAAACCGTTTCTTTCAATGTTTCGAGAAAATATTTGTTATGATTGGCCAAGCGAACCTTTTCCTCAGTAATATCAAGCTTTTCAACATAAAAAATCAACTCCTGTTCGAGACGGTTTTCATCAACCTTATCTTTAGAAATTAATTCCTCGATATTGCTTCTTATCCTCTGTTTTATTTTATCAACACGCATATTTTCAAACTGTTCCAGAGTAGAAACAAAATCGTTAATTTTATGCACCCTTTCAACAATATCCTTTTCTAAAGCTCGTCCTTCCTGATCTCTGAAACCATTTAACATATTCATGGCGCTTTTCAAACAAGCCAATACAGTATTCCATTCTTCCTCAGGAAGTTGTTGCTTGTCGGCTTTTAATGCATCCGGAAGTCTTAAAATTGTACTTAAAATGTCTGCAGGCACCTGTAATCCAAGTTCTTTAGAGACATCCGCAATTTGTTTATAATAGCCTTTGATAATTCCATTATTGACACAAACCGAATTATCTTCCAAATTAGTTTCAACAGAAACAAAAACATCAATTTTACCCCTCTCGAGCTTCGAAATTTCGTTTCGAAAATCAAATTCTTTTTCTTTATAAAAAGAAGGAATTTTTACATTTAAATCCAACTGCTTGCTATTAAGCGATTTTAACTCGATGGTAATTTTTTTCTGTTGAAATTCACATTCGGCTTTACCATAGCCGGTCATAGATTTAATCATGCTACTTATGTTAGAAAATCAAAAATAATCAAAAAAAGCGATTATTCTAATAGAATTACCTGACTAACAAAAATGAATCTTCTACGAAGTTTTTCCCCGTATGGAATATTATAATTTATTAGATATTAACGATATTTTTTTCCATCTGCCTGACAAATAATAGATATACAGACTGGTTGTACCTATAAACCAGGCAATAGGAATAGCCCACCAGATGCCCTGTTCGTGAAATGTTTCTAAAAATGTCCATGCAAGCGGAAGGCGTATGAGCCAAAGTGAAATAAGGGTTATAAACATGGGAATAAGAGTATCTCCGGCTCCTCTTAACACTCCGGCAAATACAAACATTGTTGAAAACAATATATAAAACGGAGCTACAATTTGCAAATAATATTTACCGGCAGCAATAACACCCGGGTCGGTTGAAAAAAATTGCATTACCGTTTCCGGGAAAAAGAACAGCAAAGCGCTAACCATTATAGAAATAACCGAAGTCATTATAAACGTGGAACGGAGCCCGGTTTTTACACGTTCATATTTATTAGCTCCAATATTTTGCCCCACAAAACTCGAGAGTGCCGCCGAAAAATTTGTTGCAGGCAAACCCGCCAAGGAATCAATCCGGCAAGCAGCCGAATAAGCCGCTGCAACATCAGTACCCAGATGATTGATAATTTTAAATAAGGCCATCATGCCCATTGCAATAAATGTTTGCTGAAAACCGGTTGGCAAACCTATTTTTATGCTTTTTACAAAAATACTTTTATCAAACTGGAGATTGAAAAAAGAAAAACGAATAATTTTGTGATTCCGGTTTAAATACCCTACTAATGAAAAAACAGCTCCGGCTTCAGACAAAACAGTAGCCCACGCAGCACCGGCAATACCCCATTTAAAAACCACAACAAAAAGTAAATCCAGAAAAATATTTGCAATAACCGACACCGCAAGGAAAATCAAAGGTGTTTTTGAATCACCCAGTCCTCTTAAAATTGCGGAAGTACTTTGAAAGCCAAACATAAAGATTGTACCGGTCAAAAATATCTGTAAATAAACTTTTGCCTGGGGAATAACTTCTGGTGGCAGACTGATAAGCCGGAAAATATTTTCACTAAAAATGATACCTACAACAGACATGATAATAGATGCAAAAAACAAAAAGATATTCATGGTGTCTATCGTGCGGGATACACTTTTCATATCCCTGGCTCCAAAATACTGAGCAATGATTATGGTACAACCGGTTGCTACACCTATAATCATAGAAATCAGCGAGAATACTACTGGCTGAGAGGCTCCAACTGCAGCAAGCGCCTCTTTACCTAAAAAACGACCAACTATGATACTGTCAATAACATTATACATCTGCTGTAAAATATTACCAATCAGCATTGGAAAAGCAAAGAAAAATATCTGCCGGCTTTCTTTTCCGCAAGTAAGGTCATTCATCTTTTAAAAAGAGTTATCGTTTTAGCGTTGATTCAAACGGAGTCCGGTTAAGTAACGAACGTCCCAGCGTAACAGTATCGGTATATTCCAGTTCGTCACCAAAAGCAACGCCCCGGGCTAGTGTCGTAAATGGGATTGAATATTTCTGCAACTTTTTAAATATATAAAAATTAGTGGTATCAGCCTCTAATGTTGCGCTTAAAGCTAATATAACCTCACGTACCGAACCTTCTGCTATTCGTTGTTCGAGCTGCAAAATAGTCAGATCCGCCGGTCCTATCCCATCCATGGGCGAAATAATTCCACCCAGCACATGATACACCCCTTGAAATTGCTGGGTATTTTCTATAGACATTACATCTCTTACAGTTTCAACCACACAAACAATTGAATGATCCCGATGTGTATCGGAACAAATACTGCAAACATCAGTATCAGACAGGTTATGACAAGTTTTACAGTATTTTATATTGTTTTTTAGTTCTGTTATCGAATTGGTAAACTGCGATACGAGAGCATTGTCCTGTTTCAGTAAATGCAACACCAGCCTTAAAGCTGTTTTGGCTCCAATCCCCGGCAATTTTGCAAATTCTGAAACAGCGTCTTCCAACAAACGCGACGAAAAATTTTGTTGATTCACTTATCCTTTTTAAAAATTAATCCTTTTCTATTTACACCCATTTTTCAATATAAACAGACAACCCATTAATATTGTTTCCTGATACAAAAATAACCATCCATAAACACAAGTTGAAAATATTACCAATTTTTATTAACCTTGTGCACGCTAAAAATAAAAAATATGTCTCCATATATCATTCTGAGTATATTTCTTGCTTACACGGCAATGCTTTTTATTATTACCTGGTTTACATCACGAAAATCAAACAATAAAACTTTTTTCATTGGTAATAAAGTATCGCCCTGGTATGTTGTAGCTTACGGAATGATTGGAGCTTCTCTCTCGGGAGTTACCTTTATGTCTGTTCCAGGATGGGTTAAAGACACCCAGTTTTCATATATGATGGTTGTTTTAGGATATTTAGTAGGCTATTTTGTTATAGCCACAATACTTTTACCTCTTTACTATAAACTTAACCTTACCACCATTTATACCTATCTCGAAAGCAGGTTCGGATTCTGGACTTATAAAACAGGAGCCGGTTTTTTCATGCTATCGCGAACTCTCGGTGCTTCATTACGAATGTTTCTAGTGGTATATGTGTTACAGGTGTTTGTATTTGATGTTTGGGGTATTCCTTTTGAAGTTAACGTATTACTGTTTGTAACGCTCATTATCCTTTATACACTAAAAGGCGGAATTAAAACTATCGTGTGGACCGACACCCTCCAAACGACCTTTATGATTCTGGCAGTTGTAATGTCGATTATTTTTATTTGTAAGGATCTTAAAACCGGCATTGGTGATATGGTTTTAAATATCTGGCACAGCAAAGCCTCAAACATAATGGTTTACGACTGGCATAGTAAACGCCATTTTCTGAAACAATTTTTTAGCGGTATGTTTATAACCATAGTAATGACTGGACTAGATCAGGAAATGATGCAAAAAAACCTGAGCTGTAAAAATTTAAAAGAAGCTCAAAAGAATATGTTTTCGTTCAGTTTTACCCTTGTTTTTGTAAACCTCATCTTTTTGTTTTTAGGAGCTGTGATGGTGTATTATATGCAGGCAAAAGGTATCAGTATTAAATCATCCGACGATATTTTCCCAACCATAGCCATGAAATATCTTAGCCCCGCTGCCGGACTAGTATTTCTTATTGGATTAATTTCAGCAGCTTATCCCAGTGCTGACGGAGCCTTAACTTCTCTCACCACTTCCTTTTGTATCGATTTTTTAGGATTTAACAAACCCGAAAAATTTAACGAGAAACAGAAAATTCGCATTCGGTATATTGTACATATCAGCATTGCAGTATTGTTCATTTTTATGATATTATTTTTCAGAAAATATAACGATAAAGCTATAATCGACAAGCTTTTTACAATAGCAGGTTATACTTATGGCCCTTTGCTGGGCTTCTTCAGTTTTGGACTTTTTACAAAAAGAAAGGTTGTAGACAAAGCTGTACCTGCAATAGCCATTGCTTCTCCGGTAATATGTTACCTTTTAAGCGAATTGGCTCCTATTTGGTGGGGATATTCTTTCGGATTTGAACTACTTATACTTAACGGATTGTTAACATTTACAGGACTATTGGTGGCCAGCAAAAAATCCGATGAATATATTTTACCTGTTGAAAACGATTAAACACTTAGCGATATAATTTCCGGATTTGCTTTAGAATGTTGTTAGCACGACTTTTTATCCCGGCAGAGTCGCTGTTTCCCAGCAAATCCTTTAAAACCAAGGCAAATTCCTTTAATAAATCCGGTTCATTTTTGGCTGTATTATAAATAATCTGCATACAGAAAACCCTTAAAGCCGGGGGCTCAGCAGAAGAAAGCATCCATTGAAAACTAATATCATAAAAGATGCCCTGAAGTCTCTCCGGAATTTCAATATTCGCTATTGAACGAAGTAAATTTCGTCGAATTCCGGAGTGTTTAATTGATTTTATTTTTGTTGCAATTTCTTCTAAAAATGGAAATATCATTTCGGGGTACGAATCACAGATTATTGTTGAAACCCACGAAGCCCTCAATGATAATTTATCCTCTTCACTAAATGCAAATACCATCAACTCCTTAAACAAAGCTTCCTGGTTTCCAATAAATGAAGCCACATTGTTAATGTTATATTTTGATAATTCTTCGAGAAGTTGTTGTTTAATATTCATGGTTAAAAATCATAGTTTTTAAAAATATTAGGCTAATAATAAATGTTTTAAGCAAAAATCTATGGATTTACATTGTTAATTTTTCTAAAAAACTTTACTCAAGTAAAAATAATTCTTAATATTGAGTAAATTATTTAAATTGAAAAATTATGAAATATTTAAGTTCTATTATTTTGGCAATGTTTATTTTAGCCGGAAGCAGTGTTTTTGCGCAAGAAACTCAACCCGCCAAAGATAAAAAAGCTAAAACAGAAACTACCAAAGGCAAAACAAATGCTAAAACCGATAACAAAGCTAAAACCGGTACTAAAGCAGATGTAAAGGGACAACCTCAAGCCAAAGCAGATGCAAAAGGCCAAACTGGAGCCAAAACAGAAGTTAAAGGACAACAAGGAGCCAAAGGTCAGACCGGCACTAAAACAGAAGCTAAAGGTCAACAAAGCGTAAAAGGACAACCCGGTGCCAAAACAGAAGCTAAAGGTCAACAAGCTGGTGGTAGCAAAAATTCAACTGATAAAGTAACCAACCAAAAAGGCCCCAACGGAGAACCTATTTACGAAGGTCCCAGAGGCGGAAAATATTATATTAACAAAAACGGAAATAAAACTTACGTAAAATAGTTTTAAAAAAGATTAAGAGCCTGCTGTATCGTTTTGTTCAGCAGGCTTTTTTTAATTACTTAACTTGTTGAAAAAGATTACTTCAGTTTTAAAATCAGCATAATTATAGCTCGAAACCTTAACCACCATCTCAAAGTACCTGGGAAACGCTCCATATTTCTTACAAATATCCGTTTCAAACTTCGAAAATAAATTTTGATTACACAGAAAACCGGTAAGACCTTTAATTCCGGAAGAATGAAAATCGCCCATAATAGTTAATGTATTTTGCTGTGGTCCAGGTATTTTAACAATAAAAGCATAATCCTGGTAAAATCCCTTTACTTTCTCCGGAACTGTTAATACCTGCCTATTATTGTTTTTGCCAATAACTATTTGTTTAGGGCTTGTATTTAATTGAATAGAAGTTTGATCCAAAAATTTACTAATAAATCCGAAGGAATTTACATTAGCAATAAAAATGCAGTTATTAAGTTTTACATCTTCGGCTTTAATTTCTGAAAGAGCCTGTAACCGGGTATCAACACCAGCTTTAGCAAAATAAGAAATGATGTCTGTTAATGGCAAAACATTGCTCGAAGAAAAATAAGGGTAGTCTATTTCCGAATATTTTGAACTTCCTAAACATTCAGAATTTAACTTGCTGTTTTGTAAATCACTGGCAGAATTTATCGTAATATCTCTTAAAATTACCGAATCGTTCATCCTAAAAAAATATGGATTACCCAGCGTAACGTAAACCGGATGTCCGGAAATCAGATAATCGTTCCATACAGGATTTAATATCTGATTTTTATTTGAATAGCATTTAAGTATAAAATATAAATTAAATAAAACGGATATCACGCAGATTGTGTACAAAATCCGGTGCTTTATATGTTTTTTTATGACAATTGTCTGATTTGCCGGATGCCTTGTAAAATTTAAAGAGTATGAACCTTTGGGTATTTCAATTTTAACAGTATCCTTTTTCCCTTCATCCTTATAATAAACATCTAATAAAGTCCGCAGTTTATAGATATTAACCCTTACAATGGTATCATCTCCGGGGATAAAATCCTTCCCTCGTTTAAAAAAGTCAACGGCTATATCAATTTCCTTTAGCACAATACCCTTTTTCCAAGAATCAAATAAATAAAGCAACAATCCCCGTAAAACTTCTTTATTGGAAAATGCCGGACTTTGGATTACCCGGTTAATAGCAGCAGTTGTATCTTCCAGATTCATTTAAAATTTTTAGATATATCCATAAACAAATATATTAAAATAAAAAATCATATTCTTTATTAAACACAAGTCTATATAAATATAACCAATCTTGAATGTCTGAAATCTAATACTTATTAACAAAATTAACATTGTTAATTTAACTGTTATTCACCTGTAAATTAAAATAAGCCTGCCTATTTTCGTACCGGAATTCCGCGATATTCTGTATGTACAACAGATTTTTTTACTAATTAACAATCTAAACATCACTAAAAATGAAAATACACATTGGAAAATACCGGTGGCTAATTGTAGTACTGTTGCTTTTTGCAACAACAATCAATTATATGGACCGACAGGTTATCGCCTACCTGAAAGTATATTATTGCTCGCCCGATGGTTTTAACTGGACTGATACCGATTATGCAACGCTGGTTTCAGTGTTTATTCTGTTCTATGCATTTGTTTGCATTTTTATGGGACGGTTTATTGATAAGGTTGGGATAAAATTAGGATTAGCTTTTTCCCTGGTGGTATGGTCGCTTTTTGGAATTTTAAATGCTTTTGTGGGTTCTGCCCTTTTCCTTCATCTTATTGTAAGAAGTATTTTTGGCTTGGGTGAAGCCGGAAATTATCCTGCATCCAATAGAGCTATAGCCGAATGGTTCCCTAAAAAAGAGCGGGCTTTGGCATTTAGTATTTTTAATTCGGGCTCCAACATTGGGGCAATGATATCAACGTTATTTGTCCCTTTTTGTCTGGGATTTTTTACTGGCAAAAACCAATTTTTAGGATTGGGGGGATGGCAATGGACTTTTATTTTAACGGGTATGATTGGCTTTTTATGGCTTATTTTCTGGTTTAAATACTATAATTCGCCTTTATATTTAAAAAATAAGGGAATAGTTGGCGAAGCAGAATACGCTTATATTCATAGCGATGAAGAACCCTCCGAAGAAAATATAAAAAGCGTGGTTAAAACTGAAAACAAAGATTTGACATGGAGTCGACTGCTAAAATACAAACAAACATGGGCCTTTTTCTGGGCCAAATTTATGACTGACGGGATCTGGTGGTTTTACCTTTTTTGGTTACCTGATTATTTAATCAAGCAATTCGGTATGACCAGTGATCAGGCAAAATGGCCTTCCTTTATAGTGTTAGGCATTTCCATTGTCGGGAGTTTATACGGAGGGAGTGCCCCCATGTCGCTTATAAACAAAGGTATGCAGGTTTACAAAGCGCGTATGAGAGTAATGCTGATATTTGCATTAATACCCATTCTGGTAATTACAACCCAATATTTTGGTAACAAAGATATTTTTGGCAGCAACGCGCTGATATATTCAATTATTTTGATTTCGCTCGGAGCGGCAGCACATCAAGCTTGGTCGGCCAATTTGTTTACTACTGTTTCAGATATGTTTCCCAAGAAAGCAATTGGTTCTGTAACCGGAATTGGAGCAATGTCGGGAGGTATTGGAGGACTAATAATTCAACAATTATCAGGCAGGTTAAATGATTTTTTCAGGGCTAAAGGTATTGCCGAATCATGGGTACAGGCAAAAATGCATGCGTTGGAACCTGCCGTAATAAAAATAAAAGCTTT
>WSSedL1CaDRAFT_10001411_pt1 | contig 13952 bp, 8 predicted proteins | sample WetSurSL1Cattail_FD_9464 | JGI IMG/M metagenome (IMG submission 9464)
CTGATTTATTACTGATCTGAAGCGAACCTGCTTGCACACCATTAGCAATTACTGTAATAGTGTGGTTTCGGGATGCCCCATCACCAATTATAACGGGATTAGAAGCGCCAGGGAACGAACCTGCCGCTGGGCCATTCCATTTTAACAATGTATCCGTTGACCACGTATTACCATCATTCCAATTTCCTGATGAGCGACTATAATAGGTTAAAACGGAGTTAAATGCATCTAGCTGACCAGCAGTGAAATCACCATTTAAGTAATTTACATTTGTAAAATAGATATCATTGGTTGCATCCACAACTTGGGCAATGTCATTAATATTTACCCAACTATTTGGATTATATACACCAGGAATGTAACTTGTAATGTCACCACGGCTAAGCCAATCTGCATCCACATAGTGGTATGTATGACGAATAGAACCTGGCTTAATACCTGTAAAACCAGCACTTGTAACTTTCCAATAATAATTAAGAACGTTACCAGAGGTGGCATAAGGTTGATAACGAGCAACCGGTTTCAGGTTTACACTCCCATAAGTGGTAGGTACAAGCGTAAACTGAATGGTCCCAGGCGTATAATCCGATGCTGTTCCAACCGGAAAAATAAATGCTGTTGTATTTTTATAAGTCTTTGTCACTCCTCCATCTGATTGATTACCAGCAGAGCAGATCATCTTTGTTGCCGAAAATCCAGTTCCTATTCCGGTTAAGTCGTCATAAACATTGCTATTGGCACCTAAGGTTAATTTATATGCTTTAATATCAAGCAATCCATTGGCAAGACGCAAATTACCCGTTAAAGTCTGATCGGCAATTAATGAGGCTGTACCTGAAGTCTTATTAATAATTAGCTGACCGAATACTCCACTACCTGACCCACCAATGGTTTGTGCACCACTGCTGTTAAGGACAATTCCCCCATTAGACTGACTAGTATGGGCACCTGAATTAATTATGTTTCCCGCAACACCGATGTTATTTCCAAAATCGTTTAAAAAACAATTGGCATTAATCGTAAGGTTCCCACGAACAATAATGTCCTGTGAGTATATGTCAGTATTGGACGTTCCGCTAATCATGAGATTATAAAGTCCTGTGCCACCATTAATGACTCCCGCATTTGTAAACCTCTGACCTCCATTACCGTTAAATACAGTTGTGTTATTTCCACAATTATAAACCGATGCTGCATCCATGATGAAATTATTGCCAATATTGACATTCACGGTATTTGTGGCTGCATCAAGGATGGTATTTGCATTTAAAGTAAGATCGTTTAATACATTCAGGGCGGAAGCGCTTCTGATAGTAATCTGACTGGCACCACTCTGTCGCAAAACATTCAGATTATAGAACGGCACCCTTGAATTGATGTCATAAGTACTGTGGGATGCAACATAAGGCATATTAAGATTGACGGCTCCTCCCGTTACTTTGTAATTCCCAACAGCTGATTGTATGTTAAATATTTGGGTACAATAAGTGCCATTTATGTAGGTATTGTTCAAAAAATTCAGGACACCTCCCGACATGGTAAATACTGCGTTAGCATTGGTAAGATTTAACATATACCCACCATGATTTTCGCCCTGAAGCCTTAAGTTCACAGTGCCGCCACTTTGAGTGAAGCTGATTTTATTAGCTCCGCCGGTCATACCCCATACCTGACTTGCATCCAATGTACCTGTTCCTTCTACAATAATTTCAGGAGTGGCCACTGAATCTAGCACAATACCAGCGGCATCACTTGTAGTAAAAGAGCCTGAACTAATTCTTAACTTTCCTTTGAGTGTGGCCGCCTGGTAGCCTGTACCATTTATTCCTGAAACTGTGGTCGAAACAGTAGCACCATTTACCCAAAGAGCAGCAGTTGGAATGATATTGAAATCCTGTCCACCCTCTGTTAATGAGGGGATATTGATGTTATCATTTAATTTAAGGGTTCCATTGGCAATAAACAATGCTTTATTTGGATTAGGTGGAGCAAAATTGTTTCCGCCCTGATCGTTGGCTGCATAAATTGCGAAATTAGCCACATTAGATGAAGTTACATCCAACAAATAAGTTTGATCAGTTCCTTTATTGATAACAAACCGATAAAAATCAGTGATACCATTACACGTCAAGGAATTATTAGTTGCTCCCCGGAAAGTAACCACGGCGGCACCAGTTGTTGTTGCACCGGCTGTGTAATATGAGTTCTGAACGGGCGAAGCCTGGTTGGTAAAACGAACGGAGCCATTATTAACAAAAGATCCATAAATATCGATATTGTGAATTGCATTAAAATTTCCGACCCTTATATTACAGCCATTGCCAACATTAAGGTTCCCTTGTTGATTTAAATTAATAACATTGGTAGCCGCGTTGCCCAGCGTAAAAGTAAGAGACCCCGACCCGTTATTTACCAAAGTTAGGTCTCCGTTAATAGTATAAGGGCTAGGATTTGCGGGATTAGTTAATAGAATATTATTTGCACTTGCTGTATTATTGGAAAACTTTAAATTGTTGTATATAGCTTGTGTGGGCATATTACCACTATAATTGTAATATTCTACTGTCCCTCCCAAAGCAGCAACAAAAGAAGTGAAAGTACCTCCCGGAAAAGTATTGGAAGTTAAACGAAGTGTTCCTCTACCAGTGACCGTTCCAAAATTATGTCCGGTATTATTGGCCACATCCATTACTCCGCCTTCTCTAATTTCAAGCGCCAATGTTTGTCGATTATTACCTGCTGTAGAAACTATACGACCGTTCAAAATAACAACAGCGGTACTATTAGTGGGTATCGAAGCTGCGGGATTAACCCAAATCGTTCCTGAAGGATCGGTAGTCCAAGTAGCCGCAGCAGTCCAAGTCCCTGATTGATAACTGTAGAGTGTTTGTCCAAACAATATGGGCAAAGGTGTCAACCACAATGTTAACAAAAGTCCTAATTTCAAGAGTTTTATCTTCACATTTACAAACTTATGATAAAAAGTAAATTGCAAGGTTTTTTAGTTTTAAAGGTTAACCAAATCTAAGAATAAAAACGAGAAAAACGACTGATTTGTTACAAGTTAAACTTTATATTTTACGAATAGTCAGATAAGTGTGACAAATCTAATATTACTTTAGATGAATGAACTTACATACCAAATCGCAAATAATCATTTTTATCATGGTCACTCCATGAAACCGACAACAATAAATGTGTTACGAGTATTTTCAATCCTACCTTGCAGGTATAGCCTTTTTGACTTGTTTAAAATATTCATCAATCATTTTCAACAACTTAACCTGATTCAACGGTTTGGCGATAAAATCATTACAACCATGATTAATACATAATTCTTTATCATTGTCAAACGCATAAGCTGTTTGTGCAATAACTATGCATCCAGGTTTACTGGCTTTCATAAGTTTGGTTAATTCCAATCCACTGGCATCCGGTAGTCTAATATCCATCAAAATGAGGTCGATATTAGATTCTTTATAAAACAACTCCATGGCTTCGCTGCCCTTTTTTGCATAAAGACAATGAACACCGGTCTTATCCAGAAACTCAGTAATTAAAGTAGAGTTATAAAAATCGTCTTCTACTACCAAAATAGTTTTATCCTTCCAATCGTAAATAATTACATCAAAGTCACTAACCTCATTTAATTGATTAACTGGCTTAAATGGAATGGTAAAATAAAATGTTGACCCTTTATTTACAACAGATTCAAGCCATATTTTCCCTTGCATTATCTCTACCAGACCCTTTGAAATGGATAAGCCCAACCCTGTACCTCCTGTTCTGCGGGTTAAGTTTGCATCCCCTTGAATAAAATGATTGAAAATAACAGGCATTTGTTCCGGAGTAATGCCAATGCCAGTATCCTTTACATAAATTAAAATTTCTTTTTTATTATTTAAATCACAACCAAATTCAATTACACCAGAACCAGTAAATTTAAACGCATTGTCCAAAAGATTTTGAATAATTTGCTTCACTCTTACAAAATCTGTAATTACTTTGCTATGTTTTGAAGGAATTGAAAATTTTATTTGAAATTGAATAGGTTTTTTGTTTTCCAGCAGGTATTCTTTTGTTTCATAAAACTGTCGTATTTCCTGAAACATATCTACCAAGCTCCCGGCTGTTTCGACAATCTCCATTTGACCAACTTCAATTCTGGATATATCAAGAATGTCATTGATAATTTGAAGCAAATCATTGCTACGTTGTTGAACAATTGTAAGAAACTCATTTTGTCGCTCACGATCGAATTCCTGTTTAAGCAAAATATCAGTAAAACCAATAATTGCGTTCATTGGAGTTCGAATTTCATGGGACATATTAGTCAAAAAAGTGGTTTTTAAACGATCTGATTCTTCCGCTTGTTCCTTTGCTTTTATCAATTCCTTTTCAGTTAATTTAATACCGGAAATATCAAAAGCTAACTGAAAATGAACTTTTTTACCATCAGGCCATTGAATAATTTTATCCAAACACCGATACCAGCGTTGATTGATCTGATTCTGATATTCCCAATAATAGGCTTCAATATTTTGCTGTTTAAGATATGGGATTGGACAGAACTCACAAGGTTGGTCATTTTGATGAATATGCTTAAAGCATCTAACCTTTGTTAAGGATCCAAAATGTTCTTTGAAAGCACTATTTGAAAATATTATTTCACAAGTATCAAGATCAGTAACAAAAATAGGTTCAGTTATGCTCTCATAAATGGACAACAACTGCTCTGCAAGTAAACTGTATTTATCTTCACTTTCTTTGAGTTGTTGCTGGGAAATCAAATATTTACCCTCAAGCTCAAGTTCATTAATGTGACTTTGAATAATGTGAGGAAGTAGTTCCAGATAATCGCCTTCCTTAACAAGATAGTCTCTTGCGCCAAGTTTCATCATACGTACAGCAATACTCTCATTGCCCTGCCCAGTGACTACAATAAATGGGATTGACACCCCACGAGCTTTAAGCATATCTATAAGCTCATCGGCATTCATGTCCGTCAATTCATAATCAAGCAATAAAAGACAATAATCGTTCTGCTCAATCACTTCAATTGCTTTGCTCCCAGTCAATGCTCTATCAACAAAGTACCCGGCTCTTTCTAAAACACTTTGCAGCAACCTATTCAGGCTTTCATCGTCTTCAACTACAAGTATTCTGCGCTCGCCAGAACATTTATTTAGTATTTTTTCCATGGAAAATTCATTTAACGAATTTATCATTGAAGTGAATTAACGGTATTCCTTTTCTCACTTACAATGAACTTTCCTAGCTTAATTAAGACACGTGTTTTCAAGAGCCTCAAACTTTTAAGCATAACACTAACTGACAATCATCTTTCAGTCAGATCTAAGATTTCCCTTTGGGTAAAATGACCATAAACTCACTACCTTTTCCTACAGTACTCTTTACTTTAATATTTCCTCCATGTTTTTCAATCAAATCTTTACAAAGAATGAGCCCCAAACCAATACCTTGTTCTTGTGAAGTACCTATGGTATTATATCTTGAATCAATTAAAAATAGCTTTTCCAGAACTTCTTGCGGAATACCAACACCCATATCAGTTACCATTATCTCTATACTGTTTAAATGACTCACCGCGTTAATGGTTACTTTTCCACCCACATCAGAGTATTTTATTGCATTATTAAGTAAAATGCGCATAATCGTTTTTAGCATTATTATTTCCGCATAGGCTTCCATTAATTCAGGCACTCCATTTATAACGCTGATCGTTTTCTCTATTGCTTGTTTTTTCAAATCCCTGATTGTATCGTTAATCACCTGACACAATATTAATTTTTGAGGATGAAATTCAAGGCTACCTGTTTGGGTGAGAGACCAGTTTAGAAGATTTTCGATCAAACCGGCAGCACGCGAAGCCGAATCATTGATCACTGATGCAATATGTTGTATTTGTTCAGGCTTATAATTATTTGAGTTTTCAGAGAGGATACTTGAAAAACCCACAATTGCAGAAAAAGGATTTTTCAAATGATTCGCTATAATAGAAAAAAACTTATCCTTGGTGGCAACCAACTCTTTTAACTTTTGCTCTGCTTGCTTAAGTTGGGTTACATCCCTAATAATTGCTATAATATACCTGGGTTCATGATCTTCATCACAAACGAGACTTGTCGACAATTCAATACACCTCTTTTCTCCATTCACATACAAGTAATATTCCAAGTTCGTACTAAATTTCTGAATCAATGTTTTGCCCAAATCTTGTTTTGCTTTTTCCCGTTCGTCAGGAGGCAAAAGATCTAAAATACTCTTTCCAATTATTTGGCTTTTATCAACTATGGACAAGTAACTTAAAAACTGATTATTGCAATCAATAAGTTTAAAATCAAGATCGAAAAATACAATTACAAGAGGTGCAAGACTAAAGATATTTCTAAATTTTTCTTCGTTCGCCCTTAATTGTTTTTCAAATTCTTTTTGTTGTGTAATATCAAATTTTACAGCTACATAATTAGTTATCTCCTCAAGCTCATTTTTAATTGGAGCTATACGAGCATGTTCCCAATAAAGCCTACCATCTTTTCTTTTATTACAAAACTCGCCATCCCATACATTACCGGCTTTTAAAGTATCCCATAATGCTTCATAAAATGCTGGTGGATGAACACCTGATTGAAGTAAACGTGGATTTCTACCAAATACTTCTTCAATTGTATAACCAGTTTCAGTAAAGGAAGGATTTGCATATTCAATATTACCTTCCCGATCAGTAATTACTATAATTGCAGGGCTAGTTTCAACAGCCGACACAAGCTTTTTATTACGCTCCTGAAGGTATGTGAGTTCCTGTTCAAGAACGCTTATTCTAGTCAAGAGTTCGTCCACTGTATCAACATTCTTCATAAAACCAGAAACAGTAAAAATCGGTTCCAATTAATTTAAACCACCTTAGTTTGTGTTTTCCATAAAATTTGTAAATCTCTTTACAGATTCAAGAATCACAATATTAACCTTTTTCAGATCTTCTGCTTGTTGTTTCATCATGTCTCTGGACTTCTTTAACTCAACATGAGTTTTGATGCGCAGTAGCAATTCCTCTTTAATAAAAGGTTTTATAATATAATCAATTCCGCCCGACTCAAAACCCTTTACCAAATCTTCTATATAACTTTTGCCAGTAATAAAAATTACCGGTACATCAACGGTCTCGGGGCGTTCTTTAATTTTCTGACAGGTTTCATAACCATCCATTTCAGGCATAACAACATCTAAAAGAATAAGGTCCGGGATAGTAATGTTCAGCTGTAACAGCGCATCAAAACCACTGATAACAGTGATTACTGTGTAGCCATAACTTCTGAGCAGTGTGCTTAAATATTTTAAATTAATTTCATCGTCATCCACAATAAGGATGGTTGTATCGGAACCTATAGCTCTATCCATATTTATCATAGTTTTAGAAAATTAATTATGGTATTTCAAATCATTAAGGTACGATAAATTGCTGAAAAATGTATCAGCCCGCCACAGAAAAAAATTCCGTAATGAACACTTTCTCCTACTAATGGTTGAAATTATCTAACTTTGTAAGTTCATTAATCATAAATTTTAATTCATGAAACAAAAAAATGTAAATCAAAAGCGGGCATTCACTTTCCGACAATGGTCACGGAAGCCCTATGCTGTGTTTAAAAGCTTGAAACTGCTGATTAAAATCAGTGTGATGAGTGCGGTATATACGTTAGTTAATCCTGTGCAAGAAACAAAAGCTCAAACTGACAGTACTCAGGTGACCAAAAAAATAGAGATTGAAGACATTGAAATTAGCGGACAGCGAACGCCCATAGTCTCATCTCAGATGGCAAGAATAGTTTCCGTAGTTACCAGAAATGAAATTGAGCAAGCGCCTGTAATAAGTGTAAACGATCTGTTAAAATATATACCTCAAACAGACATTCGCCAAAGAGGCGTTAACGGCGTTCAGGCCGACATTTCCATTCAAGGCGGATCATTCGATCAAACCCTCATCCTTCTCAACGGAATAAATCTCACAGACCCTCAAACAGGTCATCACAACCTAAACCTTCCCATAAACATAGAAAACATAGACCGAATAGAGGTTCTTAAGGGACCTGCGTCTCGAGTATTTGGAACCAATGCCTTCAGTGGGGCAATCAATTTTATCACCGGCCAAAATCCAAAGAACTACGTTAATGCCTCTGTCTCTGGTGGCGATTTTGGACTTTACCAGGGAGCACTTACAGTCAATCAGCATACTGATAAGATTCACAATATGCTAACATTCTCCAAGGGCGCATCAAATGGTTATATCCATAATACCAATTATAACCAAACAAATGCCTTCTACCACGGAAAAATATTTATCAAAAAACACAATATAGGCCTCCAATTAGGCTATATGCAGAAAGATTTTGGAGCCAATAGCTTCTATTCACCCAAATATCCCAATCAATTTGAATCTACCAACACATATTTTGGAAGCATTGGCGCAGAAATAGTATCCTTCATAAAACTTACACCAACCTTGTATTGGAGAAGAAATTATGACCACTACATACTCAACCACACCAATCCTCTGCTTTATCAAAATTTTCATTTTACGGATGCTTATGGTGCAGGAATTAACTCAAATTTCCAAACACTTCTTGGTAAAACATCGATTGGTTTTGATTACCGCAAGGAAATTATTTATAGTACTAATCTTGGTATTCCTATAGACAATCCTAAAAAGATAACGGGAGAAGACAGTATCAAATACACAAAAAATGACGAGCGTAAAAACCTCAGTATTTATTTCGAACACAACGTATACATTGGCAAATTCTCCGCTTCAGCAGGGATAATGGCCAACAATAATACAAAACTCAAGGGTATCCAAATGTATCCGGGCATAGACATGAGTTATCGGATTATTGAGATGGTAAGAGGCTATGTTTCAATGAACAGATCACTTAGATTGCCTTCATTTACTGATTTGTATTATCAGGCCCCCCAGAACATAGGTAATCCAGGATTGAAACCGGAGCAGGCATGGACATTCGAAAGCGGGCTCAAACTTGATTTACAAGGTCTGGAAAGTCATATTACGTATTTCCACCGTTGGGGTAAAAATATTATCGATTGGATCTGGCAAACCGATGTTCAAAAATGGGAAACTGAAAATCTTACCTCCTTAAACACAAACGGAATAGAAATATCTACCCAAATAAACATCAGGAAAGTTGTTAATTCCAAATCTCTAATTAAAAGAATTACTGCTTCTTATTCCTTTACCAGCATCAACAAAAACAGCAGCGATTATATTTCTTATTACGTTCTGGACAATCTTAAGCATAAACTGGTGCTTAGTTTAGATCACGACATTATCAAAAATCTGGGAGCAACATGGTATTTAACATGGCAAGATCGCAACGGAAATTACGGAAAGTATGATGCAGCCTCTGCCACTTCTACCGAAACACCTTACAAGCCTTTTGTGCTATTCGATGGCAAAATTTATTACAAATATAAGTTTCTTGAGCTCTTTGTGGAAACTACCAATATATTCAATGTTAATTACTTTGACCTGGGTAACATCACACAACCCGGACGGTGGTTCAAGGCAGGAGTTAGTGTAAATATCGGATGGGACAAAAAGTCGTAAGTAATTAGAAGATGGTCGTAAGTATAGTTCAAAGTTTAATGTCCAAAGTTTAAAGAGATTGCAAATACATTAGGATTTTGAACTTGTAACCAACTACTTACGACTGTATACTTAAGACTTACGACTCTTTAAAATCCATATTTGGGGTTATCAGCAGAAAAATCGATGTCTTTTAGGGTGTTAATAACTACATCGTTGAAAGTGTATTCTTCATACAATCCTTTGCTATCATAGACGCGCATGCATGTAGGATAAAACTTATCTTTTTGAATATACAACTCCATTTTTGATGCATAATCACTGGGAACTGTCAATACTGTTCCGGTTTTTATTGTTCCGGAAATATTGAGTTTCGGATTATTTTCAAGTATAGAATAAAAGTTTAAGTGTAATTTTTTAGCTATGCTCAGGGATGTTTCATTTGCCAATGTTGTATAAGTAGTCATTTGATAGCTTGGATTTGCGAAAGTTAAATAGTAACAATCGGCACCCTGCATCTTCACTAGGCCGTTTAGTGTCATTAATTTTGGGGTTTGATATTTCTTAAGCAAATATTCCAGAATAGAAGCTGTGTATGCAAAGCCTGCATCAAAAATAGAATGATGACGATCGGCAAGCGAAATATCTCCTTCAGGTGAAAGACTTACATTTACCCATGGAAATGTATTGGGATTGATTTTACTTTTATTGCCATTCTGACCTGTTAAATATAGACATTCCAACCCTAATTTAGGAGCATATTGATAAACGTATATCTTAAACGGATTGATGTTAATTTTAAAAACGTCTTTTTCGCTTATCATTTTACCCTTTACCCGTTCTTTTAAATCGCCGGTATAACTGAGAGTTTGCAATGATTTTACAGAGGCAAAGAATTTTTGAGTGATGGTCATTGCATCCTGAGCATGCATAATTGACGATATAAAAGGACTGCATAGACAAAAGAAAAACATTAAATACCTGAATGTTGCTATCATGGTGATGAATGAATGTTGAGACATGCAAAAATAAGAATCTTACCCAAAACAATTATACAATTTTAAATTTTGTTGTTTGTAGCCTTTTCATTTTATTTGTGTTAAGTTTTAGTGAGATAGGCTTTAAAATAATTACAGCTTTTAATAAATAGTATTTATGATTCTTGAATTGATTAAGAAATGTAGAAGTTTCAGGCGATTTTACCAGGAAGTAACCATTGAACGAAAGGATCTTTTGGATATGATTGATGGTGCAAGGCTTTCAGCATCTGCACGCAATGCGCAATCACTAAAATATTTAATCTCCAATGATCGCAAAACCAATGAAGTCATCTTCCCAAATCTTGCATGGGCCGCTTATTTCAAAGATTGGGCAGGACCTGAAGAAGGAGAACGCCCTTCTGCTTACATTATTATGGTAAACGACACTGAAATAACCAACAACTATTTTTGTGATCATGGTATAGCGGTGCAAAGTATCCTGCTTACTGCAACTGAAAAGGGATTAGGGGGGTGCATTATAGCTTCGGTAAATCGTGAAAAGCTAAGAAATGATTTATCTATTCCCGAACGTTATGAAATTATTCAGGTTATTGCACTAGGCAAACCTAAAGAAACAGTTATGCTTGAGCCTCTTGGCCCTGAAGGTGATTATAAATACTGGCGCGATGAGGACAATGTACACCATGTACCTAAAAGAAGTTTGAAAGAAATTGTATTGAGGTAAGAAGGTCTTAAAAAGTAAAACTGCTACCTGAATTTCTATAAATCCAAATAGCAGTTTTATGAATGATGATTCGGGTATCAATAGCGTCTGGCAGATGGCTTCCTTTTCCTGTCGCCGTCTTTTTTGTCGCTCTTCCAGTCGTCTTTTCTACCTTCTTTTCTTTCAAATTCCCTTTCTCTTGCTAATTCAACAAAAATTCGCCGTCCTTCATAACTCCCTTTTCTAAAAGCGCTAAGGATTGCATCAGTATATTGAGTATCAGCTTCAAAAAGCGAGTATTGTTTCAAAATATTTGCTTTCCCAATCGCTATACTGCGGTTTCGGGTAAATTCGTTAATTAAACCAATCAGATCACGAGCAGTTAAACCATCCATTGATCCGACATTAATCCGGAAAAGGGTAAATCTCTTGTCTGTTGGTGACCGTTTGTCATCTCTTCGTTCCCTTGTGTGCTCTTTAACGTTAAGGTCAGGAGCATTTTTGTAATAATCCAGAAAACGGTTAAACTCTGCAGAAACAAATCGTTTAATAAGTTCTTCGCGGCTCATCCATTCCAGTTTCTTGTAAACAACGGCAAGGTATTCTTCAATTTGAGCTTCGTTCACTTCCACTTTTTCCATTTTGTCTACCAAAGTGTAAAGCTGCTTTTCGCAAATTTCCTTACCTCCAGGAACAGGCTTATATTCAAAGCTTTTATGAATCATTCTTTCAATGAGGGGTATTTTTGATTTCTCCTTTGCATGAATGATGGAAACCGAAATTCCGCTTTTACCTGCACGCCCTGTTCGACCGCTTCGATGGGTGTAAATTTCAAGTTCATCAGGAAGGTTATAATTGATAACGTGGGTAAGGTCATCCACATCGAGACCTCGTGCTGCAACATCAGTTGCCACAAGCATTTGTATGTTCTTCAAACGAAACCGTTGCATAACATAATCACGCTGCGATTGAGACAAGTCTCCGTGCAATGCATCTGCGCTATAACCGTCTTTCATTAATTTCTCAGCAACTTCCTTGGTTTCATGGCGTGTTCGGCAAAAAATAATACCATAAATTTCAGGGGAAAAATCCACCACCCTTTTAAGCGCAAAATAGCGATCAGCTGCATGAACCATGCAATAGAGATGCTGTACATTCTCTGAACCTGCATTTTTTGTTCCTACTGTAATTTCCTCCTTGTCACGCATGTAGTTGGATGCAATTGCCGAAATTTCCTTGGACATGGTAGCCGAAAAAAGTAAGGTCCGTCGCTCTTTGGGAACTTCATCAAGAATGGTGTTTAAATCCTCTTTAAATCCCATATTAAGCATTTCATCAGCTTCGTCAAGCACTACGGAATGAATAAATCCCAGATTAACTTTTTTACGACGAATCAAGTCATTCATTCTTCCTGGTGTTGCAACTATTATATGCGCACCTTGCCGAAGCTCTTTGACTTGCATTTCAATACTAGCACCACCATATACGGCAACTATCCGTAATGAAGGAATATATTTGGCAAAATTGGTTAGATCGCCTGTAATTTGCAGGCATAACTCACGCGTCGGACACAATATCAAAACTTGTGTATTCTTACTATTTTCGTCAATTATGCTTATTAAGGGCAATCCAAAAGCAGCTGTTTTCCCTGTACCTGTTTGTGCTAGGGCAATAACATCGCGGCTGCTTTGTAAAATAACTGGGATAACCTTTTCCTGAACAGGCATTGGTTGTTCGAATCCTAACTCCGTAACAGCTTTCACAAGCTCGGGCCGGATACCGGTTTCTTGAAATGTAATCATGATTTATTTATATCTTTTCGAGTGCATTTGATCCTGCTTCTGATTAACAAATAACTATTTTCAATATCCACGGAATCCAAAATCTTCGCACAAATTTAGTCCGCAAAGGTAAATAAATGTTTTTAATAATCAGGCAGAAATGAAAATAATTGCATTAGATAACTGTCATCATTCATTGCCTGATTCATTTAAGTATTACTAACTTTGTAAAAGGCATCTGATTTTCTATTTCAAGAAATATAAAATGACGGTAAAAATTATACCTGAAATCAAACAGAGGTTGGCTATGTCATTACCGGGGAAGTCTGCTCAATTGCAGATGGCGCCGTCGTTCCGACCTGATATTTTAAGCAAAGGCGTCTCTACACAAGCGGGAGTAATGGTTTTGCTATATCCAAATCCGACAAAACTATACCTGGCACTGATAAAACGAACAGAATACCCTGGTGTTCATAGCGGACAGATTAGTTTTCCTGGTGGAAAATTTGAAGATGGAGATCAAAATATTATAGAAACTGCATTAAGAGAGACAATGGAAGAGATAGGAATTCAACCTTCCACTATTGAAATTCTCGGACAACTTACTCCGTTGTATATTCCAGTGAGTGAATTTGAAGTTCATCCTGTGATAGGTTTCATGCATGCGAGCCCCATTTTTACAATTGACAAAAATGAAGTTCAGTATATGATCGAAGTCGAATTGGAGTATTTGTTAAGCCCAGAAGCAAAAGCAATAAAACCTTATTTAGGGTTTGGTGAAAAAGTCAAGCAGGGACAAAACGGATTTTAGAGATTTCAATTCGGATGAAGTTAAAAAAGAAATCAAA
>WSSedL1CaDRAFT_10001412_pt1 | contig 13948 bp, 14 predicted proteins | sample WetSurSL1Cattail_FD_9464 | JGI IMG/M metagenome (IMG submission 9464)
GTTTTGTACACCCCCGCCAATCTGGGCGTCCCCAAGCACATTCTGATCGAAGAGATTTTCTCTTCGATGAAGAACCGCCAGTTGCTCGAAGGCGCGCTCACTTCGATCAAGACCGTGCGCAAGAACTTGGGTGGCGTCACCATGATCGGCCAGTCGGCCGAAGACCTGGGCGCAAACGCCGACAGCATCGTGAACTCCTGCACGTCGTTTCTATTTCTGAAAGACGCCACATTCAACCGCAAGCGCTACGCGGAACTGTTCAAGATGAACGAGCAACAGCTCCCTCTCTTCGAGAGCTTGCAGGACCGCGAAGGTTTGTATATGCGCCGCGACGGGCTGACGAAAGTTGTCCGGCTCAACCTCGACGGCCGCAGCTACGCGGTTTTCTCCACCAAACCCAAGGACCGCGTACGCCGCGCCAAGCTCATTACCAAGTACGGACTCACCGAGGGCATCGCTCGCTTTGCCCAGGGTGAAATCGCATAACCGAAAACTCACCGCAGAAAGGACACGAACGACATGAGACCTCCCATTCCTGTCTCCATCGGTCTTGGCCTGCTGCTGGCCTCCAGCCAGTTGCACGCCGCGACCGATCCGCATCCACTTCAACCGAGTGCGCCGCGCACCGTGATAGTAACGGAAGCGGAGACGCCGCCGCAGGTCCGCGCCGGCTTGCTGCAATCAACGCTGATCGTATTGCCCGCCGAAGAAAAGGTTGCCAACGTTTTCGCCGGCGACACAGTGAACTGGATCTTCGACGGCGGCCATGTGGCTTCGCGCTTCATCAGCGTGAAGCCCAAGACGGCAAACGCAACCACGGACATCCACATCATTTCCGACCACGGCAACGAATACACGCTTCAGTTGAAAGAGGTCTCCAGTGACCCCGATCCGCACTTCGATTCCAAGGTCTTCCTCAATCCCGGCGACCAGGCTGCAAAGGACCGTCTGGCGCAGCTTCCCGTATTCGTGTCAGTGGCCGAACTGGATAAGGCGAAACAGGAAGCTGCTGCCGCGAAAGCCGCTCAGGCAGCGGAACTCAAAGCCGAACAGTCGAAGACCGAGCAATACCGCTCGGAGTACCCCGGTTCGTTGCACTTCGATTACGTGTGGGACGAGAAGAAGGCCAAGGAACTCGGCCTTCAGCAAATCTGGCGGGACGACAAGTTCACCTATTTGCGCGGCGTCTTCCAGGAAACACCGGCGCTCTACGAGTTGAAGGACAACAAGGGATCGCTTATCAACTTCGATTTCAACGGTGGCCTTTATACCGTGCCAAAGCTGTTGGAACACGGGTATCTGGCCATCGGCAAGCAGAAGGTTGAATTCCATCGTGTGGGAGGCACAAAGTGGCCATGACGGAACAGAACCTCAACGCTCCCGCAACTATCCCAGAGCAACCCGAAGCAAAGCTGCCCCTTAAAAAGGGTATGCCAGTGGTCATCGCGCTCGTGGCGATCCTCGCCATACTCGGCATCGCCAATGTATCGAGCCTGCTGCGCGGCAACAGAAGGGCGGCCCCGACGAGCAGTTTACAAATGCGCCCGGTATCGCCCAATGCGCAGCAGGTGTCGAGCTTCGAGACGCAACAACAGTTGCAGGCGCAGCATGACGCCGATGAAAAACAGCGGCAACAACAGTTGATTGCGGCCATGCAACAGCTTCAGGCCACCGAGGCGACTCCAGGTCCCGAGTCTGCAAATGCTGCGCCAATGACCATGGCGCAGCGCGACACCATCTACGGCGGCAGTTCCAATGCGCCGCAACACACCTCCAATGTCTCCGAGGCCCAGGCCGAGGTGAAGCAAAAGGCGCTGGCGCGTGAGAAGCAGAAGCAGGATGCCATTAACAGCGGAACCGTGGCGCTTGACTTCGAGCACTCCAGCGGAACTCCTGCTGCTGCGTCTGTGGCCCCGACAACAACGGCGGCGGAAACTCTGCTGGGTAAAACCACTACTGACGTGGCCAGCGGCGCGGAGTTTGGCCAGATCACTACCACACAGTCGAAAGCAAACGCCAAAGCCGACCCAATGAGGCCGTATGAGTTCGACCAGTATCAGGGGCGGCTGTACCGGATCTTTGAGGGAACGGTTCTCGAAGGTGTCGTCACTAACCATATTGACGGCGGCTTTAGCGGGCCGATCCTGGTCATGCTCACCACGGATTACTACTCGCATGACCACCAACAGTTGCTCATGCCGCAAGGCACGCGACTGATTGGCACCGTGCAAAGCGTGGGCAATGCCCAGCAGCGCAAGATGTTCGTCACATTCCATCGGGCAGTCTGCCCCGATGGCTTTTCACTCGACTTCGACAAGTACGTCGGACTCGATCCGATTGGAACAACGGGCCTCGCCACCAAAGTAGATCACGGCTATCTGATGGCCTTCGGCGCGGCGGCGGCCATTGGCGGTTTGGGAGGTCTCGCCCAGATCGGCAACAACAGCAGCGTACTCGATTCCTCGACGCAGATTCGCAATGGCATCTCTGAGCAAACATCTGCTGAAGGCGAACAGGTATTGAACCATTTCCTCAACCGTCTGCCGGTTATCACGTTGAAAGAAGGCTCTCGCGCCCGCGTGTACGTGGGCCGAGACATCCTCATTCCGTCCTATGTGGAACATCGCATGGACCCCACGCTCTAACCGTTCAACCACACCCCAAGGAGGCTTTATGCCGTTTCAATTCAAGAGACATCGCAAATGGATCATCGTTGGTGTTGCAGCGCTTTTGACCGCGATGCCTAGCTTCGCTCTGTTTGGCATGGGGGATCTCGTTTTCGATATGCAGAGCTATGCCAGTCTTGTTCAACAGCTCACCATGATGCGTACGCAGTACAACATGCTCAAGAACAACATCGCCCATTTCTCTTTCAAACAACAGTGGCAGACGACGCTGCACACTCTTGAAAACGCGAATGTCGCCAATATGTTTGGCGAGACGGCAGGCATCAAGATTGCACTTAACAGCAATTCACCATCCACCTCGTCCACGGCATGGAAGACCGCCACGATTTCGATGAACAGCGGTACCAGCAGCTACCTGCAAGGACAGTCTCTTGGCAGTTCCCGTATGTCGCAGCTCGCGATGATCGAAACCGCGGACTCGATCTCTCCCGACTGCCTCACTGCCGTGGGCCAGTATCGGAGTAACAGAACCGAGAATGCCACAGCCAATTCGTCGCTGCTCTCGAACCAATTCGACAGCACTGACAGCACCAATACCGAAGTCCAGCAACTCAATCTTTTGAACGCAGCCGAGGCGCAAAAGCTGAGCGAGATGCAGGCTCAGGGAACGCTTCATACCTGCCTTGCTGGTCAGATGACGGTCGCCAACATGGAACGGCGCAATGCCGCTGTCGAAGACCTCAATACGGCGGTCTTCGTTCAGCAGCAGCGCGCGACAAATGACGCAAGCGCCGCCAGTGAAAGCAACACCTGGCAAACCTATCTTCCTTGACTTCACACTGAGCGGCGCTGGCTTCCGGGCCAACGCCGCTCTTGATTCCAGTTGAGAGGTGGCAACCATGATTTCACCGACTCTGTTGGCACAGGCACTGCCGAGTGCAAGCTCCGGCGTGGACTGGCTCTATCAGTTCACCAACAACCTGACTAATCTGACCACGCAGAACGGCGGAGCGCTCACACAGCTTGGCTTCACCGAGTTGAGTTGCATCGCCCTGTTTACGCTCATCAGCATGGTCATCAACTGGAACACCTCTGGCATGACGCTGCGCTTCCATACGCACCCTGTCCGCGCAGGCGATCTGACGCACTTCCTGTTGCGGCTGATCGTCTGCTGCCTGCTTATCAATTACTGGGTCAATCCGCTTCCCGGTGCGAGCTTCGGCCTCAACCATTTCTTCAGCTACATCGCCCAGGCGATGGTTGCGGCCTTCGACCAAAGTTCTCTGGACAACTTGCTGCAACTGCTGAAGACAGCTGGGGACAATACATCGATGCCATCGCTGACAGCTCCGGTACAGATCCTCTGCTACTTCGCAGTGCAGGGCCTGCTCGGACTGGCGTCGGCGATTCTTTTCCTGATCAACTGCTCTTCGTTCATCCTCTACGGCGTCACGGCGCTCTTCGGTCCAGTGTTCATTCCACTGCTGATGACCCGAACATTTCGGTCGAAGTTCTACCACTTCCTTGACGTGCTGCTCAGCTTTGCGATGATCCGCGCCGTGGCTGCCGCATTCATCTTCGTGTGGGCAGGTTTTCTGAACACCTTCATTCAGCAGACCTTCAACGGAACCTACTCGATGGATATGTGGCTGGCGAATCTGATTCCCTGCACGATGGTATTCATTGCCTTCATCATCAACTTGCTCTTCATTCCGAGTATGACGCAGGCGATCTTTGGTGGCACGGCGGGGATGGCAGACAGCGTGTCCAAGGCCGGCGGAGCAGTAGCTTCCATCGCCATGATGGCGGGATGAGGTAGTGAGATGTGGACTTTCATCTTCAGCTTTCTGCTCCTTCGTCGGCTGGGTTTGTCGAGACCCATCCGGATTGTGCTCGCGGTGTTCATGGTTGGCCTCATCATCGTAGTTCTGATCTACACCGCGAACCTGTTTCTCCCCCTTGAAGAAAGGACAAGTGCTCCCCATGTCCACACGCACAGCTTCCATTGAAACGCAGCTATCACCGGAGCAATCGCTGCTTACCGATCGCATCGGCAACGAGGTGTACTCGTCCCACTACGCCGAGCGGAAGGCATACCGTTTCATCCTTGCCTGTGGCACGGTTGTGCTGCTTGGATCACTGGGGATGAATCTGTCACTTGCGCATCGCCCAATTGCCAACCGCTACATTCGTATCGACGAGATGGGCCGCGCCCAGGCGATTCAATACAGCGACCTCAACTACAGCCCACGTGAGGGCGAAGTCCGCACGTATTTGACCGATTGGGCCAACTACCGCTACACCGTCAGCCGCGATGTGATCGCCAAGAAATACCCACTCAATTATTACTTTCTTTCGCAGGCATTGGCGTCGCGCCTGATGGCCGAAGATAACCAGAACCACTTGGTTTCGCAGGTCACCGCAGGGCAGATCGAATCGAGCGATGTCGCGGTCCAGAACGTGACCATCACGTCCATGTCCGAGGAGATGGTTCAGGGCACTCGCATCGCTCGCGGCACGGCCCTGATGACCGTGGACCGGTTCTATTCCGCGCAGAATTCGCGCGAGCCCCGCACAGAGCATTGGATGCTCAGTATCACTTACTACTTGAATCCCAAACAGGTCAGCGACCAGGCCAGGATTTATCCGCAATATGAATTCATCAATCCGCTGGGATTGACCATTACCGAGTTTCACGAAAATCGCATCTCTGTCGATCCCATTAAGCCGGATGCAACCACGGGAGCGGCGCGATGAGTTACGAGCTGATTCTGCCGTTCTTTCCTGAGGAGTTGCGTGGGCTGCTGCTCGACCCGTCGATCTCTGATCTGATGATCAACGGGACGACAGGCGTGTTCGCCGACCGGAACGGCATCGTCGAGCACATCGAACTGCAGACGCCTTACACGAACGAGCGGTTACAAGCGGCCATTGAGCGCGTAGCGCGCATTCTGGGCCAGGACTTGACAGGGCAGAATCCGATTCTCAATACGCGCATGCCCGATGGTTCGCGCGTGGCCGTTGTCGGCCCGCCTTCATCGGTCTATGGACCGACGCTCACCGTCCGCAAGTTCAACCGCTGGTACACCTCGGATGAACTGGTCGAGTCGGGTAGCCTGCCCGCGCAGGTTCGAGATACGGTTGTGCGGCTCATCGGCGGGCGGAAGAACGGCATCATCGCCGGCGGAACGGGCTCGGGCAAGACCACGCTGATGAAGGCTCTACTCGATCATGTTCCCATGCAAGAGCGGCTGATTGTAATCGAGCAACCGGCCGAGTTGAAGATCGCGCATCCCAATGCCGTTCGCTGGGAGGCCGTTGCGGCCATTCCCGGCCAGGTTGCGGTCACGCCAAGCCAGCTGGTAGCCGCCGCGCTCCGTCATCGTCCAGACCGCATCATCATGGGCGAAATTCGCGATGAATGCGGCTATGACCTTCTGCAAGCGATGAACACAGGCCACGGTGGAACGCTCTCGACTTTGCACGCCGATTCCGCCGTGGATGCGCTCGACCGGCTGGCAGATATGGCGCTCAGCGCCCGGACCAATCTGGACCAGCAATTCATCCGGTCGCAGACCGGCAAGGCAGTGGATTTCGTTCTCTATTGCGAGCGCAATTCCACGGGCCGGCGCAGGGTGCGCGAACTAATTACCGTGAGCGGCTACAGCTACGCGGAGCAATGCTTCATGACGGAGGAGGTCTATCGTGCTTCCAGCGCCTGACGAGCAGGCTTCCAGCTAAGAATAAACCGAAATCCGAGGTTACTCTGATGCCGAATCATACAGTCACAAAGACTGTGCAACCCAACTCGTCTCTGAAATCGCTCCCCCCAGCAGTGTGCTGCTCGTCGGGTTATAACGCCACACGTGAAGCCGCGACCAAATCGCCATCGCCTGTGCATCCAGCGAGTGTGTGCATTGCGTCGTCGTGGTGGGAGGTATTGGCATGAGATACCTCTCCGTGTGCTCAGGCATAGAAGCAGTTTCAGCCGCATGGCAACCGCTGGGATGGGAACCGGCGATGTTCGCCGAGATCGACCCCTTCTGCTGCTGGCTGCTGCGCTCGCGCTATCGCGCCTCGCGGCCGCAGCATATGCCCGGCCCGAACGATGCGCCAGACAGAAATGAAGCCAAGCGCCGTGCAGCGGCCATTCGCAACATCGCTGCTCTGCCCGCCGATGGCGACGTGATCAATGCCGGAGACTTCACAAAGATTGGAGCCGAGGATGTGGGAACAATCGACCTTTTGGCCGGAGGAACACCTTGCCAGTCTTTCTCCGTCGCCGGTAAGCGAGCGGGACTGGATGACCCGCGTGGCAACCTCACCATCGAGTTTGCTCGACTTGCTGATCGACTCCGGCCCACTTGGCTGGTGTGGGAGAACGTCCCCGGTGTCCTGTCGATTGACGACGGACGGACGTTTGGAGCCTTCCTCGGGATGCTGGTCCAACTCGGGTATGGCCTCTCATGGAGAGTCCTGGATGCTCAATACTTCGGAGTACCCCAGCGACGGCGTCGCGTCTTCGTTGTCGGACATCTTGGAAACTGGAGAGCTTCCGCATCGGTTTTATTTGAGTTCGCGGGCCTGTCGGGGTATCCTCCGCCGCGCAGAGAAACGCGGGAAGACCTTGCCCCCTGCCTTAGCGCGCGCACTCATGGCGGTGGCGGACTCGGAACCGACTTCGATCTCGATGGCGGCCTGATCGGCGACCTTGCGTTTGGCGGCAACAACACCTCCGGCCCAATCGATGTCTCCACCGCAACCAATGCCTGCGCTACCGCATCGGGGCGCATCGATTTCGAGACCGAGACATTCATCGTGCATTCGCTGTCCTCCGAGGGCTTCGACGCCGGGGTCCCCACAGACAGGTCTTCGTCTGTGGGGTGGGAAGCGAGCGAAGACGGCACGGGACGCGGCGTGCCACTGATCTCAGAAACCTTGAGTACACACCATGGAGACGCTTCGGGCCGCGATCTTCCCGACAGCTCCGCAATCCTGCCCGTAGCCTTCAATCTGCGCGGGCGCGAGGGTGGAGCGATGCCCGAAGTTTCCAAGAGCGCCAGCCTGCGTGCATCCGCCGGAGGAAGCACCAACAGTTACATTGCCTTTTCCGCAAAGGATCACGGAGCCGATGCCGATGAGGTCGCGCCCACGCTCCGGGGAATGGGACATGACGCCAGTCATGCCAATGGCGGCGGGCAACTCGCTATCGCATTCACGCTTCATGGCAGCGATGGCACAGCGACTATAGCCTCATCCACGGATGTTGCAGGAAGTCTGCGGACGCGTGCTCCAGGCAGCATCGAGAACAGCTCGACCACTGCAGTTTTGCAGGAACAATCCGTAGCCTCACCACAGCCTGATTCTTGCGATAAGCAGGCCGATAGCTCCGACGACAGCAGCGGGTCTCCCAATCTATTGCATGCGCCGATGGCCGTGCGCCGCCTGACTCCAGGCGAGTGCGAACGCCTGCAAGGATTCCCCGACGATTACACGTTGGTCGAGTACTGCGGCAAACTCGCTGCCGATGGTCCCCGCTACAGATCACTTGGAAATTCGATGGCAGTCCCAGTCATGCGCTGGATAGGAGAGCGCATCGCCGCGGTTGATGCCATCCTCCGTGATGGTTCCGGCGCCAGGAGGCGGCCAGGAGGCAGCGCAGGATCGTTACCCTATTGCGGAGCTACACCTCCCAGTTGCGCGGAGATCATGAACGCTTCTTGTCCTCAACGATCAGGCGCACAGACGAGGAAGTCAGCCTTAGAACTCCACCCCCTTTTTCTCTGGCCAGTTCCGCGCGTAGTCAGCGGGTAATCAGAGCCGGACTTTGCGGACGGCGCAGTTGGCCCACTCTCTGCTTGTTGAGCTGGATACGTGGCAAGCAACATGAGAGCTCTGTCTTTGCCTCGTTGCGATCGCGTCCTTTTGCAAGCACCCTTCAGATGATCGTTGCCATAGAGCGCCAATTCTCCTGCATTTTCCCTGCTCACCCTCGGTCACTCGCTTCGGTGCTTATCCCGCGCCCTGCGGCACTTCGGGTTCTGCTTTTCCTGGACTCCTCCCCCAACCAGATGCGTTGGGTCCCCGCTCCAGAAAAAGCACCCTCGGCACTTGGGAGCGAGGCACACTCCCACCCCACTACACACAGAACGTGTATTGGGGACCCCGGGATCTCGCGTCGCTTCGCGCAAGAGTGTCCCGAGGCTAATCCGGGCAAATACAACAAGGAGAAATGACATGGCACTCTACACCAACAACGTGACGCTGAAGGGTTTCCTGGGTAAGGACGCCGAGACCATCGCAACCAAGCAGGGACGGAGCCTCACAGTTCTGTCGCTGGCCACCAAGTCCGGCTACAAGGACAAGCAGAAGAACGAATGGGTCAACCACACCGAGTGGCACCGCATCGTCGCATTCGGCACACCCGCCGACTACGCGAAGAACCTGAAGAAAGGTGAGTACGTGGAGGTCGAAGGCGAACTGCGCTCGACCGAGCGCGAAGTGGAGATCGTCAAGGACAAGAAGAAGACGAAGACCACGACGCGCAACTGGGAGGTGCGAGCCAGCAAGGTGACCAAGCTGGCGCCTCCCAGGACCGGCGAGAACCAGGACGCCGAACCCATCACAGAGGAGGACGCGGCTTAGGCCGCGTTCTCCCCCTTGGGGAGGTGACTTATGGAACTTTTTGCGAACAACGTAATCTTGCGCGGGTTCCTCGGCAAAGATGCCGAGGCTCCCTCCTCGGATGGCATCACCGACGATGCCTATTCCGTTATCACTCTATGTGTGGAGTCCGGCGTGTGGTGGCGGCCTTCGAACGAATGGATCTCCCGCACTGCCTGGTATCGCGTGATCTGCCCAGGGCCGTTCTTCTGCGGTTTCACGCGTGGCATGAAGCAGGGCGAATATATCGAGGTCGATGGGCAGCTCGCGATTCTCCATTATGCCTCGCTGAATTTTACGAATCCGGTCATCGAGATCCACGCAATGCAGATTCGCAGACTGGAGATTCCGGTTGTCGGAGTCATTGAAAAGTACGACGGCTGATGCCGTCCGTGCTTTTCCTCGCGGAGAGGTTAACGCCTCTCCGCATTTGTTCTGATCTTGCTCCGCGCTTCTCCTCTGCGAGTAGCCAGCCGGACCAATCTCCTTCGAGGTGAATTCATGAGTCGGATCGCAACCAACTTCCTCACTCGCAGTTTCTCATCGAGCGAAACGATTGCACTCCTGCTGCGCCGGGAAGATGCGCCCCGTCCACAGCAGCGCGTGGCCATGCTCGAACAAGTTCTCGCGCCTCGCTATATGGCTTGGCTCACCTTTGAGAATGACAATGGCGCGAACATCTATGTCTCTGCGAATCCGCTTCGTCCTGGTAGTCGCAAACGGATCAAGGAGTGCATTGCTTCCGTTCGCCATCTCTATATCGACATCGACGAGGACGGCGACGCCCGGCTCGCTGCGCTGCGGGCGTCGGATGCTGTTCCTACTCCAACCGCGATTGTTTCGACATCGCCTGGCAAATATCAGGCGCTCTGGCGCGTTGCGGGCTTCGACTTCGAGCAGCAGGAACAGAAGCTCAAGCTCGTCGCCCAAGCATTCGGCGGCGATCCCGCTTGCACCGATTGCAACCGGGTGCTTCGCGTCCCCGGTTTCTATAACCGGAAGTATTCTCCCGCGAACCGTGTCGCGGTCGAATACCCGAGTGACGCAACTTATGGTCCCGCCGATTTTCGGCTTGATGATGCTGACGGCTCTTCTGTGCTGCCGCTACGCGGGAACGCACGGAAATCGCCCACAGGTAAGCACTCGCATTCCGACGACGATTGGGCCTGGGTTTGCGCGCGGCTGACCCACGGCCGTGATGCCGCGGGGCTGACGCATGAATTGATCGTTCGCCGTTCCGATAAACCCGATCCGCTCTACTACGCCCAGCGTACTGTCGATGTGGCCTCAGCCTGCCTTTGGCTCGCCGAGGGCATCCCCATCGACGACGTTATCACCATGCTCGAAGTCCGTCGCCGTTTCGAGATTCCCGCTGCACTTTGCTCGGCTCGTGCGCGGGAGATCACGGCCACAGCCCAGCGCATGATTGCCCGTCGGAAGACGGCCTGATCTCACAGCCCAAGGAGGATTGATATGCCACTGCTTGAAGTCGTTCAAACCCGCTACGTCAGCGCGTCGATTCGGTTAACTGAACCAACCGCATTAGAGCTCGATCAGTACGCTGCATTCATCCATGCAACGGCGGATGAAGTGATCGACCAGGCGCTCGCTTACGTCTTCTCGAAAGACCGCGACTTCCAGGAGTTTCTTCGCACTCCTGAAGCCCAGCGGACCACGCACACGTTGCGTGTGCGTCGGCCATCCGCCAATGAACCTGCCGAAACCTCTCGAAGGAAGCCGGTTTCGGTGGCGCAATCGACATCCCAAACAGCCGCATCGGTGGCGGGATCGAAAGCATGATCACGCGCCTACAAGGCTGGCAAAGCCACTACGGTGCTACGCACCGGAAGAATTTAGACACTCCACCCCTGCCAGGGTGGTGTGTCGCAGCGCTGGGGAGACAAGAGTCTACCGCGCTGACTTTTAACAGGTTCTCAGCACTCGGTAGACAATAGGCTACTTCGCGTCTCCTATTGTCTACCGGCTAAGGAGTCGATATGCCGGAATGCTCACAGCTATCTTCCATTGACTTTGAAACCCGTGCCAGCCGCTCCCTCGGGCGTGCTGGCAGAACATATGTCGCCAGCGCGAAGGTCACGCGCCAGGAGCAAATGGAATTAGAGCGGACAGCGCGTGCAGAAGGCAAAGCCCTAAGTGAATGGGCACGCGATGTTTTGCTGCGCGAGGCGCGCCGATCCGGTAGTGACGCTCTCTTCACCGAGATCGTCGCCACTCGGATGCTTTTGGTCAACCTTATCAAGCCACTCATCCTCGGCAAGCCGGTCACAACGGAATGGATCACCGAGGCCATGAGCGCCGTGCGCCGCGAGAAACGCCGGGCCGCGCAGGAAGTCATGCAGCAGTATACGGACGACGCCAAAGGAGGACGATGATATGGCTACGCACTGGGGACGCAAGGAAACGATTATCTGGCCACCGCGTGTTCCGTTGATGAGCTATTCAGCGGTGGCGGTGGCGCTGCTCTTCACCTGCCTTCTGCTTTGGCAGCGGGTTCGCTTCGCTATGCCGCCGCTCGAACAGACCTACATTGGGGACTATATGCGCGCCCAGGCCGGGGCTGTCTTTCATCTGAGCGGCAGCTATCGGCTCGTTTACCTGGGTGGCGGGAAAGCCAAACCTCGGCTGGCTTTTCCGTTCGACTTCACGCGAGGCAAAATGACGCTTCCAAGTGGGAAGACCGCGCCCTTCGCGCTGGCGGACCTTGCGCGCTCTGAAGGGTACGAGTTTCCTTTCCTGGGTCCAGCCCGGAAGTATACGGACGCTTCGATGTACCGCTGGCTGCATGATGTGATTTTCGGTAGCGAAAGCCTGCTGGCGCTCTTTGTAGCACGCCTCATCGGCGGTGGTGTCATCCTCGTTGCGCTGCTCGCGCTCGCCGTTCCCCAGGACATCAAGCGTTTCCGGCAGATGAAATATGGCCGCGTTCTGCGTGGTCCGCTTATGCTCACGCCCCGGCAATTCAACCGGGTTGCGAAGGGTGAAGGCGTCGGTTTCGTGACGACCGAATCGCGCCGGATGATGCGGATTCCTCAGCGCAAAGAGGCTCAGCACATCCAAATCATGGGCGACACGGGCGCTGGCAAGACCCAGCTCATCATGCAAATTTTGCGCCAGATCAGGGACCGGAAGGACTCGGCCATCGTCTACGATCCGGCCTGCGAGTACATCCAGCGGTTCTTCGATTCAAAGCGCGGCGACATCGTGCTCAATCCGCTAGACGACCGCTGCCCATACTGGGGACCGGCGCAAGAGATGGAATCGAATGCCGAGGCTGACGCCATCGCCGCCTCGCTCTATCAGCGCAAGACAGATGTGATCGACGAGTTCTTTCACGATACGCCCGCCCAGATTTTCGCGCATCTGTTGAAGCTCGGGCCGACGCCGCACCAGCTTGCCGCATGGATGGCCGGCGATGAGGAGTTGCTGAAGCGGGTCCAGGGAACCGAGATGGCCTTCTATATTGACAGGAAGGCCGGACCGCAGCGGGCCGGTGTTCTCTCTTCTCTGACTCTTGTGGCGAAGAGCTTCCGGCTCTTGCCGGAGAAAGACGAGAGCCGTCCGGTCTGGAACGCCCGCACCTGGGCAAAGAAACGGCAGGGATGGATCTTCATTACCTCGCGTCCAGCGGAGCGGGACACGTTGCGTCCCCTGCATTCGCTCTGGATCGATCTGCTGGTTATGCGCCTGTTGAGTGCGCCGCAGCCGGGACAACGCCCGGTGTGGTTTGTGATCGATGAGTTGGCGAGTTTACAGAAGTTGCCACAGCTTCACACGGCGATAACAGAAAACAGAAAGAGCAAAAATCCGCTCGTGCTTGGCTTCCAGGGCAAGGCGCAGCTTGAGGTCACCTATGGCCATCTGGCCGAGGTGATGCTCTCGCAGCCGGCCACGAAAATCTTCATGAAGACCACCGAACCGAAGGCGTCCGAGTGGATCTCGGAGACGATCGGCAAGGTCGAAATCGAGCGGCTTAAAGAGACCAAGTTCGACGGAACCAGGTCTGGCAAGAACTTCACCGTGGAACGGCAGATCGAACCGCTGGTCATGGGGTCGGAAATCTCTGGACTCGATGACCGGCACGCCTACCTGAAACTCGGCAACAACGTCGCGCGCTTCGCCTTCGATTACCTCGACCTGCCCACGCCAACGGTCGATTTCATCCCGCGCAAGATGGCCGATGGCGGCTTGAGTTTTGATCCCGATACGTTGGAGCCAATTCAGACGGAGAGTGAAGAGAGGCAAGAAAGCTCGAACTCCGAACCTGTGGCTACGGTCTCCGGGGATGCTCCGATTGTCCAGGAAAAGTCGCCACGTCCTATTCCGTGGCCGGTGCAGCAAGTAATGGAGCAGGTTGAAGTCGTCCCCACAAATCCGTCTGCACCTGCCCATGAAATGGCCAACACACCATCTTCTCCCGACTTGCCCGATGCGCAGGAACACTCCGAGGACGAACAGATTTCTTTTGAACTGAGGCCGTCGTAGCCCTATGTTGACACTTTCCAAATCGCTCAGCGCCAGCCAGGCGCAGACCTATCATAAACTGGACTTCGCCTCCGAAACGCAGAGCTATTACCGGCAAGGCGACACCGTGCAGGGCGAGTGGCAGGGGCAACTCGCCGCGCCGTTTGGTCTCTCCG
>WSSedL1CaDRAFT_10001413_pt1 | contig 13943 bp, 10 predicted proteins | sample WetSurSL1Cattail_FD_9464 | JGI IMG/M metagenome (IMG submission 9464)
GCCACCTTAATGTACATAGGAAAAGACGGCAAAAAACTAACTCCTGCCTATAATTACCTTAAACCTATGCCAGACGAAGTTATGGAAGGTTTTTATCAAAAATATGGTGGAGTTGATGAGTTTTCCCGCAAAACAGCATCTCCGGCTTTAGGTATGCTAAACTCAGGTTTACAGGCATTATGGCTGAAACGCAAAAAAAACAATATTTTCTCAAATGCTGAACATGTAGTTCATTTTCCCCAATACTTAAGTTACCTGTTTACCGGAAAAGTAACTTCAGAATACACTTCAATTGGCTGCCACACAGCAATGTGGGATTTTGATAACAAAACCTATCACAAATGGATTTCGGACGAAAATATTAAACTTCCGCGGCCTATTGCCAATTCTACTGTTTTTCCGGTTCAAATAAAAGGCAAAACAGTTAAGGTGGGTATCGGAATCCACGATAGTTCTTCGTCTTTAGCCCCTTACCTGACCGGTAAAGGTGATGAATTTATACTAATTTCTTCCGGAACATGGTGTATTTTTATGAATCCCTTTAATGATGAACCTCTTACTGCTGACCAATTAAAGAAAGATACACTTTGCTTTATGAGTATTCAGCAAAATCAGGTAAAATCATCCCGTTTATTCCTGGGTTTCATCAGAGAAGTAAACAATAAGAGACTGGCAGAACATTTTAAAGTTTCTGAAGATCAATTTAAAAAGGTTGTACCAGACGAAAATCTTATAAAACAACAAATAGCTCAGAGCAAGGGTAAACCTGTATTTTTTGCTGATGGAATACCGGCAAATCATATAGACGAAAAAATTGATCTAAGCCAATTTAAAACTTATGAAGAGGCTTATCATCGTTTAATAATTGATGTTACCGGTTTAGCTGTAGATGCACTGAAACTTGTAATACCTCAAAAAGATAACAGTAAAGCTATTTATATTTCAGGTGGTTTTGCCCGCAACCAAATCTTTGTTCGATTACTGGCCAACCTTTTACCTGGAAAGAAAATTTACACCTCCGAAATTGACAATGCAACAGCTTTAGGTGCAGCATTGGTTATTGGAGAAGAAGCATTTGGGAAATCAAACCCTGCAACAGATTTAGGCTTAAAAGAATTCAAACCTTTTAATCTTTAATACAGATACGAAATATTTGTCAGTTAGCAATTTATATTTTTTTACTTTAACAATTTTTTTATGGATAAGTTCCTGGATACAAAGTTAATGCACCCCAGAGACCAGATTTCGCTGGTTATTGATCGTATTTATAGACGTGGTCTTACCACAACATCAGGGGGGAACATCTCTATTATTGATGAAAATGGAGATATTTGGGTAACTCCTTCTGGAGTAGATAAAGGTTCGCTGAGACCTTCGGATATTATGTGTGTGAAAAAAGATGGAACCATTATTGGCCCTCATAAGCCATCATCTGAATATCCTTTTCACAGAGCTATTTATAATGACAGACCTGATATAAAGGCAATCATTCACGCACATCCACCTGCATTAGTATCTTTCAGTATTGTTAGGCAAATACCTAACACCAGTATTATTTCTCAGGCTCAACACATTTGTGGACCTATCGGTTATGCCGAATACGAACTTCCGGGTAGTCAGGCTTTAGGCGACAAAATTGGAGAAGCCTTCAGAAGTGGACCATACAAGGCAATTATCATGGAAAACCACGGTACCGTTTTAGGTGGCTCCGACATGATTGACGCATTTAACCGTTTTGAAACACTCGAATTATGTGCCAGAACAATTCTTTATGCCAAGAACATTGGCGAACCTTTTTATTTGAATGACAATCAGGTTAAAGAATTCGAAAAGCAAAATGAAGTTAAGATGCCTGATATGGATAAAGTAGAATATCCATCAGACGAAAGAGAAAAAAGAGAAGAAATTTGCCGCATGGTACATCGTGCTTGTACCCAAGGGTTAATGATAAGCTCTTATGGAACTATATCTGTGCGCTGGCGTAAAAACGACTTCCTGATTACTCCTACCAATACATCTCGTTGGGATATGCAATTGGAAGATATTGTTCAAATTAAAGATGGTAAAAAAGAGCCTGGTAAAAACCCGAGCCGTTCGGTATGGTTGCACCAGAAAATATATGAAACTCTTCCTCATATCAACTCTATAATCATTACCCAGTCGCCCTACTTAATGGCATTTGGTTCAGCTCACAAATCCATTGATGTGCGCACCATTCCTGAAAGCTGGATTTTCCTACAGGATGTTCCTTTGGTTCCTTTTGGCTCATATTTCAAGGGAAAAACTATTATCCCTGAAATGTTATCTATTGGCAACCCTGCCTTAATTGTAGAAAATGATTCTGTAATTGTAACAGGCGACAAATTATTGCAAACATTCGACCGCCTTGAAGTGGCTGAATTTAGTGCAAAATCACTGGTTATGTGTCCTCCGATTGGTAGCATGGTACCTATTAACGACACACAGGTTGAAGAACTTCGTAAAGCTTTCTTAAAATAAGAAAACCAATAATAAAAAAGGCTGCAATGTGCAGCTTTTTTTATTGATTATATCGATAGATTATTGTCGATTGGTTATTGATGGCCGATTAAAACATTTGCAAATCATAAAGTTTTTTGTAGTAACCGTCTTTAGCAATCAATTCTTCATGGTTTCCATGCTCTACTATTTCGCCCTCGTGTAATACACAAATTTCATCGGCATTTTTAATTGTCGATAAACGATGTGCAATAACCACAGAAGTACGGTTTTTCATAAGATTAAACAACGCTTCCTGCACAAGATGTTCCGATTCGGTATCAAGAGCAGAAGTAGCTTCGTCAAGAATCATAATCGGCGGATTTTTCAAAACAGCTCTGGCAATACTGATACGTTGACGTTGACCTCCGGATAATTTACCTCCCCGATCGCCGATATTAGACTCGTAACCAATTTCGGTAGCAGAAATAAAATCGTGTGCATTAGCTACGCGGGCAGCCGCTTCAACGTCCTTAAGAGTTGTCGTTTCTACCCCAAAAGCTATATTATTATAAACACTATCATTAAATAATATAGATTCCTGATTTACATTACCCATTAAAGCTCTTAAATCTTTAATTTTTATATCCTTAATAGGAATATCGTCTATAAAAATCTCACCTTCCTGTATGTCATAAAAACGGGGAATCAGATCCACAAGGGTAGATTTTCCGGAACCGGACTGTCCCACAAGTGCAATAGATTTACCCTTTTCAATAACCAGATTAATATTTTTAAGGACATACTCGTTCTCGTAAGCAAAAGAAACATTCCGGAACTCAATCTTATGTTTAAACTCGCTTATCCTTACAGGATTTTCCTTTTCCTTGATAGACTCTTCAGCATTTAATATTGAATTTACCCTGTCCAGCGAAGCCATACCTTTTTGAATGGTATAATAAGCCTGCGAAAGGTTTTTAGCAGGATTTATTATCTGAGAAAAGATACCAAGATAAACAATCAGTTTTGAAGCATCCATTGCTTTAGGATTTGAAATAATAATACTACCACCATACCATAAAACAACAGCTAAAACCAAAATGCCCAGGAACTCACTTACCGGAGAGGCCAAAAACCTGCGTCGCATAATTTTATTTGCAATACGCATGTATTCATTATTTTGACGCGAAAAACTATCCACAGCCTTTCTCTCGGCATTAAAAGCTTTAATAATTCTTAATCCACTTAACGTCTCCTCAATAGTTGAAATTAATTCACCCATTTTAACCTGACCTTTGAGCGAAGTTTTTCTAAGATTTTTCCCTATTAAACCAATAATTACACCGGAAACAGGTAATAATATAAGAATAAACAACGTTAATTTCGGACTAATGGCAATTAATGTAACGATAGATATAATAATCATAACCGGTTCACGAAAAGTCATTTCAAGAGATGACATAATAGACCATTCTATTTCCTGAACATCACCGGTCATTCTTGAGATAACATCGCCCTTGCGGGTTTCGGTAAAGTATCCGATAGGTAACGAAAGTATTTTTTGATATATCCTATTACGTAAATCCCTTAAAATACCATTACGTAACGGAGTCATAAAGTAATTTGCCAGAAACCAGCAAGTGGTTTTCAATAATATCATTACCACTATTAAAATACAAATACCCATCAACAAGGAACTTTTATCAGTAGTCCCAATCATTTTGGTAATATAGTACGATAAATTATTCTGAACACTCTCCATACTAAATTCGAAGGAGGTATGAACAGGTTTTATTGCTTCAGGCTTAAATAAAATATTAAGAAATGGTATTAACATTGTAATAGAAAATACCCCAAAAATACTGTTAAGTGCATTGAAAATGATATTTAACAAAGCATACCATTTATAAGGAGTAAGGTAAACAAGTACCGAAGATACAAATCGCTTCATTTAATCAATATTAAAAATACCAGTGTATGTTTGAGGAGTAATAGCACGCAATTCAGTTTTAATGGCATCAGATACATCAAGTTTATCAATAAAAGATGCTATAGATTGAGCTGTAATTTTTTGATTAGACCGGGTTAAATCCTTTAACGCCTCATACGGATTAGGATAAGCTTCACGGCGTAAAATAGTTTGAATACCTTCGCTTACAACAGCCCAGTTATCTTCAAGATCTCGAATAATAGCATCCTGATTAACAATTAATTTATCAATACCCTTAATGGTAGATTTTACAGAAAGAATAGTGTGTGCAAATGGTACACCTACATTTCTTAAAACAGTAGAGTCCGTTAAATCGCGCTGCATCCTTGAAATAGGCAGTTTAGCAGCCAAATGTTCCAATATAGCATTTGAGATTCCAAGGTTACCTTCTGAATTTTCAAAATCAATAGGGTTCACTTTATGAGGCATAGCAGAAGAGCCTACTTCGTTCTTTTTAATTCTCTGCTTAAAATATTCCATTGAGATATAAGTCCAGATATCCCTGTCAAGGTCAATAATTATGGTATTTACCCTTTTCATAGCATCAAATAAAGCAGCTAAATTGTCATAATGCTCTATTTGTGTGGTAGTTTGACTTCTATTAAGACCTAATTTTTTATTTACAAAATTATTAGCAAACGAAACCCAATCAATATCAGGATAAGCAACACTATGGGCATTAAAATTACCGGTTGCACCTCCAAACTTGGCAGAAAAAGGGATCCGGATGAGTTGCTCAAGTTGAACTTTAAGTCGTTCCACAAAAACGTAAATTTCTTTACCTAAACGACTTGGAGAAGCTGGTTGTCCGTGAGTATGAGCCAACATAGGAATATTTTGCCATTCCTTAGCCAAATTTTCAAGTTTAGAGACAAACTCAGTCATTATAGGTAAATATACCTCCGTAATAGCAGCCTTTATAGAATAAGGAACTGAAGTATTGTTAATATCCTGGGATGTTAAACCAAAGTGAATAAACTCTTTATAAGCAGAAAGTCCAAGATTATCAAACTTTTCTTTTATAAAATATTCAACAGCCTTAACATCGTGATTGGTAGTATTTTCAATTTCTTTAATACGTTGAGCATCTTCCAGTGAAAATGACTTATAAATATCCTTTAGCTTACTAAACAGCTTATGATCAATAGCTTTAAGCTGTGGCAAAGGCAATTCTGCTAAAGCAATAAAATATTCAATTTCAACAAAAACCCTATATCTGATAAGACCATATTCAGAAAAATAAATTGCAAGCTCATCAACTTTAGACCTATACCTGCCATCAATAGGAGATATAGCAGTTAACATCGTTATTTCCATATTTTCAGTTCCAAATTTTAAGAAAAAGCAAATTTACAAAATTTATCAGTGGTGAGTATTTTACTATAATAGTACCTAAGTTTATTTCTCATATAAACAACTGAAATACAATATATTTTGCAAAAACAATAAAAAACCAAATGACATTTGATGACAAATTTTTACAAAAACGAAAAAAAAACGAAAAAAATGTCACCAAATGTTTTTTAATATCAAAATAAGATGTACATTTGTCATCATATTTATAAAAAATTAAAACACATGAAAAATTTATTCATTTCTCTCGCAGTTGCTGCTATGTTTTCTTTCGTTGCTTGTGGTCCTAGCCAAGCTGATTTAGAACAAAAAAGAATTCAAGATTCTATCAAAATGGCTGATTCTATTCGCGTAGCTGATTCTATCGCTGCTGCTGCTGAACAGTCTAAACTTGATTCAATTGCTAAAGCTGATTCTGTTGCTAAAGCTGATTCAATTGCTAAAGCTGGTAAAAAATAATTTACCATAAAAAGAAACAAAAGGAGTGAATTTTCACTCCTTTTTCTTTTTTATACAAAACCTACTCCTTCCTTCCTGCCTACTTTCCTAAAAACATTATTATATCATTTCTTTTAGCAAAGATAAAAGTGTACCTTTGTTAAATATTTATTTGTTTATAAACAGACCAACTTTTTATTTATAATTTAATATTTCATGAGACATATTCGTTCACAAACTAAAGTTATTGCTACGATAGGGCCAACAACATCTTCAAAAGATGTTTTGGAAAAATTATTTCACGAAGGGATAGACGTATGCCGATTGAACTTTTCACATGGTTCACACAGCGACCACATGCAGGTTATTAACAATGTATTGGAACTTAATCAGGAACTGGGGGCTAACGTTGCCTTATTAGCTGATTTACAAGGCCCTAAAATTCGTATTGGAGAGGTTGAAAATAATAAAGTAGAATTAATTGAAGGCGCTGAAGTTTTATTTGTAACTGAAAAATGTATGGGTACTGCCGATAAGCTATACCTGAGTTACAAAGAATTTCCAAAAGATGTAACTGTCGGAGATTTCATTCTGGTTGATGACGGTAAACTTAAACTCGAAGCAATTGCTACTAATAAAAAAGATACGGTTAAAGCGAAGGTGATTCACGGAGGATTCCTTTCTTCTAAAAAAGGGGTAAACCTTCCGAATACTAAAATATCACTTCCCAGCCTTACCGAAAAAGATATTGAAGATGTAAATTTTGCACTCGACAATAACGTTGACTGGATAGCTTTATCATTTGTACGTTCTGCAGAAGACTTAATTCAGCTTAAAGAAATTATTCGCAATAAGAAAAAATATGCCCGTATTATTGCTAAAATAGAAAAACCGGAAGCATTAGACGATATTGAGAATATTATTGATGCTTCAAACGGTATTATGGTTGCCCGTGGTGATTTGGGTGTTGAAGTTCCATTTGAACAGGTTCCGTTAATCCAGAAAGATTTGGTAAAACGCTGTATCGAAAAGGCTAAGCCTGTTATTATTGCTACCCAGATGCTTGAGAGCATGATTACCAACTTCCGCCCTACCCGCGCCGAAGCTAACGACGTTGGTAATGCGGTACTTGATGGCGCTGATGCTGTAATGTTAAGTGCCGAAACTTCAGCCGGTAAATACCCCATTGAATCAGTGGTTGCTATGCAAAAAATTATTGATTCAACCGAAACCGGTTTTGTTTTTAACAGAGAAACACTTCCTGTTGCAGAGTCAAGGACATATCTTCCGGATTCCATTTGTTTAAATGCTTGTCGTTTGGCAAGTATCACTAATGCAGCAGCCATTATTACGTTTACTTATTCAGGCTATACTGCATTTAAAATATCAAGTCATCGCCCGGATGCAGACATTTTTGCTTTTACAAGGAATACTAATCTTTTACGTAAAATGTCATTAGTTTGGGGGGTTCGTGCCTTTTATAAAGAAGACCACGACAGCATGGACGAAGCCATTCAGTATTCAATTGACTTTCTGAAAGAGCAAAAACACTTAAAGGAAGGCGATATTGTTATCCATGTAGGTAGTACTCCTTACAAGGATAAGGGCCAGACCAATATGATTAAAATAAGTTATGTATAATAACATACTCAAAAACAAAAAGGTGGTCAATCAAAATCGACCACCTTTTTGTTTTAATTACAAACCTTTAAAATTCAAAGGCGGCAGACATCGTTAACATACTGGTTTTTGAGGCTTGTCTAAAATTATTTAGAAATTTACCTTCATAAATACCATCTCCCTCTTCCCAGGAAACGCCAATATTAACCTTATTCGATTTAAATGGTAAATCTATCCCACCTGTAACAAATAAGGCATCCTGATACTTCGAAAATTCAAAATCAGAACTGTTATATTCTGTCGAATAACCATTTAACTTAAAATTAGATTTAGTATTTAAAAAACGGGAATATTTCAATCCCAAACCAATAAAAGGCCAAACCTTCCAAGTTGATGAGTTAAACGAGTATTTCAAATAAAAAGGAAAATCAATAGATGTTATATTAATATTTATGATACTGCTATAAGTATTTTCTCCATTTATGGCAGAATACTCAGATTTAAATTCTGTTTTAAAAATTCCGGGTGAAATATTCAAACTTAGTTTTCGACTAAACGATTTAAAAATAATCTCAATAGGAAAATTAACACCATATTGTTTATTATTATTAAAATTCCAGCTTAAGTTATAAAGAATAATATAATTATAAAAAGGAACTATAGTTTTGTCTAATGTCAGATTAGGTAAACCGTATGAAAATCCAATTCCCCATTTAATTCTAACAGATGTATCATTTTTCGCATATTCGATACAATCTTCGCCGTTACATGACAACTTATGGTATTTTCGGGCTAGCTTAACTAAACCTTTTGAGGTTATAAAATTCATATTATTAATAACCGGGACCAAAGTTGGCTGATCTTTCATTAGATAACCTAATTGTCCTTTATATTTATTATTGTATGTTTTATAATCAATTCCGGCAGAATCTTTGTATGATTTCTCCAGATTTTCCAGTAGAATAAACAAAGAATCTTTTTTCATATAATATTCCGTTCCGCTTTCCGATACAATGGAACGATAAACGTCAATCTTTGCTTTTATCAAATACTCAAAAAATACATGTTTTTCAAAATCGGGTTTTACAAGTTTGTAAGTAACAAAATAACGACCGTTGTTAAACCTGTACCCTTGAATTTCATCCGCTGTGTATTTTGTAGGATCTTCATTTAAGCCCCTTTTAAACAAACAGATATTTAAACTAGAAATACTTGATTTGTCATCAATTAACCCGCGTATCGTATCTTTAGTATTGGTAATAATATACCCAGGGGAAAATTCATGCTGCGAAAATAACTTAACATGAAAAATCAATAAAATAACTCCAAGAGTTAATAGTTTGTAGTAAGTAAATTTCATAGGTCAAAAAGTTTTATTATTGCAAATTTCCTTATTTCACATAAAATTCAAGCATTAAATCATTTTCAATATAAGCCTGTAAATTATCTCCTATTTTTACAGGGCCAACACCCGCAGGGGTACCCGTAAAAATTAAATCTCCTATTTTAAAAGTAAAGAATTTTGAAATATAGGCAATTAATTTATCTATTTCAAAAATCATATCACCAGTATTTCCTTTTTGAACGGTTGTTCCGTTAATATCCAAATGAAAATTGAGGTTACCCAAATCCGCAAACTTATCTTTGGAAATAAATTTGCTGATTGGGGCTGAATTATCAAAAGCTTTGGCTATTTCCCATGGATGGCCTTTTTCCTGACACCGGCGCTGTATATCACGGGCAGTAAAATCTATTCCTATACCAATTTCGTTGTAATAGCGGCTAGCAAACTTTTGTTCGATACATTTTCCCACCCGGTTAATTTTAACAACAATTTCGGTTTCGTAATGAATTTCCTGAGAAAAATCCGGATAAAAAAACGGATTATTGTTCTGCAGCAATGCAGTATCGGGCTTCATAAAAAACATAGGTTCCGAAGGCAAAGGATTGTGTAGTTCCTTAGCATGATCGGAATAATTTCGGCCAATGGCAAAAATCTTCATTAAGTATAATTATTTCTTTTTATTAAACCCTCTGAGTTTGATAGCAGTTAAAATATTCTTGGTGTACATCGGAAAATCGTTATTCATCATCCATCCGTAGTAAGCAGGATCCTTTTGAAAAACTTCCTCTACGGGTACACCCTTATATTTTCCAAAATTGAATACTTCAACATCCTTATCATTATAAGCTATACGGCCTGCAAAATCTACATTACGTGTATGAGCTGAGAATTCCGAGAGTTTATCAATATTATTTTCAAGGTTTTTATACCTGTCTAACTGAGATTTAAGCACTTCATAAGTAGCTCTGGTATCATCTTCGGCACTATGGGCATTTTCCAAATCCTTTTCGCAGTAAAATTTATACGCAGCACTTAATGTGCGTTGCTCCATTTTATGAAAAATAACCTGGACATCAATAAATTTTCTCCTTTTTAGGTCAAAATCCACATCGCACCTAAGAAATTCCTCAGCTAAAAGAGGAAGATCGAATTTATTTGAATTATATCCGGCAAAATCGCACCCTTCGAAGGCATTGGCCAAAGTTTGTGCAATAGATTTAAAGGTAGGGGCATCTTTTAAATCTTCGTTGGTAATACCGTGAACAGCGGTAGCATTTGGATCAATAGGCATTTCCGGATTTATGCGCATGGTTTTGCATTCTTCTTTTCCATCCGGAAAAACTTTAAGATATGAAATTTCGATGATGCGATCTGTAATAATACTTAACCCTGTAGTTTCCAGATCAAAAAAGATAAGCGGGTTTTTTAATTCGAGTTTCATTTATAAATTTTGTTTTACTTCAATAATCTGAAAATACATCCGTGTAGTTTATTTTTTAAAATAATCGCGTAGATAAAAAATAACACTTAAATACATCTAAGGCTGTTTAATAAAAACAAAAGGTTACCTACCAAGCAGATAACCTTTTAATATATAAGTTAATCAATCATTACAAATTAACCATCATAGGCATAAGCAACATTAACACATCTTCGCCTTCAATTTCTGCTTCTGCAGGAACCATAATACCGGCTCTTGAAGGGTCGCTTAATTTGAAGATTACATCTCCGGAAGCAAGATTGGAAAGAATTTCAACAAGGAATACGGATTTAAAACCAATTTCCATATCATCACCATCATATTGGCAATTGATACGTTCATAAGCAGAAATTGAGAAGTCCAAATCCTGTGCAGAAACAGTTACCTGATTTCCTTTAATTTCAAGTTTTACAAGATTACTGGCCTGATTAGCAAAAACAGAAACACGGCGTAATGAATTATAGAATTCAACACGGTCGATGGTTAAGCTGTTTGGATTATCAGTAGGAATAACAGAGTTATAGCTAGGATAATTACCTTCAACCAAACGACAAACTAATTTGTAATTAGTTAAAGTTACGATAGCATTTTTATCATCAAAATCCAATTGAATGTCAGCACTTTCCTTTGGAAGAATATTTTTCAAAAGAGAAGCCGGTTTTTTAGGTAATATAAAAGCTGCTTCAGAACCTGGTTTAACATCGTTTCTACGGTAACGAACCAATTTATGAGCATCGGAAGCTACAAACGTAATGTTATCATTAGTAAGTTCAACATAAATACCGTTCATAACCGGACGAAGTTCATCATCGGCAGTAGCAAACAAAGTTTTGTTTATACCATTGAGTAAAACTTCATAGTTTACACGTAAAGATGTTTTGCGTTCAGCTTTTAATTCAGGAAGCAAAGGAAAATCAATTCCGTTCTGGCCAACAATGTTAAACTGACCGTTGGCAGAAATAATAACTACCGAATAATTTTCGGTTGAAATATCGAATGTTAAAGGCTGATCGGGAAACTCTTTCAGGGTATCGAGGAGTATCTTGGAGGGAATTGCAATACTTCCGGATTCTGAGGCATTTTCAAGCTTCATTTTGGTGATAAGAGTGGATTCTAAGTCAGAAGCTGTGATTTCCAGCTCGCTGTCTTCCAGTTTGAATAAGAAATTATCCAAAATAGGCAGCGTGTTTTTACTGCTGATAACCCTGCTAATGGCCTGTAAATGACTTAACAAATCAGAACTAGATACTACAAATTTCATGCGTCTTTATTTTTAATTTTTCAAATTCTTTTGAATTTCAATATTTTAAAGTTGTCGTTCAAACTTCAATAATACAAAAAATTATTATTGTACCCAAGGGTGAAATCGCTTTTTTTATTTTTCTGTAAGCTCAGAGTATGTTTTAGTAATAGGGTCTATATCAGTATATTTAATAATTACAGGAAGCGTATCGTTTTGTAATACAGCATACATTTTAAACAAGTCTGATTTTCCGTCACTTCCGTTTCCAGCTTTAGTGTAAAAAGAAATATTATTATCCTGATTTGCAATATTTTTAACGGTTATATTACAAAATGCAGAATTTTTTTTCAAAGAATCAAGAACGATACGGCTCCTGTTGGTGACAAACTCACAGGGAACAAGATTGAAATTCATTAAATAGCGAACGATTTCGTCCTTTTTTATCAATTTGCTTTTCGAATTATTAAAATTATTCAATGTTATTTTTTCAGGTGACGATAAATCGATAGAAAACGAATTCGAGATATTAGCCGGATAGGAAACATTAATAGATAAAATTTCCCAGGGTTTATAACGGAATATCACATTGTCTCTCCAAACATTTTCTTTGACAGAAAAAAGATCTGTAATTCTGTTTTGAAACCCGGGTAATTGAGATACATAAATATCTTTTTTAGTAAAATCCCTGATAAAAGTTCCCAGGTGAAAACTATCCAAATCGCAAATCTCGAAATCCTTAACAACCTTAATAGATGTTTCAAAGGTTAAGTGAATACAATGGTTAGTAAAACTTCGGGAAACATCTTTATATATTGAATTGGGAACAGGTGATTTTATTTCAAGGCCCTGCATAGCTCCTAAAATAGCACGTACAAGCCGGGTATTGGCATTGTATTTTCCGTTAACCATCCAATTTTCGCCTACCAATTCAAGAACCACAGTGCTTATTCCTTTTTGAATGGTGATTCTGGAAATTTCAGAGGTATCGGTAATGGCAAAATAATTAGATTCGACCTGTAAGGTTCCCTTTTTATTGTTTAAAATGAAATAGGCTGCCACAATGCCTAATACAGCTATTAAAATCAAATATATACGATACTGCTTCATTATTTATTTTTAAACTTTTAAAAGTAAAAAGCTATGAATTATCTCAAAATTTTTTGGAATACTTGATGCGACGAATCTGGAAAAATAAAATTCCAAATAAAAGAACGATTGCCACTGGAAGTACAGTATTGATAAGCTTCCAGAACAAGCTATGCTCTTCTATTTCTTTTTTATCGAGTAAGCGTAATTTAAAATCCTTGCTTCTTAAGGAAAGTAAACCATTTTCGTCTGTTAAATAAGAAACAGCATTTACAATAAATTCTTTGTTGGCGAAAGTCTGACCGGTATATTTATCATATCCAAGGGCCGTTATCATTGGTCCGTTTGCAGTTAACTTTACGTCGTTTTCAATCATATCTCCATCGGCAATTACAATCATTTTGCCAGGTTTACTAAATTTTAAATCTTCTTTATTCCATCCCTGGATTATATCTTTTAAATTACGATTTCTATAGACAGATTTAAACTTACCTTCTAATAAAACTGCCAATGGCTGGTTGGGTTTGTTAAATTGTTCCTTTACAGGATTGGCCTTCACTTCAGCCAGACTTATAAATAAAGGTGCATTTACTAACTTGGTATAGCCTGAGGACCTTAATAAGACGGTCTTTTTAACATCTAACTGATTTCCAACCGTGTCAATAGTACTGACAAAGCGGGAGAATATAAGGTTTAAACCTCGGGTTATCGGGTGCTGAACAAGGGGTGATATCAACGGATAATACAACCAGGGAGCAGGAGTCCATTTATTTTGATTACCTGAAGAACCGGTCTGAACCGGTAAAACATTACACTGAATATCCTGTACCAGGTTAGGATTAATCCGGGCTCCGTAAGTAAACAATAAATCATCAATATTCAAGCTGTTAACCAAACCCAGAGAAGAGCCATTAGCAAGACTGTCGCGGTT
>WSSedL1CaDRAFT_10001415_pt1 | contig 13929 bp, 9 predicted proteins | sample WetSurSL1Cattail_FD_9464 | JGI IMG/M metagenome (IMG submission 9464)
AGGTTGTTTATAGAATATGCTGAATATTTTCGAGGCCACTTCCGCATTTGTTTTATCAGGTTGTTTATAGGCGGGTGTTATATGTAAGAGATTATGGGCTATCATACTTAAAATACTTGTAACAGTTGGTGAAGGTATTTTTAGGATGAGATTTTGTAGTACAACATCAGGATTTGGATATTGCAGAATATCGTTAGCTTTCAAAGCATCATATGAGGCGAAATAAGCCAGTTGGGTGTAGGGTTGCAGTTTGCCAATCTCCAAAATTCGTTCTTCAGCACTTAACCCGTTTAATGCGGATGTAATAATGTGCGCATCGCTATGGATATTGTGCTCTTCCACTGACAAACGGTCAAAATCGCCGCTGGTACTGTTTAGGTTATAAATGATATCAATCAGTTTGAATCTTTCTTTTCTTTCTTCCGGAGTGAATATCTTGCCTTCAGTTTCAGAGGCTAATCTGGATAATATGCTGTCGAAAATATAGCCAAAATATCGAATTTTCTCGGGTTCAGGTAAGATTTTGGTGTTGTATGAATTTTCTTCGCCATCAGTTTCATCATCAAAGCCTTCGTCACTCTCTGATTCTGTTTCAACAGGCAATTGCTCTGTTAACACGTCTTTCTTATTTTCAATATAGGTAACGATTGAGTTTAAGGCTTTTTCGAGTTGCTGATTGCTCCAGTCATTCCAATCATTCTCGTCTTCCACACCATGAGGTCCTTGGATGAATTCAATAGGCACAATCTGATGAATTTGTGCAGCCCATTTTTCTATATCTTCACTAAGCCGGGGAACGCAGATTGAAAGTAAATCTGAGAATGCTGATTCAAAATCAGAAAAATCGATGGATTTTATTTTGATTTCGGGGAAGTTACCACTGCGATCTTCGATATATCGCTCATATTCTTCTTCGTCATCACCAAATTCTTCTTCATTAAGAATTTTATTAAATTTTTTGCATATTTTGTCATTGGAATAGCAACCGATAATATCGAAATCGAAGGTATCCCCGCCACTTCCAAAATAGGCAAAACATTCGCCCCACACAAACATTCCGGAAAGGGGAGGGGGGCATGTTTTTACAATTATTTCGCGCTCTGCGGGGGTTGGCTCACGTTGAAACCATACAAAGCATTCTGTATTCTTATTTATATAGTCGAGGCATAGTTCCCCATGGTTTAGGAAGATAAAAGGGAATTCATTTGAATTAGTTGTTTTCATACGTAAATAATTTTTTGATTAAGGTCGTATGGAACCACCATAATAAATTTACATACCCTGTTTGTGTTTGAAAAACATGGAGGTTTCATAGATAGTTTATATTTTCCAGATATTAATTATCCTTTACGCAACGCACTGAGAATCCGAGCGTTTTTATTGTGCTATACCTGTATATTCGAGTGTCATTGAAATCTAAAACGCGGCTATACGCAATGCTACCATTTTCTTGGGCACTCCACCAAAAACCTTCCTTTCCAAAGTTAATGTATGTTCCATTATATTGTCGGTATCCTGCAGGAAGGGCATTAAACCCACTTGTTCCAAATTCCGGATCACTTTCTAATGTCCCATCATTCCATAGTAGTGCGTTGCCAGCCAACTTGCTGCCTTCATTCGTTCCCCTATACTCTAAGTTCTGGGCTTCAGCTTGGCTCATTCCTAATGTCATTTCCAAAGTCATAAAATCTGTTTCACTTGGTAAATGCCATCCGGTTGGGCATATTTTACGGGTATCTGTTGCTGCAAACCATGTGTATAAACGGCCATAGGCGGCAACATTATTTTCATCGCCATTGCATGCCCATTGGTATTTAGAATAAGTCTCTCCCGTAATGTCTGTTGTTGCAGAAGCAGTAGTGCCAATGAGATCTCCGTTGAGGTATTTGGTAACTCTGAGATTTTCGGCCATCCATACCTGATTTCCAATTTCAACAACTTTGTAGTTGTTTCCTTCGGCATCAGTTAAGGTATTGGAGACCGTTGTAAACGAAATGTCTGTACCATAACCTACTCCTTCACTGGTAATTGCATAAGCACGAACATGGTACGTAGTATTTGAGATCAGACTGATTAATGAACTGGTAAATGACCCTATAGTTCCTGTAGTGCTTATTTTTGTATTTGCAATAGTTGGATTGGCAGTTGCACTGTAACATATTCCGCGTTCTTCAATAGCAAAGCCATTATCGGAAATAACATAGCCGCCCCCGAGTGCTTTCGTTAAAGTAATTGAAGATAGTGCCGAAGTTGATACTTGCGGAACAATATAATCTGTTGTTTTAAAGCTAATTTGTGTACCATATGTGGTTGATTCACCAGTTGTTGCAAAAGCCCTGACATAATATGTAGTGTTGGCTGTTAATCCTGTAATTGAACTGGAAAAAATCGCAGTTCCGTTACCATCGCTTGTTTTACTATTGTTTATTGTTGGATTTTGGGAAGTGCTCCAGCATACACCTTTTTCAGTTATTTCTTTTCCATCAACGGAATTTATATTACCCCCGCTGGTTGCGGTAGTATGTTTAATATCAATCGCTGCAGCAGTAGTTATAACTATACCGTTAGTTGTTTTAAAGCTAATTTGTATACCGTATGTAGTAGAGTTACCAATTGTTGCAAAAGCCCTCACATAATATGTAGTGTTAGGCGTTAGTCCTGTAATTGAACTGGAAAAATTTGCAGTTCCTCCGCCATTGCTTGTTTTACTATTGTTTATTGTTGGATTTTGCGAAGTACTCCAGCATACACCTTTTTCGGTTATTGTTGTTCCATTATCGGAACTTATAACACCCCCACTAGTTGCTGTGGTTTGTGTAATACTACTTATTGATAATGTAGTTACAGCAAGTTTATTGGTTTTTGATGCTGAATTATCGTCTTTTTTGCAAGTGATTGAAAAAATCAGATAAGCTCCTGCTATTAAGTAAATATAATTCGAATAAAATGTTTTCTTTTTCATACGTAAACAAATTTAAGGTTGGGTGCCATTTAGTTCAATTCTTCCTTTATTGTCAATATTTCTGCCTCGTCCAATCCCTGGCTATTGTCAAGTATGTCATTAAGGGTTACTCCCTCATAATCTTTTGCACATCCAATATGTAAATAGCCGGCTCCGGTCATCATGCCACCTGTTGGTATTTCGAACTCACGTTCTACGGCTATGCGGAGGGTTGCCTTTTCAATTGTTTGTCCGCATTTGATACATTTGGAACGGCTTGTTTTGGCCGACTCGGCATAAGGGTAAGTTCCAACCGAAACAGAAGATGCTTTTTTAGGAGCGGCTTTTTGGGCATTGATTTTCGTAAGCAGGTCCTGTTTGTTTGGGATGTCGCCTTCAAACTTTTTAATGGAGGCTTTCAATCTTTCTCCATGTTTTTTGGTGGCACATTCCAAATGGAAATAGTTTTGCTGGAAAAAATCGTTGGTATAGGCAAAGCGCAGAATGCCTTTATCTATTTTTTGCTTGCAACCTTTGCAGGCGGCTCTTGCGGAAGGCGATATTTCTATTTTATCTTCGTCGCCATAGGTTTCAAGTTCTGCTTTTTCGGCGGTAAGCTCTGAAACTTTACCTGTTATCCCAAGCGACCATTCAAGACTTTGTATAGGATTGGTTTGATGGTACCTGATCAGTGCATTCAATACAATGGCTCTGGTAACATCAATATCGCAATTGAACTCTTTGTTTTTTGATCCAATCAGAAACCGATGTTCAAAAATAGTTTTCTTCCCGGATTGCTTATAGTCCACCCATATTATTTCATTACCATACTTGCCTTTAATCACTTTGACTTCATAATTTTTGATGATCTCTCTGGTTAAGCAGGTTATTTCGTGTAGGCTTTGATCGTTGGGTTTTCCTTCATGCTGAAACATACAAATTCTGCCACTGGCCATTGCTTCTGTTATTGGGAAGGGTATTGCAGGCCATAATTTAATTGGAGCAGGTTTTTTGGTATCGAGCCATTTTTTCACTTTTTCAGTATCAACTACTATCTTTTCATTGGCAATGGGTTGAGCAATCAATTCAAGTTCAGCTATTCCATAATCCTGATTAAAAAATTCCAATAGCCAGATATTAAAAGTGCTTTCACATATTCCTTTTACTACAAATTCAACCTTTATTTCATCAACAGGTTCATTATTCTCTTTAGGTAGTTTCGATTTCCATTCGAATTGAGAGCTGTCAGGCGCATACTTATCACTGCCCGCAAGACCTCCATTAACCAGCCTTTCAATGAATTTTATCGCATCGAGTAAATGGTCAAAATTAACCTGGTAAGGGTTTCGGAATATGTACTTCAACTTTAAACTAATGTGTTGCGCTTTTTCGGTTTCATAGAGGCTGACATTGAAAACTTTCGGGTATTTGCAGGTTTCATCAAACAAGTCGTCAATACTCCACCCTTGTTCATTTTTATGGGTACGCGATACATTGGTGGTTATCAGGTAATCGAAAATATCTTGTATATTGAGGCTCCATGCTTCCTGAAGGGCATTGTTGCTTTTGTAGTCGCAACCGTTTGGATCAGCGCCCCGCTCAATAAGCAGTTTTACGATTTCCAAGTTTCGCTCATTCACAGCCTTGATGATGGGATGCCAATTTTTTATTCCGTTATTAACGAGTTTAGGGTCTGCATTGAGCAACAGGGTTATAATTTCGATGGTGTTTTCAATTTTAGCCTTATGGAACTGACTAATAGCTTCATACACGGCATTTGGGTTTGGCTTTGCTCCATGTTCCAAAAGGTATTTGACCTTATCAACATTTTTATGTTCAGCCGCCGAAGCAATGGGACTATCTTCTTCTTTTTTCGACCAGTTTAAATCAGCCCCGGCGTCAACCAGAATTTTGAATATCTCAAAGCTTCTGCCGACACATGCAATGTTTAGCACCGAACCATAATGCCCTTTGGCATCGGCACTAGCACCAATATCAAGTAAAGGTTGAATAAGCGGGGCAAAATCATTAAACCCGCAAACTACCAAGGCACCATTCAGACATTTCTGATCTTTTCTGAATCTTTTTTTTATTTCTTCGTAAAGCACCCATGCTGTGTCTGCATCGTTATTCTCTGAAGCATTGTCGATGGCCTTTATCATTTTATCCCTGTCAAGTTTAGCAAGTTGCTCAGGGGAAAACTTTATTCCTTTAACTGACTTTTTAGTGTATGTAGGCTTCTCGTCTTCTTCATCCTCATTTCCTTCATCCTCATCCTCTTTATCCTCATCTTCATCCTCTTCATAATAGTCGCATTCGAGCCAGTCGGCTTTACCAAAAAGCCTTTTGGCACAATCGTCCATATCTTTTTTACATTCTGTTGACGGATCAGAAATCAAGCCTGCTTGACGAGCCAGCCAAATATCAAAGCTTGAAGCAGCCAGATAAATTGAAGGCATGTCGTCTATATCAAGGTCTAACACTGCATATTCACCATTTTTGTCTGGCTTTCCAAGGAAAAGTATGCGCATAGTTTCACAACCACAATCGAGAGTAATACATTTAGCCTGAGGAAGCGGTTTGGGAAGCTTTTTGAAACATTGCCAGAAATTTTCGTCCATCAGTCCATCACGCAAGGCTTCCGCTACACTGACCGGTTGAAATACAGGGTTTTCAAGATCATCGAATAATCCATAATCTGTTGCAAGCCAGGATGCGTCGAATTCAAGGAACCTTTTTAACGAGGGAGGTAATGCAACACCTTTGTCAAACATAAGTTTTTCAAGTTTGCCCTTTTCTATAGGCTGAGGTACAGGTATTTTGATGTGAGATGTTCCGTTTTCAATGCCAGTAATTATTTTTTCAATCATTGCCACCCCTCTTAAATCAATTTGATCGGCCATATTAATATCGTTTTAATTAATGCGAATTGTATTTTGATACTTTTAATAATATAAAGAACATTATGAAAAATTAAAGTGGGCAAAACTACCTGCACTTAGACAATAATGCAAAAATTATGTCTATACAAATTCTATACGAAGTATAAAAAAACTAGAACGAAGTTTTTGTCAATCGATTGGCATTCTACACTTTCGTTAATATGAACTCATCAAAACTAATTTCTTCGGGTAAATTCATCTTTTTCTTCAACCTGAAACGGGCAACATGAATACTTGCTGAATTGACATTGAGCAGACGACTGATTTCTTTGTTGCTAAACTTTAGTTTGACGTAGGCGCATAGTTTTAATTCATTGTTGGAAAGTCCGGGATATTCATTTTTGAGTGTAATAAAAAATTGAGGGTGAACTTTTTCAAAATGAAGTTTAATTTGAGCCCAATCATCGCTCAAATCAACAGATGCTTTAACCTCGGCATTCAAAAGGTTTACGGATTGTTTAATTTTTAAAGGATCCTCCAGTTTTAGGATGTTTACAAGTTTTGAATTGATGCTGGAAAAAACTTCCTTTTGCTGATTGATTTGCAGGGAGTGAGTTAGAATTTCACGATGTTTTTCATGCAATTCAAGTGCCAGTTTTTGTTTGGCGAGAGCATCCTTTTCTTTTTCAATGGTTAGCATCTTATTTTTCTGGCGTATGTTTTTAATGAAATAAAATAAAGAGAGGATAATTAAAGCGCAGGCCAATAAATAGATAATGGTTAATCGTTTGTTTAGTTTTGCTTCATCTTGAAGTATGGTCACCTGCATTGCTTTTTGCCTGGTTTCGAAGTCAGTTTGCAAAAAGCTCATCTTTTCTGTATTTTCCTGATTAAAAATGGTATCATTCAGGTCGGCATATATTTTATAGTAATACAGCGATTTCGGATAATTCCTGAGCGAATCGTAAAGCTCAGATATGAAAGAGTTGATTATTTTGAGCTCGTAAATAAACCTTCCTTGTCTACCCAGGGAATCTGCAATTTGAGCTACTTTTAATCCTTTTTCATATTTACGGGTTACAATGCAGTTTTCAACAATACCTCTAAGGCCGGTTACAATATAATATAAATCAGTAGAATCGAGCATTCTGATCGATTTTTCATAATAAAAGAGGCTCTTGTCGTAGCTTTTTTCCATGAGGTATAAGTTGCCTATCCTGTTATAGATAACGGCCTCATCCCTTTTATTTTTTTCTTTTTCAGCCAAACTCAAGGCTTTGTTATAGTTCTGATGAGCTTCCGTATACCGGTCAGTTGAAGCATATACCTGCGCAAGATTGACGAGGGTAAGAATATAGTCCCTGTAATCTTTACATTCTTTGATGGCTTCATTCAGATACTTCAGGGACATCGGATAATCATTCAGCATAAGATAATCAGACCCAATACCAGTAAGGAGGACTGCATATGATTTTGTATCTTTTATCTTTCTTGCATAACTATATCCTTCCATCTCATATTCCAATGACTTTTCTAAATGGCCGCCAAAGTTATATGCGTCTGCCAGAGCTCTTGCCGCGTCAGGGAAATTATAGTTATTGGTATTTTTCGAGAGTTTGTAAGCATTTTTAGCATAAACCAAAGCTGAATCTATATTTTTTTTAAAGTAGTAATTAGCTAAATGGATGAGAATGCTTACCCGTGCTGTATCGGTTTTTGTTTCTCCCAGACTTTTATAAAGTGCTGACAATTCCTTATTTTGGGCCTGAATACCAGCAAACAGGAATAATCCAATAAATAGTCCAAGTATATTTTTTAAACCTCTGGTTGAGAGATTTAAAGCTAAAGGGCGAGGGGCGTATGGCATTAAATGGCTTTAGTTAATTATCGCCGCAAATATAATCAATGAGCCAATGAATTTCAATTCGAAAAAATCATCATTTCAACCAAAAAATAAATAGATTTACACTATCAAATTTAATCGAATCAGATGAGCAACAATTTTTTCCACATTCAAAATGAATTAAAATCCAGGGTTGATACTGCTGTTAATAACACTGTGCAAAGGAATGATTCTAATTCATATCATGCCGAATTACATAGTGAAATTCGTGGTCTTGCGTATAAATTACCCAATTTATTATCCATGGATACGATTACAAAGCATACCGTTATACCTTGGCATACCGAATTCAACATTACACCCACATTTGGACAGGGACCACTTTTAAGTCCCTACAAGGTTCAAATAACGTTGCATTATCAGGACTTTCTTGAAGAAATTCTGCATCCTGACTATTTCAATCAAATTCAACCGGCTGTTCAACCCAAACCGGTGGCTCAGGTAACTCCTGTAAAACAAGATGTGGTTGTTGACAGAAGTAACACTACCATCAAATTACCAAATATGATAGGTCCTGTGAGACAGGAACCAGGTTCTTATGATTGTGTTTATGCCAATTTAGAATGGTGCACCAAATATTTCGGCGGAGACAAAAAGCACGATATTGATTTTTTCAGAAAAAGATTTAGTACACTTTACCCAAAAGACCAATATGGCGGCATAACCAAACCGCAGCAGCTGTATACCATTATTTCCAAGGACTTTACATATGGTGGTGTTTTCAGCCAGGAGGATTATGCCAAAGCCATTGAGGCCGGGCACCCGCTTCTTATCTATGGAAAATTTCCTACCCCGTTCGGAAATGCCAAGGATCGTAAACATTGCCTCGTGATTACAGGCTTGACTTTTGATAAGAACGGGAAAATATCATACTATCAAATCAATGACCCTGACCGGGAAGAACCGATATCGCGACTTTCAGCTAAAGACATGGCTGCAGAATGTGAATTAACTATTGTAATAACCGGCTTGGTGAAACCATAAATCGTGTTTATGTATAAATATCTTTTAATCGCTATGATATCAATACTTAGCTTAAGTACTAAAGGACAAACTATTGACAATACGTTTTTTCTATTGGGCATGAAACGTATCTACCAAACAAATTCAAAAGACGAGATTCTCAGTTTGGGGGTACGAAATAAGTTGATCATTCAAAAATTTGATGAATATCTGCAAAATTTGAAAAATGAAAAATTTAAGGATCAGGTTATTGTCCGGGATACTACTACCAAAAACATCACTGTTTTCAGAAATCAGGTAATCAAGAAATACCTGGAATCCTTTTATACTATCCTTCCTGATTTTAGTTTTATCGATGGACGCGAATACAAGTCAACAATCATCGAGACAGTCAAATTTAAAACAGATCAGCAATTAAATTCTTATCTGGCAGGAGTTTATTATGCTTACGGATCAAAAGATTCCATCTTTTATACCTTTACTTTTCATCAGGACCATAACAATGAAGCGATAGCGTTTTTATTATCAAAATTTGGCGGTTATGTTGAAGAAACTAAAATTACCAGCGGGGTTCCAATCATTATAAAAATAAAATTCAGTTTATTTTGTGATGAAAAAATTGATGATGAACAAACTCGAAATGCCACTAAAAAACTCTATGATGATTCATTCCTTTTGAAACAATATTTAGAGGCTGCAAAAAAACTGTAATTGACAATATTATTTTAATCAGATGGATAATTCTTTTTTTCATATCGATAATGCATTAACAACAGGAATTAATATTTCTATAGGGAATGCAGGGAAAACAAGTTCATATCACGGTTTGTTAAATGCTGAAATGAATAATCTTGCTTATAAATTACCCAACTTATTAACCCTGGATTATATAACAAAACATACTGTTATGCCATTGCATACGGAATGTGTTATTACACCTTCACCTTACAATATTGGGATGTTCTCCGGTACATCGGAATTACCTAAAAAGTATACAGTAGAAAAAGGGGACACACTTATAAAGATTAACCAAACTCAAACCTTGGGTAGTACTACTGTTGATCAATTGAAGCAGTGGAATGGGCTAAAAAACGATACCATTAAGCCTGGTCAGGAGTTGCTGATATATCCGGTAAAAAACCCACCTTACACTGTTCAAATTAATTTATACTATCAGGATTTTATCGAGAAAATCTTGCATCCTGATATTTTAGATAAAATTGCAACGGCGGTTCAGACCCAACCGACGGTTCAAACTCCCACGCAAACAATTCCTCAAAATAATGTTGTTGACAGAAGTAAAACAACTCTTCTGCTACCAGGTGTTTTACCCGGACCTGTGAGGCAGGAGCCAGGATCTTATGATTGTTTCTTTGCCAATTTATCTTGGTGCGATTTATATTTCGGGGGAAATAAAAATATTGAAGATTTCAGAACAACTTTCAAATCGCTTTTCCCGAAAAATGAATATGGCGCAGTATCTAGCAAAACAGAGATGTATAAACTTGCTGGTTCAAATTTTACAGGTTCAAGCCCAATTAGTCAGGCCGATTTCATTAATGCCATTGAAAGTGGTCATCCGATTATTACCAATGGAAATTATGGCGGTCGGAACCATTCTCTTATTATCAAAGGCCTAACTTTTGATAAAAAAGGAAATATTTCTTCTTATCTGATTATTGATCCAGACCGGGAAGCTCCGATATATTCAATTTCCACCTATGATATGACCAATAATTGCATATTAAATATTGTAATAACGGGCAAGAAAAAATAGTCCTTTGGCTTCGCTCAGGGTAAGGTTCTCCGGACCATGAGCGAAGTCTGAGGACTATTTCTGTCTGAAATAAATTTGTATGGGCACACCACTAAAATTAAAGATTTCGCGCATACGATTTTCGAGATAGCGCTTATATGGCTCCCTGACATATTGTGGTAAATTGCAGAAAAAAGCAAACTGTGGCGTTCCCGTTGGTAACTGGGTTACAAACTTAATTTTAACATATTTCCCTTTGATGGCTGGTGGTTGATATTCTTCAATAACCTTAAGCATAACTTCATTAAGCTTTGAAGTAGAAATTTTCTGTTTACGGTTTTGGGCTACTTCTGCAGCTGTGTCAAGCACCTTTTGTAAACGTTGCTTGGTAACTGTGGAAGTAAATAGTATGGGAATATCTGTAAATGGTTTGATGCGCTCACGGATACGCTCTTCGAAATCTTTGGATGTATTTGTTTCCTTTTCAACCAGATCCCATTTGTTTACCAGGATAACGATCCCTTTTTTGTTTTTCTGGATTAGTTGAAAAATATTCAGGTCCTGTGCTTCAATACCCTGGGTTGCGTCCAAAAGCAAGAGGCAAACATCCGAATCTTCTATGGATCGTATAGCCCTCATTACCGAATAAAACTCAAGGTCTTCGCTTACTTTGCCTTTTTTCCTGACACCAGCTGTATCAATCAGATAAAAGTCATGATTAAACTTCTGGAATCGTGTATGCACGGAGTCGCGGGTTGTTCCTGCAATAGGTGTAACAATGTTGCGATCTTCGTCCAGCAAAACATTTACCAGCGAGGATTTTCCAACATTTGGACGTCCAACAATAGCAATGCGTGGAACTTCAGAATCATCTTCACGCTTTACTTCCGGAGGAAGCATCTCAATAACTTTGTCAAGCAATTCGCCGGTACCACTTCCACTCATGGATGAAATGATGTATATTTCCCCCAACCCCAGTTTATAAAAGATTTGGGCGTCATATTGTTGCATATTGTTGTCAACTTTATTAACCACAAGGCAAATCTTTTTGCCGGAACGCCGCAGAATTTTGGTAACACCTTCATCAAGATCCGTAATACCACTCGTTACATCTACCAAAAACATGATGACGTCTGCTTCTTCAATGGCAATTATCACCTGCTTTTTGATTTCCTCTTCAAAAATATCGCCGGAATTATTAACATAACCGCCTGTATCAATGACGGTAAATTCCCGACCCAGCCATTCGGCAACGCCATAATGACGGTCGCGCGTTACACCGGATTCTTCGTCTACAATTGCAACTTGCGCCCCTACCAGACGATTGAAAAGGGTTGATTTTCCTACATTGGGCCTACCAACTATGGCTACTATATTGCTCATATTTATTAATTTGCTAATTTATTGATTTGCTAATGTGCTAATGTTAATTTCTTTGATAACTAATGTGTTAATGCCTTTTTTCATCAGCATATTAGCACATTTTTTCATAAGCACATTGATTAATTATTGTATCCAAATTGTTTCAGCAACCTGTCGCTATCGCGCCAGTCCTTTTCAACTTTTACAAAGATTTCGAGAAATACCTTTTTTCCGAAGAATTTTTCCATATCCTGGCGGGCACGGGTTCCTGTTTTCTTCAAAGCCAAGCCGCCCTTGCCTATGATAATGCCTTTCTGCGAATCGCGCGAAACAACAATAACAGCTTTGATTCGAATAATATTTTCCTCCTCCTGAAATAGTTCTACGAGCACTTCAACAGAGTATGGAATCTCCTTTTTATACTGAACAAAAATTTTCTCGCGGATTATTTCGGAAACAAAAAACCGTTCGGACTTATCGGTAAGTGCATCCTTGTCATAGTATGCCGGACCTTCGGGAAGCATGGAAAGAATGGTGTTGAATACACTGCTTACGTTAAATTTTTGGATCGCCGAAATTGGTACGATTACAGCCTTTGGCATCAGCGCTGTCCATGTTTCAATAAGAAGAGGCAATTCTTCGTGTTTACAGAGGTCAATTTTATTGATTACCAAAATAGCAGGTACGTTGCTGTTGTTCACTCTGGCTATATAATCCTCGTTTTTTTCAGTGGTTTCAACCACATCGGTAACGTATAGCAATATATCGGCATCTTCAATGGCGGTGCGCACCACACCCATCATGGCTTCCTGCATCTTATAGTGTGGTTTGAGAATGCCGGGGGTATCCGAAAAAACAATCTGGTAATCGTCGGTATTTAATATTCCCAGGATACGATGGCGTGTTGTTTGGGCTTTCGATGTTACAATGGATAATTTTTCACCCAAAAATACATTCATCAACGTGGATTTTCCAACGTTAGGATTACCAATAATATTTACGAAACCGGATTTATGCGTCATGCTTATTTTTTATTGTGGGGCAAAGATATACAATAATTGGCAATTGTATAATGAATAGTGGAGAGTGGCTTTATCCCTTTAACTCAGGCTTAGAGTTTACTACCATGTGTAGGCCTAACTAATAAACCAGATTAATATTTAGCATTAATATTTTACTTTTTCCATTGATGAAAAAGTAACAAAAAATCTAGACTGCAGAATGCTAAACGGTTCTTCGTGGCTCAGGCATTTCTTCGTGGCTCGCACTGCAGCCGGCCCCCTTTCGAAAGTGAACAATTTTAATATTTGCAAACCATTACCCGAATTTTTATAAATTCAGGTAGTTATGTACCTGTATTTGTACTTTTTGATTGCGAAATGATATAATCAATTAGTTGTCTGATAATACCATTTTGTAAAAAGTGTGGAATAGCGTTATCTCATCAAAATAAGTTTTTTGGTTTGATGTGAATTGCCTGCAAGTATGCGGCAATAATATACGCCACTTGGAAATATAGATGCATCCCATTGCCGGGAGTGATTACCGACTGACATGGTTTCAGAAACAAGCATTGTCAACTCTCTGCCTTTCGAATCAAAAATTTTTACCGAAACAAAAGCTTGTGACGGAAGATAAAATGAAATATTCGTTGTGGAATTGAATGGATTTGGGTTTATTGAGGTAAATGCCGGGCTTACAGTAAGTGTAGGTGTAGAAAGAGTTAGTGATGAGATGTGGTATATGTGAACACCATATCCCGCAAAATTATCATGAAAGGAACCATTGCTCATGGTAATATTCCGGTTTTCGCCAAGTACTTCAACAGTATTGGCAGAAGCTCCGGTGACGGTAAACGTCCCGGTTACCGCGGTGTTTCTCATGGCTGCTGCAAATATGTAGCTATCACCTTTGTATTGTTTTACCATAAAGTCAATGGGTACGCTGGTATTGCTTGATATAACCTGAACTCCACTTGAAACACTCTTTTTGTTCAGTACCGGCGCCAAAGATTTAATTTGGGAATTTATGCCGCTGATGGCAGTGACGATTTCCGGATATCTGAAAAAACCATCTTCGCGGAAAGAAGGCTGCCACTCATGACAAAAGTATATTATTCCCT
>WSSedL1CaDRAFT_10001417_pt1 | contig 13917 bp, 9 predicted proteins | sample WetSurSL1Cattail_FD_9464 | JGI IMG/M metagenome (IMG submission 9464)
CAATGGCGCAGAAAAATTGGCCGGATCGGGTTCATTGTTTGAATCCGGCAAGTTTAAATGCGACTAAGGTTTTTGGGGTTACTTGCCGGATTCAAGTTTAAGTATTTATTCATCGATAGACAAAAGGGAACCAAGAGTTGATGGAGAAATATTATTCGATGGGGTAGGATTTTTGATTGTCCTATATAAATATCGTAGGTAAGAAGTCTAGGAGGGATGAGCATGGAGACAAAGGTTCCGGTTCAAGCACCCTGGGATCTGACCGGTAGCGGGTATATTATGATGTTCAAATTTCCCAAGGCGTTTATTTTGGATCATGGATTTGTAGGGGAGCATTTTCGGGAGGGGCTGTACGGTAATGTATCGACCATTGTTTTTGCTGATTATCTAACTTCCAATGTCGGGCCTTATCAGGATTTATTTTTTTTGCCGGGGAAAATCCATTACCAGCATCATAAATTTTTTACGGTTTCTAAAAACTTCACTTCCAGTCCGGCTAGTGTTAAAGACAGTATTGCCAATTGGGGCATAACCAAAGAGACAGCGTCGTTTAGTGTCGTTCATGAGGAAGAAGGTCTGGATACTCTCAAAGTTACTTATCAAGGAGTTCCGGTCATTGATATCTCAATAAAACCTTCGCGATCTAAACTATCGTTTCCGCTAAGGACGTTCTTTCAACCGGTCCCGCTTATGCAATATCATGATGGCAGAACTTTTCGATTCAATATTCATGGCAAGGGCAGCGGCAAATTAGCGCAGATCTTTAAAGTGGATATCAATCCCGAGCTTTTTCCGAATTTTGCGTTTTTTAAACATATTGCCATTATCCGGGTGAGCGACTTTAACCTTAAAATACCGGCAGCCAAGGTCAAAGGAGAGTCCGAAGACTGATATTGGTTATCATAATTCTTGGAAGAAACATCATCATTGACAAATTCATTAGATAGTTTTGGAATGTCTGGTGAAAATACGATGCTGGACTAAAAGGTTCTTCTTCATCCGGAATGATGCAGATGCCTGCGCCTTTCCAAATAATACCGGTTTACGAAGAGCCGGTACCCAGTCGTAGCGCTGATAATTGGGGCGAAAAGAAGTCTTAGAAATTATGGGTTTTCCATATATTATCTTATCAAAAAAGTTACCATATTGGTGGCTTTTTTTGTATATGGAAAAGACCAGCTAGGAGGATTATAATATTTTCGTAAAGGAGGGGGTTTTTTGGCGGGCCAAAACAATTTGCCCAAAGTAGCTTACTTTTGTATGGAATACGGTTTGGATGTTTCTTTGCGGACTTACGCCGGCGGCTTGGGAATTTTAGCCGGAGATTATCTGAAAGGCGCGAGGGATCATGGGTATCCTATTGTAGGGATTGGCATCAAATGGAAGCAGGGTTATACCGATCAGATGATCGGCAAGGATAACCGGCCGTACGATAGCTATCATAATTATGAATATGATTTTCTAAAGGATACCGGGATTAAAATAGTAGTGCCCATCCGCAGACGCAATGTGGTATGCAAGGTTTGGTTAGTGGACAAGTTCGGTAATGCTCCACTCTACTTACTTGATACCGACCTGCCTGAAAACCAGGACGCATGGATCACCGGCCAACTATACGGGTGGTTTGGCGAAGAACGGATCGCTCAGGAAATGGTCTTGGGGATAGGCGGAGTAAAGGCTTTACGGGCATTGGGAATTGCAGCGGATGTCTATCATTTTAACGAAGGCCATGCGGTATTTGCCGGGTTGGAGTTGATCCGGGAGAAGTTGGAGTGGGGTATGCCCTACGGTGCTGCCTTAGCGGCGGTACGTGAGCAAATCGTCTTTACCACTCATACCCCGATTGTTGAAGGGAATGAATCGCATGATCTTGATCGGCTGATGTATATGGGGGCCAATAATGGATTATCGGGGGAGCAATTAACGGAGATTGGCGGTAATCCGTTTAACATGACCGTAGCTGCTTTGCGTTTATCCCGGATCACCAATGCGGTGGCAGAATTACACTGTCAAACTGCCAATAAAATGTGGTGCGATTTCTCCGGATGTTCGCAGATAATCGGAATCACCAATGCCATTCATATTCCAACCTGGGTGGATCCTGAGATGCTCAAGGCTGCCGATGGGGAAGGCGATTTATGGAATAGGCATCTGGTAAATAAACGGCGTTTGATCGATTTTATCAAAGCGAGAACCGGGGTAGTGCTGAATCCCGAAGTATTGTTAATCGGGTTTTCAAGGCGGGCGGCTCAATATAAACGCAGCGGGTTTATCTTTAGCCAGCCGGAAGTGATCGCTCCGTTACTCGAAAATCGCAAAATCCAAATCGTCTTCTCCGGAAAGGCGCATCCGCTTGATGACGGCGGTAAAAAGACGGTTGAGAATTTGGTGCAGATGTCCCAGAATTATCCGGGCTCAGTGGTATTTTTAGAAAACTATGATATGACAATTGGCAAAATGTTAACCGGAGGCTCGGATATCTGGCTGAACAACCCTCGCAGGCCCAAAGAGGCCAGTGGTACTTCCGGTATGAAGGCAGCTATGAATGGGGTTCTAAACCTTAGTATTTTAGATGGTTGGTGGCCGGAAGCTTGTAAGCACGGCATCAATGGCTGGCAGTTTGGAGATGGTTTTGAAAGCCATTCCGAATATGAACAGGACTCTCATGATCTCCGGGCACTTTACCGGGTATTGCGGGAGGAAGTAATTCCAACGTATTATCAAGACCGGGAAAAATGGACTTGGATGATGCGGGAAAGCATCCGCAGCACCAGAGAAATTTTTGCGGTCCGGCGGATGCTGGAAGAGTATTATCAAAAGATGTATATGCGATAACTTTGGATGAAATTATAATTTAATTTTTTTACACGAAAACCGGCGCAATGATTCTTTAGCGTCGGTTTTCGTTTTCAGAGCATGATTAAACTTGAATCCGGCAAGTAACCCCAAAAACCTCAGTCGAATTTAAACTTGCCGGATTCAAACAATGAAGCCGATCCGGCCAATTTTTCTGCGCCATTGCAGAAAAATTGTCACTTACTTGCCGGATCGAGGTTAAATATATGAGCGATGATGGAATAATAATAGCGAATAGTAAACTGGGTTAGCAAAGAACTCAAAGGAGGAGAAAAATTGTTTTGTAATCAGTGTGAACAGACTGCTAAAGGAACCGGATGTACTGCGGCGGGTGTCTGCGGAAAGGATCACAATACTGCGGCTTTACAGGATTTATTGGTTTACGCCGTGAAGGGGATAGCGATGTATGCCCTCAGAAACCGCAGATTGGGGGTTAAAGACCATGAGAGCGACGTCTTTATTGTCAAAGCTTTGTTTTCAACCGTGACCAATGTAAATTTTGATCCGGAACGGTTACGTTCTTTATTGGTAAAAGCGGGCGAACTTATCGAGAAAGCTGAGCGAAGTTATATTGAAGCGACCCAAAAAGCAGGTCAAAAACCGGAACAGCTGAATGGTCCAGCCACGTGGCGGCCTGTAAATGATTTGGCTCAATTGATAAGCCAAGGGGAGGCGGTCGGTTATCAAGAGAATATTGAAAAGTTGGGCCCGGATATCGCCGGCTTATTGAACATGGTCGCTTTTGGGATTAAAGGTATGGCGGCTTATGTGGAACATGCCCGGATCTTAGGAGTAGAAGACGACCAAGTATATGCCTTTTTCCATCAAGGGATGGCTTTTTTGGCTAAACCCCAATTTACCATGGATGAACTGGTTGGAATGGCACTCAAGGTCGGCGAAGTAAATCTCCGGGTGATGGAGCTGTTGGATGGGGCTAATACGAGTACATATGGACATCCTGCGCCAACCAAGGTCCGGATCACCCCGGTCAAGGGCAAAGCGATTTTAATCTCCGGTCACGATTTGAAAGACCTGGCTGAACTTTTGGAGCAGACCGCCGGAAAAGGCATCAATATTTATACTCACGGCGAAATGTTACCGGCTCACGGTTATCCGAATTTGAAAAAGCACCCTCATCTGCTTGGCAACTATGGCGGCGCCTGGCAAAATCAGAAGGAAGAGTTTGATAAGTTTCCCGGCGCTATTTTGATGACCACCAATTGTATTCAAAAGCCCGCTGAAAGCTATCAGGGGCGCATTTTTACCACCGGACTGGTAGCCTGGCCCGGCGTCAAACATGTTGAAAATCATAATTTCGGGCCGGTGATTGAGGCCGCTATACAAGCGCCCGGCTTTAGTGGCGATGAACCTGAAAAATATATCACAGTCGGCTTTGGTAGAAACGCCGTTTTAAATGCGGCCGATAAAATTGTCAGCGCTGTTAAGGCAGGCAAGATCAGACATTTCTTCCTGATTGGAGGTTGCGATGGAGTGAAGTCGGGCCGAAGCTACTTTACGGAGCTGGCTCAGAAAGTCCCTGACGATTGTATTATTCTGACTTTGGCCTGTGGCAAATACCGTTTTAATAAGTTGGAATTCGGAACCATTGAAGGAATCCCCAGACTCTTGGACGTTGGCCAATGCAATGACGCCTATTCCGCGATCAAAATTGCGGAGGCTTTGGCAAACATATTCCAGACGGATGTAAATCATTTGCCGCTTTCATTGATCCTGTCCTGGTATGAACAGAAGGCGGTAAGTATTTTGTTGTCTTTATTGCACCTTGGTATTAAGAATATCCGGATCGGCCCCAGCATGCCCGCTTTTATCACACCGGCGGTATACGAGACACTCAAGCAGAACTTCAATTTACTGCCGATTACCAATCCGGATGAGGATTTACAGGCTATCCTGGGTAAAGTTGGATTGATGAAATAATTTATTCTTCAGGTTTTGTGAGAGCTAACTGGCTTTTCCCTGGGTTAGCCCTCATTTTAATAACTGAATTATAATCTGTATCCAAACTTGTGAGTCTAACCAACCCACGTTATTTTTAGCTGCGTCCAATTATAAGTATATGGAACTAGCGGCATAGGCATAAATTATCATTTTTAATAATTGACACTATTTTGTTTAAATGTTAGAATAACGACATACGAATGTCGTATTAGATGCCATAAAGTAAATGAATGATGATCACCAGAAATCAATGATTGGCTGGAGATAAAATGGTTACTTCCAATCCGTTATATATACAAGTTAAGGAAGCCTTATTAAAAAAAATTGTAGATGGTCAATACATACCGGGAGATTCCATTCCCAGTGAACCTAAGTTAGCACAGGATTTTGGAACAAGCATTTCCACAATTCGTCAAGCAATCGCTTTACTTGTAGATGAGGGTGTTCTAGTAATTAAAAGAGGCAAAGGTACCTTTGTTACTACCAAAAAAAACGTCATTAATTTTATGAGTTGGCTGCCAGAGACTAAACAAGGACAAATAATATTAGAAGATTTGATTGATCTATTTCATAAAAAATATTCTACGATTCAAGTAGAAATTATTCCAACCACCTACTCGAAAGCACGGAAAGATTTGGTTAATTTGATCTCCCAAGGCAGCGCTCCCGACGTAGTGCAAATCGTTTCTCACTGGACAAGTTATTTAGCTTCGATGGGAGCTTTCACTCCATTGGAAGAGATATTGAGTCGGGAGAATTTGACCAGTCGTAGTTTTGAGAAAGATTTGTTAGGTGGTATTTATAAAGATAGATTATATTCGGTTGCTTGGGGGCTATGTCCCCTCGCGATCATTGCCAATCGAGAGGTATTAGCAAAAGCTGGAGTAACTCAAATTCAACAACCGATATCAATCGATACTTTTACTGAACTGTGTCAACGGGTGGACCATTTTTACCAAAGCCAAGATAAATATTGCTTTGGGATGTGTATTTCCAATGAAGAAACGGATTTTCTGCGAATGATCCCGTTTCTATTAGCTTTCCGGGGCGGCTTTGTGGACATGCAAGGAAATGTTATCTTGAATTCCAAAGAAAATATAAAAGCATTTGAATGGCTAAAGAAATTTGTAAATAGTTGTAATGTTTTTAGGTCGGATATATTCACGATTCGAAACCGTTTTGCAAAAGGCGATATTGCCTTTATGATTGATGGACCCTGGATTAAATACCAATTAGAAGAGATCACTAAAAATGATTTTGAAACTAATTTTGAAGTTGTTTTAAATCCTATTAGTATAAGTTCAAAATCCTATTCCTGGAACTACAATCATGCTTTGGCGATTTGTACTCAAAGCGGGAAAAAGATACAAGCCGGAAAATTTATTGATGCAGTTACTAATGATGCCGAACTAAGTTATTATTATTTTTCAAAAACCGGTCATTTGCCTAATAATATGCAACATCTAAAAACCCATAATTATAATTCTAATTTTTTCAATACTTTTAAATTACAATTAGAAAATGCGAGAGCTATCAACGCTCAGAATGAAATGTTTGAAAAAGCAATGCGCTTTTGTATCAATGCGGTAGAAAAAATATTTTTTGAAAATGTTAGTATTGAAGCAGAGTTAAACGAAAAAGCAGAATACCTAAAAATGCTATATGAAGAATAAAATATTTTTAATTAGACATACGGATGTCGTATTTCATATGTCATGAATTTTTATAACAATAAAGGAGTGACGATTATGACTAGTCAAGAGAAGGTTGTTCTGAGTTTGAATCACAAAGAGCCGGATAAAATACCAATTGATTTTGGCGGGGGTGGCCAAACCGGAATGCATGTGAGTCTTGTGGCCAAGCTACGAGATTATTATGGATTAGAGAAACGATTAGTAAAAGTTTGGGAATGTTATCAGATGCTAGGATTATTTGATGAGGATTTAAAACAAGCCATCGGTGTTGACGTTGATTTGATTGCGGGACGTAACACTTTGTTCGGATTCCCTGCTGAAGATTGGAAAATATTCAAAATGGATGACGGGTTAGAGGTCCTGGTTCCTGGTAAATTTAATACTAGTAAAGATGAACAAGGTAACACTTATATTTACCCTGAAGGCGATATGACTGTGCCGCCCAGTGGTAAGATGCCCCATAATGGTTATTTTTTCGACAATATCGTCCGTCAGGAACCTATCGATGATGATAACTTAAATTCGGCTGATAATCTTGAGGAATTTACAACTGTTTCAGATTTAGATTTGCAGTATTTATCTCAACAATTAGGTGAATTAGAATCTACTGGACGGGCCAAATTTGGAAGTATCCCCGGAACGGCCCTTGGTGATATTGCGCTTGTTTCAGCCCCTTTTCTTAAGCACCCAAAAGGAATCAGAGATATTGAAGAATGGTATATATCGGTTACAATGAGACAAGATTACCTTCATCAGGTTTTTGCACGACAAACCGAAATTGCCATTGAAAATATGAAACGGATTTATCAAGCTGTAGGTAACCGCTTGGATGTGGTCTTTATCTGTGGGACTGACTTTGGTACCCAAAGTTCCACTTTTTGTTCTCCAAATACCTTTAACGAGTTATATAAACCGTATTATAAGCAAATCAATCAATGGATTCATCGAAATACCACCTGGAAGACATTTAAGCATTCATGTGGAGCAGTGGAGAGTTTTATCGACCTCTTTATCGATGCCGGGTTTGATATTCTGAATCCGGTACAATGTTCCGCTGCCGGAATGGAGCCGCAAAAGTTGAAAAACAAGTATGGGGACAGGATTGTATTCTGGGGTGGCGGTGTTGACACCCAGAAGACACTGGCGTTTGGGACACCGGAGATGGTAAGACGCGAAGTGTTGGAACGGTGTGAAATATTTCATAAAAATGGCGGATTCGTCTATAACAGTATCCATAATGTAGTTGCGAGGACGCCGGTTGAAAATGTAATCGCAATGATTGATGCGGTTCATGAGTTTAATGGAAATTAAGACCTATTTTCATTTTTAATAAAAGAATTGATAAGTAATCTGATGTTATAATCCATTCCACCATGCTTCAAATTATGGGAGTTAGCTCTTCCTAGACTAGGAAGGAGGGATGTAGGCTCAGAATCATAGTGCTTTTAGGATCTTGAAGATTAAATCAAAATATTAACGGGAGGTTTAAGGATGAAAAGGATTTTGAGAGTTTTGACAGTTATTTTGATAGGAATGCTTGTTTTAGGTGGAACAATGATTGATGCTAAAAAAGAAATTAAAATTGGATATATTAGTAAAATGCTGACTCATCCATGGTTTATTCAAGAATCCATGGGACTTGAAAAAAAATGCAAAGAAATGGGTGTCAAATATGTGGCTATTGATGCTAATCTAAAAGACGAACAATGCCTGGCTGCTGTTGATAATCTGGTCGCCCAAAATATTGATGCATTAGCTATTTGTGCAACCAATCAGGGCATGGGCCCTGTAATTGCCAAGAAATGCAAAGAAGCAGGAATTGCATTGTGTACAATCGATGATAACATGAAGGATGATACAGGAAACCCTATTCCTCACGTTGGAATGCCCACTAAAGAAGTTGGTGTCTTGGGGGGAAAGGCGTTAGGGAAAATGGCTATGGCAAGAGGCTTTTTTAAAGCCGGCAATGTGGTGAAGGTTTTACAGATAGCAGTACCAACCGTTTCGGTATTTCAGCCGAGGTATGAAGGATATAAGGAAGGTTTACAAGCAGTATGTCCTAAACTAAAGGATTCCGATTTTGTAGTCCAAGGTTCTAAAGATGGTATGTTTGATGATGATTTGCAGGTTGCTTCATCCATCATTAATGCCAATCCTAAGGTGACGCATTGGATTATTACTGGTGGTAACGATGATTGTGCACTGGCCCCTTTGAAAATTTTACAAGAGAATAAGTTTAATATGAACAATGTTCTTGCCTGCGGACTCGGTGGCTATGAACTATCATTGGCTGAGTTTAAGAAGAAAAATAGTAGTTATATATGTATTGTATTACAACCCGATGTTGAAGGCGAAAAGGCAGCTCAGATGCTTTATAATAATGTAACTGCCAAAAAAGCAATGCCGCTCATGACACTAGTCAGCGGTTCAATCGCTACGGTTGATAATTATCTGCAGTTTTTCCCGGGTGGTAAGCTTAAAGTTGAAGCAAAAAAATAATGAGAACAGCAAAGAGCCGGGTAGTATCCCCGGCTCAATAAACTTGCTATAAAAGATGAAGGAAAAATTTTTTAAGCAGGAGACCGATAGCATGGAAAATAACACTGTGCTTAAGATGCACAATATAAATAAATCATTCCCCGGTGTAATTGCCTTGGATAATGTTAATTTTGAGCTTAATAAAGGGGAGGTTCATGCAATCTGCGGGGAGAATGGAGCCGGAAAATCCACTCTGCTTAAGATACTGATGGGGATGTATCGCAGAGATTCGGGAGCAATTTTTATTAATGACCGGGAAGTGAATTTGAAAAGTATCAATGATGCCAAGCAACATGGGATTGGAATCATTCCCCAGGAGATCCAAATGGCGCCTAAACTGAGCATTGCAGAAAATATGTTTATGGCGAAATACCCCAAAAAGCTGTTATTTTTTGTAGATTGGAAAAAGCTAAAAGACGATACTAAAGCAATGCAGGAGAAAATGGGAGAATGTGCCTTATCGATGGGAGTCGATACTCAAGTTGAAACAATGAGTATGGGGTATCGGCAGCTTATTGAAATCATGAAAGCTTTGTCGACAAAAGTAGAAATTTTGGCGTTTGATGAACCGACGTCCTCGTTATCTGAAGAGGAGACTGAAGAGCTGTTCAAGCTAATCAAGGAGCTATCAAACAAAGGTATCTCCGTAATTTATGTGAGCCATCGGCTGAAGGAAATTTTCAGGATTTGTGATCGGGTGACCATTTTAAAGGATGGCAAATACATTGGGACTAAGAAGATCAGAGAGACCAATATTTCAGAAGTTATCAGCATGATGGTAGGCAGAAATCTCGATTTATTTGAAAAAAAACAAAAAGTTGTTAAAAGCGATGCTGAGATTGCAATGGAAATAAAAAACCTTACTAGAGGCAAGGCGGTTCGAGATATTAATTTTTTCCTCCGGAAAGGTGAAATTTTAGGGATGTTCGGCATTGTTGGTTCAGGAAGATCAGAGACAGTACGAGCAATATTTGGATTGGATTGTAAAGACTGCGGTGAAATATATTTAAATGGTAAAAGAGTGGAATTGAATTCACCCCAAGATGCAGTTAGGGCGAAAATAGGGTTTGTCACTGAGGATAGGCACGGAGAAGGACTTATATTGAAGGCTGCCGTACGTTGGAACATAACAATGCCCTTTATCAGAGCGCTTACTAAGTTTAAATTTATAATTCATCAACAGGAAAAAACGGTGGCTAATAAGTATATTGATACTTTAAGAATAAAGACTCCCTCTGATGAAACGTTTACTGAAAACCTAAGTGGAGGTAATCAGCAAAAAGTTGTCATCTCCAAGTGGTTGGGAGCGGAATCAGAAATCTTAATTTTTGATGAGCCTACCAGAGGTATTGATGTGGGGGCAAAGTCCGAGATTTATCAACTGATTCAGAAATTGGCGGAAGAAGGAAAGTCGATTATTATGATTTCGTCGGAGTTGCCGGAGATTCTCGCACTTAGCGACCGGATATTGGTTTTTAGGGATGGGATGATTAATGCCGAATTGGAAAATCATAAATTTCTCACGGAAGAAGAGATCTTAAAAAATGCAATTATGCAATGAGGTGAAAAGTATGAATAAAACAGGCCTAGATGGCACAACAGCAAGAAGAGTACTATTCTTGCTGAATAAATGGATGATGTTGATTATATTGGCTTTGACTGTTATTATCTTCTCCAGTTTGTCACCTTATTTTTTAACCTTAAAAAATTTATACGCCGTAGGGTTAACAATTTCTGTAATTGGAATTGTCTGTATCGGCCAAACGTTATGCATTATTACCCGAGGATTTGATTTATCGGTTGGATTTACGGCGGCTTTTTGTGGCATATTGGTTGCTTTTCTTACCGGAAAGCAAGGTATGCCATATGCCGAAAGTCTGTTTATCGGCCTGTTAGCAGGTGGACTGGTAGGCGCCATTAATGGTTTGCTTATTACCAAGGGTAAAATTAATGCCCTAATAACCACTTTGGCAACTGGTTACATGTTATCGGGAGGTGTAATTCTCTTAAGTAAAGGTTATTCAATTATTGTTGATAATGTTAATTTTATTTTTTTGGGGACTACTAAGTATTATGGGATACCGTTGCCATTGATAATTTTGATAGTTTTATATATAATATTTCACCTTTTCTTATCAAATAGTATTTTAGGTCGGCATGTATTTTGTATCGGCGGTAATCCGGATGCGGCGAAAATTGCCGGTATCAATGTGGAAAAGGTACAAATTATCGTTTATATCATAAGTGGAATTCTCTCGGCGTTTGCCGGTATTATCTTATCATCCAGGATGGGTGCGGCCCAAAACTCCATTGGCGGCTCATATGCGATGGAATCCATCGCGGCAGCAGTTTTAGGCGGTACAGTTCTAACCGGGGGAGAAGGCAAGATGTCCGGTACTTTTTTAGGTGTAATTATTATTGGAATCTTATCAAATGGACTTATTATGTTGGGGATTGATCAGGCGTATCGTGATATAGCCACAGGTATGGTATTGGTATTGGCAGTGCTATTACAAAATATTAATGTGAGAAAAATATAAGCTAGGTTTTAGCAAATGTTCAATCTGTTATCTAGTTGGGCTACATTATTGAACTAAACTTGGGAGAAGAGCTCTCGGTTTTCGCCTAGATTTTTACCTGGGGTTTTTCTCCCTTTTTTGTTAGTAATAATATAGTAAATAAATTGCTTAAATAATTTTAACTTGAATCCGGCAAGTAACCCCAAAAACTTCAGCCGCATTTAAACTTGCCGGATTCAAACAATGAACCCGATCCTGCCAATTTTTTTGCGCCATCGCAGAAAAATTGTCATTTACTTGCCGGATCGAGGTTTAAATTAACCAGCTCAATATTGATATTGGCTGGTTGTTTTTTTAAATAAAATTGAATTCGCTTAATATTAGTGGGATTTAAATTAGTAAATCATCATTCTGGATGTCAATCATAAAAACCAGCGGTGTCTAAAATAAAAAAATCTTTACAATTTTGTGGGTATCGGTTAAAATGGAAACAACAAAGATAAACATTAATAAATTTTAACAAAAACGAAAGAACGGGAGGGACCTTGGATGTTTATTGAAGAACGGCATCAACAGATTTTTGAGCTGCTTCAAGAAATCGGACGGGTCGAAGTAATCGAACTCAGTAAAATTTTTAAACTCTCGGAAGATTCGATCCGGCGCGATTTGCGTTTGATGGAAGAAAAAGGTCTGGTTAAACGCACATACGGCGGAGCTATTCTACCGGATAAAGTGAACCAATCCGCAAAATACAAGGAGCGAAAAGAACTCAATATCGAAGTAAAATCATTATTGGCAGAACTGGCGGTAACATTGATTAAAAATGATGATACAATCTGGCTGGACGGTTCTTCAACCATTGCGATGATGGTGCCTTTATTAAACAAGGTTTATGGCTTGACGGTTATAACCAATTCGATTTCCATAGCGAGTGATGTCATGAATTGTACTGATTGCAAACTTTTCATGATTGGAGGTATGGTCGATCGGATCAGTACGAATACTTCCGGTATCGAAAGCCTAAAGATTATCCAACAGCTAACGGTAGATAAGGTATTTATCGGCCCCTGCGGTATCTCTCCCGAGTGGGGCTTGTCCGATAATTCCTTGGATGAGGCGGAGATTAAAAAAACAATTATCGAAGCGGGCCGTGAAGTTTTTATTCTTGCCGACAGCAGCAAATTCGGACAACGCTCTCTGGCCAGGATCACTTTGCTCCAACCTGAATATACCTTGATTACCGATCAAAATCTCAGCCAAGAGATGCGTCAAGAGTTGCAGGCCTTGGTTCAAAAAGGACTGCGCATAATTACGGGAAAAATCCCTGAAATTTAAGATTATCGGAAAGAGACGAGGTGTATATCGTGTCCGTTGAATTAAAACCCGCCAATTTTATTCGATCCTTTCAATGCCTCAAAGGCAATACTCGTACGTCGATAATTTTCGAGCCGCTTTGGGGGATCCCTTATGCTTTATATAGTTTTTATCTTAGTCTATATATGAAAAGCCAGTCCATCAGCGACCGGCAAATCGGTTTTTTAATCTCAATTGGATTTATTGCCAGTATCATTGCCGCATCCTTTGGAGGCCTGATTACCGATAGGTTGGGGCGCCGCAGGACTACCGTAATATTTGATTTACTAGCCTGGCCGGGTTCCTTGCTTATTTATTTAATAAGCGGCAATTTTTGGGCGTTTTTGTTGGCCCAGGTGGTTAACAGTTTATCGAAAGTTACTGCAGTATCTTGGAACCTAATGGTGGTAGAGGATGCAACCATCCCTGAACAAGTAACGGCCTATAATTTGATTAATACCGTCAACATTTGTGTCGGTATCTTTACACCACTAGCCGGAATCATGATCCGGGAAATGGGTATAGTTAACGGCGAACGTATTTTAATAGAATTTGCGGTTGTCAGTATGAGTGTGATGATATTGGGACGACACCATTACTACCGTGAGACTGGGGTCGGCCAACAGATTTTGCATGAACGCCGGGCGGCGTTGCAAAGAAAAGCCGCTCCCAAAGGGGAAGGGTTACTTAAAATTTTGGCGAAGCGACCATTAGTTTTGCTCGCCTTATGTTGCAGCGTTCTTTTTAACGCTTATTTGCCCATCGGGACCTATCAAAGCCTTTATTATGCCCCTTTTCTGACAGAAGCCCTAAAACTTGACAAAGCCACGATCGCGATCCTGGGCGGAGTTAATGCAGCTGTGATGTTTATTATATTTGTTTTCGTCATCCCCAGATGCGCGCATTTTAACCGGCTTTTACTGATGGCAGCCGGAGCCGTAGCTCAGATTATAGCTTTGTTAATGTTTATCACTATCCCGGCGGGTCAATTTTTTGCC
>WSSedL1CaDRAFT_10001418_pt1 | contig 13911 bp, 13 predicted proteins | sample WetSurSL1Cattail_FD_9464 | JGI IMG/M metagenome (IMG submission 9464)
TTATTTAAAAGGGCTTTTGCTTTTGCCGCTTCGTTTTCCCAATAACGTATATACTTTATTTGCCCTTCCTTGGTCAAGATGTCTTGCGCATCTTCCAGCCGTACCGGGAGCAGCCTTTTGTCATAATTTTTTTCCTGTTGGAATTCCCATATCTCATACATGCAGTTCCGCGACTTTAAATAGTCGGCGCTGATCACCATCAGGAGATAATCGCAATCGCGGACCCGTTTCATAAAGCCGGAGATTTGATTGTAATACCCCAGATCACGTTTGTCTCTTATGAAGGTGATACCGATACGCTTGAAATAGTTGTCGATTTCATCAACCACGGCCTCGTTCTTCCATGAATAGGAAATAAAATTAGTGCTATTGCTGCCCATGAAGAAATCACCCCCGAATGGAATCAGCCCCATGTATATGCCGGGTAAAGCCGGAGAAGACAGGATTTAAACCTACAATCCTATTTTTATATAAATATTGCTTTATTGTATCGGCCAATAGGAGACATCATGAGTGACATACTGAAAAGGCCTCATTAAAGCGATAATTCCCCTTCATTTATTTTAAAATATCATCATCCCAAAATTCTTTAAAATCCTCATCGGCTTTAGCTGTTTCTTTTAGGGAAGGATCAATTTCGGTAGCCTTTTGTAAAAATTGTTTGACTAGATCCTTGTTATGAGTTTGCATATGTGAATTGGCCAGGCTATACCACGCAAGAGCATAATTTGGATCAATTTCAATAGCTTTTTTATAGGCATCAATGGCATCCGGGAATTGATTTAAGTTATCAAGAACATTACCCAAATCACACCAAATACTTGAATCCTCAGGGCCAATCTGTAAAGCCTTAAGAAAATGAAATTTAGCCTCATCATAGTCATTGAAATGATCTGCAAGAAGAAGGGCTAGATTACTGTGGACGTCACAATCCTCCGGATTGATTTTTAAAGCCTTAAGAAAATGAGATTTAGCCTCATCATAGTCATTGAAATGATCTGCAAGAAGAAGGGCTAGATTATTGTGGACTTCGCAATAGTCAGGATTGATTTTTAAAGTCTCAAGATAATGAAATTTAGCCCCATCATAGTCATTGAAATGATCTTCAAGAAGAATGGCTAGATTATAATGGGCTGTATAATAGTCCGGATTAATTTTTAAAGCCTTAAGATAATGAGATTTGGCCTCATCATAGTCATTGAAAGGATCTGCAAGAAGAATGGCTAAATTATAATGGACTTCGCAAGAGTCCGGATTAATTTTCGAGGCCTCATCATAGTTATATTTAGCTATTTTAAAATTATTGTTCTCCGCCGCAATATAGGCCCGCATGAAATAATAATCCGATGTTTTACCATACTTATCGCTGAATTGGTCCAATTGGATTTCTTGCTCCTCAAAGCTTGCAATATCGCCAATCTCTAGCAATTCCGCCAATTGACCGGCATTTTGATAACCGATAAAATCCAAAACCGGCCTATAATTCTGGGCTTTCAATTCGTTAAACGACGGGTGGTTTAGATCGGATATAAATGCCAGAAACTCTCCAATATATCTGCAGATGCGTTCCTTGATCCGGCATTCTTCGATTAATTCCTTGGCGTTTAAGGGGTCGATTTTATTTAAAAGGGCTTTTGCTTTTGCCGCTTCGTTTTCCCAATAACGTATATACTTTATTTGCCCTTCCTTGGTCAAGATGTCTTGCGCATCTTCCAGCCGTACCGGGAGCAGCCTTTTTTCATAATTTTTTTCCTGTTGGAATTCCCATATTTCATACATGCAGTTGCGCGACTTTAAATAGTCGGCGCTGATCACCATCAGGAGATAATCGCAATCGCGGACCCGTTTCATAAAGCCGGAGATTTGATTGTAATACCCCAGATCACGTTTATCTCTTATGAAGATGATACCGATACGCTTGAAATAGTTGTCGATTTCATCAACCAAGGCCTCGTTCTTCCATGAATAGGAAATAAAATTATTGCTATTGCTGGCCACGAAGAAATCACCTCTGAACGGAATAGAACCCGTGCACCTACCAGATAGAGTGGGGAAGACGGGATTTAGATTTGCGGCCCCCCGTATGCGAGTATTAGGCCCATTAGTGATTCATTTTGGTATCGCCGGAGGGAGCCGAACCCCCATATAATCAATTTTTTTAAACTGTTAAATTTGTTCAGTCTTTTATAGCTATCAATTGCTTCACAATTTCGAGGAGATCATCCTTATATTTGAAAATATCATCCAAAGTATCGATGGACATCTTAACTTCCTTGTCACCTTTGGGATAAACAATATGTTTTTTAGACCCATCTAAAAACAAACGACAAATCCATTTTCGGGAGTTGTTATCAAGTAAAATTCCGAAATATGAGACCGTGTCTTTATATGATATACGCTTAGGATCAACAATTTCTCGGCATATTGATTTGACCAAGTAAAATGCTTCCAACTCCATTGCAGTCGTAATAATAACCTTTTTCCCATCCTCTTCAGTAAGCGGTTCTTCAGCTTTTGTTGGGGCAGATTCGGACTCTGAAGAGATGGTTGTTTCGAGCGCGGCTTTTAGTTTATCATTCATTAATTCGCTTATATATTGGTTTAGGGCTTTTTTAACGATTGGCTTAAATCGATCCACAACATTCTGGGTAGCTTTACCTTCATAAATCCCCCAAATAAAATATTTAATAAAATCTTCCTTAGGTTCTCTAAGTTCTTCCTCAAATATGGATTTAATTTTATTGGTATATTTTAGGGTTGTCGCGGATGAAAATAATTCCTCAACGTTATAAACTTCTTTTGTGAATTTTTTCAGTTCTGCCACTGTTGAATCTTTAATATCCAATAAATTAAACTCTAAAAAGGGTGTTTCGTCCATTTTATTAGGTTCCTGGATATCTGAAAAGAATTTATATTGGAGACCATTGGTAAGTATGGCAAATTTGGATTGGGTTGTTGTAAAATATCTAAATAATTGACTATCATGAGTTTTAAGTGAGTCATCTATGTTCTTGGCCTCAATTAAAATCGACGGTTTACCGTCTATTATAATCCACTTTTTCACCTTTTTTAATCCCGATATCGGCTGTAAATTCGGGTATTACTTCATTAGGATTGAAGATGTTATATCCTAATAATTGAATGAATGGCAATATTAATGAATGTTTAGTAGCTTCTTCGGTTTGAATTTGGCCCTTAATCTCTTGAATTTTGACTGAAAACTGTTTTACCTCGTCAATAAAATCCATAAAAGTTGCCCCCCTAATTTTTATATTTGATTCCTATAACCCCGGAAAAATCTTTGCGGTATTTCCTCACAGCTGAATATTCTTACGGCTAAGCCGAAAAAATCTTTGCGTTATTATTTGGAAGTGAATTCCTTTGAATTTGTTAATTCAACTTCTTCCTATATTTGCAAAAAAATAATACTAGTCTTAACTTCACCAACTCCGCATCAACGTTGAAATATCTTCCCAAATCCCCAATTTCCACAATTCCTTTTTTAATTGCTTCATCGAGAATAGCATCCGGCATTAGATATTCAGCAGCCCAGGCCATCGCATAGTATTCTTCACGGCTCATTTCGATCCGATCTTTGTAATGCATATATGTATGAGTTGCATTGCTTTTAGTACCGGTAAAATGATGCCCAAGTTCATGGGCAAGCACAGTACGATAATGGGATAGATTATCATATAAACATTTTGATAAACCAATAACCGGGGGGCATCCCGGGCGGCTAAAGTAGAATGCCTCTAACTCAGTCTGCAAGTCAAGATATTCAACCACGATCCCTTTATTATAAGCAAGCTTAAGTAGTTTATAGGGCATCATGACTCCCCGACATAATAAAAAGACAGAAAATGTCGAATTTTGTCGAAACGGACCAATAAAATTAAAACCCGCTTGAATAAGCAGGTTTTACGGTTGCATTATCTATGCTGTTATAAGATGTCAACGGCGGGAATTATCGCGGCGGGTCCCCGGGCTTCCATCCTTTCCACTTCTGATATAGATATTCGGTATAATGTTCCAAAAACCTTTGAACGAATTTCAAAATGCTTAATAGTCGGATTTCCAATTCATTTTAATTTTTTTGGCCGGGAGAGTTAACGTTATTTTTTATTTATTGAAATAGAGGCTTTTGTTTTATGGTAAATGAAGGGATTAGAAATGAATCGATAGAATATAATAATTAAATTAGAATTAGTGGGGGTGAGTCAAATGATTACCAGAGAACAGATAAATCAAGTCGTAGAGACGATAGTTCAAAACGTTCACCCGGAGAAAGTTATTTTATTTGGGTCTTATGCTAACGGGAACCCTGGCGAAGATAGCGATCTGGATTTATTGGTAATCAAAGACATGCCTCAAAAACGGGTTCAAAGAGGGCGCGAGATTCGAAAATTTTTAAGGGGAATGGCTATTCCTATTGATTTACTAGTTTACACACCACAGGAAATCGAGGAATGGCATGATACAAAATCTGCTTTTGTAACCAAAATTGTGGATCAAGGTCAGGTTTTGTATGGATAAGAAGCATTTATTGGTTCATGAGTGGATGACTAAAGCTGAACATGATTTGGGTTTAGCGGAATTGGCTATTACTAATAAACCTGAATATAAAGATCTTATTTGTTTTCATTGTCAGCAGAGTGCTGAAAAATACCTAAAAGCATATTTAATCCTTTTGAATATTCAGTTTAAAAAAAGCCATAGCCTAATCTATTTGCTAGACTTATTAGCAGAGAAGGAAAGCGTTCTTGATAGCCTATATGAAACGGCTGAGATTTTGGAGGATTATGGAGTTGAAGTTCGTTATCCGGGTGATTGGACTCAACTTACTGCAGAAGATATTCATGAAGCCTATCAAGCAGCTTTGAAAATAAAAGAATTCATCAAACAAAAGATAAATTAAGTAGAATCATTAGTGTCGGTGAAACCCCCAAAATAGTAAAATTGAAGAATAAAAAAGCAGCCCATTTCGGCTGCTTTAATTTTTCTTAATTTTGGTGCCCAGGACCGGACTTGAACCGGTACGGTTGCCCATACGCCCCTCAAACGTACGCGTCTGCCAGTTCCGCCACCTGGGCAAGTTCATGCGTAAAAAACGCAACAACGACTATTAAATATTATAAAGGGGATTGAGTTAGTTGTCAATGACTATTTTAGGCTTGGTTCAGGATGTTTTTGGTATTAGCCGTCGGTTATCCCAAATCCTTGTAAGGCTCCTTTTGAGGAGACGAAGAACCCAAAATTTTACAAGTAGTTTTAACCATTAATGAATTTGTCGAATCGGAGATAAAATTAGAGCAAAATAGAGTAGCAATTTTCCATCCCTAGCTGGCAAAATTATCGAACGGGTATAAAACCTACTATCTGTGGCAATAATCAATCTTAGACGCGTCAAAAGACAGTTTGTAGGAGTTGATCGACTGGATGTTGGTGAATAAAGTCGAAATTTGCGGGGTCAATACCGCTAAACTTCCGGTATTATCGAGTAGTAAAATGCGTGATTTATTGCAGAAAATGCAGTCCGGTGACAGATCCGCCAGAGAAGACTTGATCCAGGGCAATCTGCGGCTGGTCTTAAGTGTAATCCAACGATTTAATAACCGCGGCGAGTTTGTGGACGATCTGTTCCAAGTGGGTTGCATCGGATTGATGAAAGCCATCGATAACTTTGATCTCTCGCAAAATGTAAAATTCTCAACCTATGCGGTACCGATGATTATTGGTGAAATTCGCCGTTATTTAAGGGATAATAACCCCCTCAGGGTAAGTCGCTCGTTGCGGGATATTGCCTATAAGGCCTTACAAGTCAGAGACTCCTTGGTAAGTAAAAATTCCAAAGAGCCGACAGTGGCTGAGATAGCCGAAGAATTAAAGGTGCCGCGGGAAGAAGTAGTTTTTGCGTTGGATGCCATTCAGGAACCGATCTCGTTATTTGAACCGATTTATCATGACGGCGGCGACCCGATCTTTGTAATGGATCAGATCAGCGATGAACGGCATTTAGATGGCCAATGGCTGGAAGGACTCTCGATTAAAGAAGCCATGAGTAAACTGAATGACCGGGAAAAGCTGATTTTGGAAATGCGTTTCTTTGACGGACGGACTCAAATGGAGGTCGCCGAAGAGATTGGCATCTCCCAGGCCCAAGTTTCTCGATTGGAAAAGAATGCACTAAAGCATATGAAACGTTATGTGGCCGGGGGAAATGAGTAGATTTATGGTTTCACAACGGGGTGAAAATTGATGTCGTTTAAGTACCGAGTATTAACCTCCGGGTTAATTTTACTTTTCTTTATGACAATCGGGGCTTTGGGTTCGGGAATGGCTTGGATGGAAAATTCAATCATGGAGGCCTATAACCGTTCAAATTTAATCCGGCTTCATGTCGTGGCCAATAGTGATTCTGTCCATGATCAAACTATTAAATTACGGGTCCGGGATCGTTTGATTCAGGTAAGTGAGCCATTACTGATCAAAGTGGAAGAGCCGGCCCGGGCAGAGGAAATCCTTGCGGAACATATCGATTTGTTAAAGCAGACCGCCGAACAAGTATTGGCAAGCGAGGACCAGAATATGCCGGTGACAGTAACTTTAGGTAAATACCAGTTTCCGGAACGCAGCTACCCTTTTGGAGTCTTACCGGCCGGAGAATACCGGGGCTTACGGGTAGTATTGGGCAAAGGGGCAGGCAAAAATTGGTGGTGTGTTTTATATCCGCCATTGTGCCTACTGGATAAGGATGCTCCCAGTTTTAAAGGAGTTGCTCCGCCTGGAAATATTAAAGTCGAATACCATCTGGCGGCTCTGGAAAATTTAGTTCATAAAAAGGGCCTCAGCATGGATGAATTCTGGAAGGGTTGGGGAAAGTTTTTTGGACTGATCTAATCTTGCTAATAAATTACAATTGAATATTGAAATTTTATTAGTTGGACTCTTGTTTACGATAACAAAGAGTCCTTTTTTTATGGAATATCGGAGACGTGCTACCGAATATCAATTTTATTTTAGATGAAAAGTACAAAAAATGTTAAGTATTTTCAATACAAAAGCAACAACATTCTTTAAAATTTAATTATAAAAAGGTTATTCGCTAAAATTATTGAGTGGAGGATACCAAATGAGTATTTTAAGTGAAATTTCAGAAAATCTCCAGAACGGTAGGGCTAAAGTTGTAAAAGAGTTGGTTCAGAAAGCTATTGATGAAGGGATGAGCGCTGAAACGATTCTCAAAGAAGGCCTGCTTCATGGGATGAATATTATCGGAGAGAAATTTAAAAAGGATGAAGTTTATGTTCCGGATGTTTTGATAGCGGCACGGGCGATGAATGCCGGTACTGAACTGCTAAAACCGTTGCTTGTTTCCAGCGGCGTAAAAGCTGCCGGTAAGGTTGTTTTAGGTACTGTAGCTGGAGATCTTCACGATATCGGCAAGAATTTAGTGCGAATGATGATGGAAGGCAAAGGATTGGAAGTACTCGATATCGGCACCGATGTTTCGGCTGAAAAATTTATTGAAACCGCCATTAAGGAAGAAGCACAAATCATCGCCTGTTCTGCCCTTTTAACGACTACGATGGGAGAAATGGAGAATGTAGTTAATACTGCGGTAAAAGCAGGTATCCGCGACAAAGTGAAGATCATGATCGGCGGAGCGCCGGTCACTGATAGCTATTGCAAAAAAATCGGCGCGGACAGATACACACCGGATGCAACCTCCGCTGCTGAAGAAGCAGTTAAACTCTGTGCAAAATAAATAACTTTTCTCGCACAAAGCCGCCAAAGACGCAAAGAATAATGAGTTCATTTTCTTTGCGCACTTGGCGGCTTTCGTCTTTGCGGGTGGAAGAATTATTGTTGAGCGTTAAATTCACTGAGAGATTGGAAAAAGGCATCCACATTATCGAGACTGGTCCCGGGCGGGATATCGCAACCCGATGAGAGAACAAAATTAGGATAGGGCTTCATTTCTTCCAGCAGTTTGCCGACCTTTTCTTTCATCTCGTCTACAGTACCGTTCCTAAAAGTACCAGCCGGATCGATATTTCCTAAAGCCAGACGATCGGTGGGGATTTGAGGCAAAATATCCGTCATTTTTACCGCATTGCCGAAATGAAAAATCTTAGCACCGGTGGAAACCATGGAATCGACTAATTTTACGGTGCTACCGCAGTTGTGAAGGACTACAATAAAGTCCTGGTCTTGAACTGCCTTTACAATTCGGGTTATATATTGAGATGAAAATTCCGTACACTTTGCCGGGGGGAGTAATCCGGCTGCCGGCTCAGCGATGATTACACCATGAGCGCCGCTTTCTTTAAATGCCTTGGCGTATTCGATCAGAAAACGGGTGCATTTCTCAAGAACAACATGGACAATTTCCGGCTCTTCCATTAGCGCGATCATTATTTCCGTCATATCCATCATGCGTCCGGCCAGTGAAAAAGGGCCGATTTGGCCTGCCAAGACCGGTCGATCCGTGATGCCCGCGGCGGCAGTTTTGGCCGCTTCGATATATACCTGTGTTCGACCTGCGCCCACTTTCGGTATTTGAATCTTTTGGGCGTCGTCCATATTTGAAATGATTTTGCCGACAACCGATGGAACTTCATTATCCGCGTATTTGATTTTGCTTCCAAAAGTTTCTGCTTCGACCGATAGGTCCATAATGGTTGCAGCGGCGGCGGTCGGATATTTTTTGGAAAGCGCCGCAATACAAGAATACTGGTCGCGTCCGTTGGTAATCACATCTTTTACCGTTTTATCAACCAGTTTCAATCCGGGATAAGTCATGATAGGCAAGGCTTTTCTCTCTCTTGATTCTCTTAGCGCCGAGCGCCAAAGATTCATGTTTTGTTTCATTGCTAAAAACTCCTCCGATTTTTGAATATTTTGATAGTTGTTATGGCTATTTCTGAGATATTTTGATCATATAAAAACCGCCGTTTTGTTTCTATAAATTATTTATGACTTATATGAAATTATTTTTATTTGATGAAAGAAACCAAAAATATTACAATAAAAGAAAATACTTTACCATGCCTTTTGGAAAGGGTTATTATAGAATCAGATCATCGCTCTGGAATATTGTTTTGAGAATTTTGTTAGAAAGAGTGATTCATTAAATGGAATTGACATCTGAAGGAACCCAATTTGGTTTCGAACTGGAGCAAGTTAAGCGAGGTCTTCGCGCTTACAGCCGTTCAACCGGGATTGAAAGTTATCTAATCGACTCCAAGGGGAACTATCTCTATAATTCTTGCAGTAGTAATGATTTATGCCAATTTTGCGGCAAAATTCGGCCGATTACGAGTAAGAAACCGAATTGCGCCAATGTTCATCTTTATGGCAGTTATCAAGCAGAGAGGTTTGGCGGCAAGTATGTTTATTTTTGCCCCATGGGGTTGGTTCATTGGGCTTCTCCGATTATCGTTAATAATCTCATTCAGGGCGTTTTGGTGGGCGGGCCTGTTTCGATGGTCGAGCCGGAGCAGTTTTTACTGGAGGACTTAATTCGAAAAAATGGGATTAATGATGCCGACTTGCTACAGATAAAAAAATACGCCGGAGAGGTCCCGGTCATATTACCTGAAGTGGTAGATAATCTTTCGGAATTACTCTATATCGTGGCATCCAGTTTTTCCGACAAAGCGGCAAAGTATGAAGACCAAAGAAAGTATAATCGAATTCAAGACCATATTTCAGAGTCTGTCCACCAAATGAAGATCTTCGAAGATTCGGAGCAAGAACAACCTAATTATCCGTTTGAGAAGGAAAAGGAACTGCTGGCTAAAATAGCACTGGGAGATAAACCGGCATCTCAAAAAATACTCAATGAAATATTAGGATATGTCTTTTTCTCCTCCGGCAAAGATTTTGAAATTATTAAGGCCCGGATTCTGGAACTTGTGGTACTGCTCTCCAGAGCCTCAGTGGAGGGCGGGGCTGATTCCAGTGAGATTTTCGGCTTGAATTATAAATACTTGTCAGAAATTCATAATCTGAAAACCGTGGAAGAATTGACTTTTTGGCTTTCAAAAATCATGGCTCGTTTTACCGACTGCGTTTTTAATCTGGTCGACATTCGTCACAAGGACACCATCTACAAAGCGGTTGATTTTATCAAACGAAATTATATGGGGCGGATCACGCTTGAAGAGGTTGCCCATATCGTTTATTTAAATCCTTCCTATTTCAGTAAAATATTTAATAGCGAAATGAAATGCACCTTCATTTCCTATGTTAATAAAATACGGATTAATGCCGGCAAAAATTTGTTGCTGGATATTTCCATTCCTTTAACCGATGTTTCAAGCATGGTTGGTTTTGAAGACCAAAGTTATTTTACCAAAGTTTTTAAAAAAGCTACCGGTGTAACACCGGGAAAGTTCAGAGAGTCAAGGGGACAACAAACTTTTAAATCGTGATAATCTAAAAAATACTCGGTTTTTAAATTTTTACCACAGAGAACACAGAGTAAAATCAATATTATAAAACGTTAGTTTTTGGTTTTACTGTGTTCTCCGTGACCGCGGTGGCGTAATTAAATATTACTGGGTTACCCATCCATCGATTGCCGGTAATAAAATTTACCACAAAACACCCTCATCTCAAATGCTATACTGGATAGTCGTATTTTTGAGGGTCAAATTTTTCGTATTCCTCGTTATGCAGCATTTCGGTAAGAAATTTTTCTTCATTATCCGGGATCACATCCAATTGTCCACCTAGAGTATCCAGCCAGCTTAATTCCTTATCTTTAATATGGACTTTGTTTTCGGCGGATGCTTTCCGCAATTCTTCCAAGGTAATCTGGGCCGCTTTTTTGATTCGGAAAAAGCTGCCCTTTTCTTTAACAATAGCTTCCGAAATCCTAAGTACCACATCGGGCCTTAAAACATAAGCTTGAGGATCGAGGAAACTGTCGGAATCAGCAAGTAGGTCTCGCATGAGATTAGCGGTATCCTTCCCCTTCGTAGCGGCTGTATTCATCAAACGACAATCATATGCTAATTGCTCAAGGGATACGGTAGGAGCCATTCCTCCCAGAAGCTTAATATTTTGTACCGATTCGTTGCTCCAAAGATCAGCGACAGCCGCCGCAATATTTCCTAATGGACTTAAATGAGCGCAAGCACTGCTTTTTCCTTCCATAGCGATCGGGGTTCCGGTAATCGCCTTAATGAAAACCCCTTCATAGCCGCAATCCTTATGCGGCCCTATGGCGCCTTCTTCGAGCGCCGTTAGGCTGCGTACGGCCGTCATTACTCGAACGACGGCGGCAAATACTTGCGGTACATACCCACGGTCGGCCAGAACCATTGCCGTATTCCCAAAACCGCAGGCAGTATCGCCTGAAGGTATGGTGCCAGTTTCTTCAGCGATTTTTACAATGGCGCTCCATAGCTTGTGCATATCCTTCACACCCGGGAAACCTAAGGCAAAAAGGGATTTCTTGAGATCACAATACATAATCGCTTCATCGTGAATTTCCTTCCCCCCAACCGATTCGATTGCCAACAAGTCGGCTCCGGCTTTGGCACAGCCTTCAAAGGTCTTCATCATGTTGTCCCAATGGGCCCCGTGCCACATATGCTGAAGTTCCCGGCCTTCCCGAATATCATTGGGGGTAATTCGCATTACACTTTTCACACCATGCTGCTGTTCATATTCAAACATGATATCGCGTACCGTTTTAGTGACTTCGATTCCCCACTCCGGATGAAAGGTCATGGGCGGCAAGAGCTCAACTTCAATAACCAATCCGGGGACATACAGTTCCATGGCTCTTTTACAAATTCCTTCAATAATTTCTTTATATTCTTTAATAACATCAGGCATGGTCTCCTGTGTAATACTCATTGGCGGCAGTGTAAAATTTACTTCGGGAAAAATCTCCCCGCCTCCAATCACCATCCCATTTTTGCATTTTACCGGTAGTTTGGATAAGCCATACCTAAAATCATCGAGAGCGGGATACGCCAATTTTAAAAATGTTTGTTGAGTCACTTCAATCACTCCTTAATTCATTATTTTAAACTTATTAATCCCATGAGCTTAATTAACAATATAATTTTACAATGAAACATCATAAAACTTATTGTAATAATATTGTATTTATAAAACTTTGTTGATACTTTAAACCTCGATCCGGCAAGTAAGTGACAATTTTTCTGCGATGGCGCAAAAAAAATGGCCGGATCGGGTTCATTGTTTGAATCCGGCAAGTTTAAATGCGACTGAAGTTTTTGGGGTTACTTGCCGGATTCAAATTAAAATTACTATAATCAAATCTTCGAACTTTGCCGATAATAAAAATAGGTATTAGAAAATTAGGAGGCGGGATGACATGGATGTTCAGTCTGCGACTAATTTGACTCTTTCCGATAATGCGCCGCAGGTTAAAAAGGACATTGCCAAAAAAGAAGCAACCTCAGGTCTTAAGGGCGACGGGAAAGATGTCAAAGGACTCAAAACGGATATTTATCAACATGAAGCGACTTCCCCAAAAAAGGTAACTTATGATAAGCCCCAGTCTAAACCGGATCTTGACGCCGTTCAAAGGTTAAAAGAGGAGCTCGATAAAAGCCACGAACGGGTAAAACAACTGATGATTGCGATGTTTAAACGACAAGGGCTTGAGGTCCCGGATCTCAATGATGTTAAAATTGCAGACTTAAAAAACATTAAAATTGACGAGACTGCCCAAAAAGAAGCTGAGGCGATGATCGCCGATGGCGGTGAATTTAGCGCCCAGAATGTCAGTAACCGGATTGTCCAATTTGCCAAGGTCGTTTCCGGAGGGGACCGTTCCAAGGTGGAACAATTAAAGGCAGCCATTGAAGATGCATACAATGAAGTCAAACAGAAATTTGGCGATGAGGAGATACCGGAGATCACCAAAGTCACTTATCAGATGATCATGGGTAAATTAGATGCCTGGGCCAGGGAAACCCCGGGAACCGAAGAACAAGTCGGCGATGCTCCAATTGAAAAGCTTGATCCAAAAAGTCAATATGTGAAAATTGAAGTCGTTGAAAAATCAATAACCATCGAAAAATTTGGAACCCCAAAGGTTAGGGCCTAAGAATGGTTGATTGAGTATCTCCATTTCTCATCATCCAAGTTTCAATTATTGACCATGAAGAGCATGACGTTATTTCCATCAAAGATTTTTTATTTCTTTATGTTCTTCATGACCTTCATGGTGAAAATCAAATATTTTAAAAACTTCCAGAAGCATACGGGGTGGTCGATGGAAGTCTTGGATCAACCATTAATGAAAACAGAGCGAAAATTAATACTACGTTACTTCCAAGTTGATAATAATTCAAGACGCAATTTAGTAAAAAGGACCATTCGGTGGTCCTTTTTCAATGGAGTTTCGAGAAAGCAGGTGTTCCCTTCATGTCTGAGCAAATATTAACCCCCGCCCAATTAAAAACGGAACGCGCCAAACTCAACCGTCTGAGCGACGGACGGAAAATCCACAATAATGAGGAAGCCAGACAATTTATTGATGAGCGGGGTTTTATCCTACTGATGCCGATAGCGGATATTCCTTTGCCCTCTCTTTCTCAGGCGGATGACGCCGCCACCTGGGGCGGTTTTGCCATTACCGACCGGGCTTGGGCCTGGAAGGAGACTCTGCCGGGGGATAAGTTATGCGCCTATACCAAATTGATTCATGGTCGCGGTACTTTTATCAGCTGGCGTTTATATCCGGCTTTTGTCAAGCTATACGGCCCCGAAGGCGATCCGGACTATGAATATGAAAATGGTCGGCTTGATAAGACTGAGCGCGATCTCTATCACATCGTGGCTGACTGCGGCCCCATCGATTCTCGGGAGTTGTGGCGGCGGGCGAAAGCTTTATTTGGCGATAAACGTTCCCGTTTT
>WSSedL1CaDRAFT_10001419_pt1 | contig 13908 bp, 5 predicted proteins | sample WetSurSL1Cattail_FD_9464 | JGI IMG/M metagenome (IMG submission 9464)
GATGCTTTTGGGAGATTTGATGATTTGGTATTATGAAAATATGGCGGGAATCAAGAGTAATCCTGAAATGCCAGGCTTCAAACAAATTATTATGAAACCCGATTTTAATGCAGGATTGACTTTTGTTAATGCTTCTTACGAATCGATTCATGGTTTGATAAAAAGTAATTGGAAAAAGAATAAGAGAAACCTAGATTGGAATATTACCATTCCTGCTAATACAACGGCTTTGGTTTATTTGCCAGTAACAGACGCTTCAGCTGTTAAGCTTAACAATCAAAAATTAGAAAGATCAACAACAGCTTCTAGAATAGAAAATAATAAGTTAGTTGTAGAACTACAATCAGGTTCGTATCAAATAAATGTGAATAATATAAAATAAGAATAATGAAAAAGTTACAAATCAGTCTTGTCCTTTTAACCATACTACTTTTGGGGAGTTGCAAGTCTTCTTTAGAAAATAAAATCGCTTTAAAAGATAAAACTTGGAAAGAAGGAATTGTTACTGAAGAATTTATTTTCGAAACAGCTCCTTATCCTTCCTGTCATGCCGCTACTATTGTAGAAACTACCAAAGGCGAATTGGTTACCGCTTGGTTTGGAGGTACTAATGAACGTGATCCAGATGTAGGGATTTGGGTGAGCAAACGTAAAAATGGCAAATGGACAGAAGGAGTTGAAGTAGCCAATGGAATCATGAAAGACGGGTCAAGGTTACCAACATGGAATCCGGTTTTATATCAAATTCCAAAAGGGGATTTACTACTTTTTTATAAAATAGGACCGAGTCCAGCAGAATGGTGGGGAATGATATTGCGCTCTTCAGATGGTGGTGAAACTTGGTCTAAACCAGAGAAAATGCCAGAAGAATTTTTAGGTCCCATTAAAAACAAACCCGTTTTGTTAGCCAATGGAACACTTTTAAGTCCTTCGAGTATTGAAGGAAAAGGCGGTTGGCATTTGCGTATGGAATCTACTCCCGATTTTGGTAAAACATGGATAATGGGTGATACTATTGCAAAAGATCAAGATTCTATTAATGGAATTGATGCCATACAGCCGAGTATTCTTTTTCATAAAAAAGGAAAATTACAAGCGATTGGTCGTACCCGAAGCCGAAAATTATTCAGCACTTGGTCTACCGATAATGGAAAAACTTGGTCGGATTTATCACTTTTAAATATGCCGAATAATAATTCGGGAACCGATGCTGTAACTATGAAAAATGGAGAACACGTTTTGATATACAATCATGTTTGGCCTTATGAAAATGAAAAAAAAGGAATTAGAAGTCCGCTAAATATTGCTATTTCTAAAGATGGAATTCATTGGGATGCTTCTTTAGTATTAGAAGATTCAAGAGTAAGTCAGTATTCTTATCCAGCTATTATTCAAGGTTCAGATGGCATGTTGCATTGCGTTTATACTTGGAGAAGACAACGTATTAAATATGTGAAAATTGATCCGACAAAGATGGCGGTTGTTCCAATGGTAAATGGAATTTGGCCTGGTCCAACTAAAGAAAGATACAAAGTAGGTGTTTGTGATTGGATGATTTTAAAAAGACAAAAATTAAGCGCTTTTGAATTGGCTGAAACTATTCATTCTGACGGAATCGAATTGGATATGGGCGGTTTAGGAAACAGAGAAACCTTTGACAGTAAATTAGGAGATCCATTAGAAAGACAGAAGTTTTTGGATAAATCCAAAGAAACTGGTGTTGAGATTAGTTCCATTGCCATGTCTGGTTTTTATGCACAATCTTTCGCAGAACGTGAAACAGTGGAGAAAATGGTAAACGATTGTATCGAAACCATGAAAAACATGAATGTAGAAACTGCCTATTTGCCTTTAGGAACCCAAGGTGATTTGGTCAAACATCCAGAACTGCGTTCTAAAATTGTAGAACGTTTGCGTTGGGCAGGAGAACAGGTGAATAAAATAGGTGGTGTGATTGCTGTAGAAACTTCGCTGGATGCAGCAGGAGATAAAAAATTACTGGAAGAAATTGGAAATAGAAACATCAAAATTTCATTCAATTTTGCCAATGCCGTTGATAATGGAAGAGATATTTCGAAAGAATTGAAAACGCTAGGTAGAGATAATATTGCTCAAATTCATGCATCTACTACCGATGGGGTTTGGTTGCAAAATAATAAAGCAGTCAACTTGCCTGAAATCAAACAAACATTGGATAAAATGCAATGGAGTGGGTGGCTTATTATTGAACGTTCTAGAGATGTTAATATAGTTCGCGATGTCAAAGCCAATTACGGAGCAAATGTAGAATATATAAAAAGTATTTTTAAAAATTAATAATTCAAAAATCAATCATAGATGAGATATCTAAGCCTACTATTATTATTTTGTGTGACTTTTGCAAGTGCACAAAAACTAACTATTGTTCGAGATGCTAATGCGCCTCGAATTCAATTTGGAGCCGAAAAATTAGCCAAAATAGCTACTGAAAAAGGTTATACAGTTACTTTTTTAGATAAAATGCCCAGAAAATCTAAAGATGAAGTGATTGTAATTGGTGAAAAAGGAACTGCTATTTGGACACAAAATACAGCCAAATTTATTTTGGACGAAAGTCAATTGACTAAAAAGGAAGGTTTCCAAATCAGTACTCAAAAGAACATCATTTTTATTGAAGGATTTGATGCTTCAGGAGCTTTGTACGGTGCTTTGGAATTAGCAGACAAGATTAAAGAAGAAGGAAAAATACCTTCGGAAATCAATAAAAGCGATAGCCCAGAAATGGTTTTAAGAGGAACTTGTATTGGAGTTCAAAAAATGAATTATTTACCAGGAAGAGATGTTTATGAATATCCATACACACCTGAAAGTTTTCCTTGGTTTTATGACAAAGCGCTTTGGACAAAGTACTTGGATATGATGGTAGAAAACCGCATGAACTCACTGTATTTGTGGAATGGGCATCCGTTTGCATCATTGGTACGATTGAAGGATTATCCATTTGCCGTTGAGGTAAGCGATGAAGATTTTAAAAAGAACGAAGAAATATTCAAATACTTAACTGAAGAAGCGAATAAAAGAGGAATTTGGGTGATTCAGATGTTTTATAACATTATTGTTTCAAAACCTTTTGCTGATCATTACAACATTAAAACCCAAGATAGAGAACGTCCTATTACGCCTTTAATTGCCGATTATACCCGCAAATCTATTACTGCATTTATAGAAAAATATCCAAATGTTGGTTTGTTAGTTGCTCTTGGTGAAGCAATGGGAAGTACTGAAGACGATATCGAATGGTTTACTAAAACCATTATTCCAGGTGTTCAAGATGGAATGAAAGCCTTAGGAAAAACAGAAGAACCACCAATTATCTTGCGTTCTCACGATACCGATGCGCCTGCAGTAATGGCAAAAGCACTGCCTTTGTATAAAAATTTATACACCATGAGTAAGTATAATGGTGAGTCTTTAACTACTTATACACCTGGAGGACCTTGGGGAGAAACGCACAAACAATTGAGCTCATTAGGTTCAATTCACATTGAAAACGTACACATCCTAGCCAATTTAGAGCCTTTTAGATATGGTTCTCCTGATTTTATCCAAAAAACAGTAAAAGCAATGCACAATGTTCATGGAGCAAATGCACTACATTTATATCCGCAAGCATCGTATTGGGATTGGCCTTATACGGCTGATAAAACCAAAATTGGAGAACGATTGATGGAAATGGATCGCGACTGGATTTGGTACCAAGCTTGGGCGCGTTATGCTTGGGATAGTAAAAGAGACCGAACAAAAGAAATCAATTATTGGGACGACCAATTTGCTAAAAAATACGGTGTTGATTCAGAAGCTGGAAAAAACATTTTAAAAGCCTACGAACAAATAGGCGAAATTGCTCCTAAAACCCTAAGACGTTTCGGAATTACCGAAGGAAATCGTCAAACGTTATTGTTAGGAATGTTCGAAAGTCAGTTGGTTAATCCAGCCAAATGGCGCGTCTATCCTGGCTTCCACGAATCTTGTGGGCCTGTGGGCGAATTGCTTCAGGAATACGCTAAGAAAGAATGGAATCATGAAGATCATGTGGGAGAAACGCCTCCGCAAATTATTAGCGAGATTGTACAACATGGAAAAATTGCCGTTGAAGCAATTGAAAAAGCCACTCCAAGCGTAACCAAAGACAAAGACGAATTCAATCGCTTGAAAAATGATGTGTATTGCTACGATGCTTTCGCCAACTGTTTTTCGGAGAAAGTAAAAGCGGCAATGTTGGTTTTAAGATACAGTTACTCGAATGATATTGCCGATTTAGACCAAGCTGTTCCACATTTAGAAAAAGCGTTGACTTACTACGAGGAATTGGTGAAGTTGACGAAAGATTCGTATTTGTATGCCAATAGTATGCAAACCGCACAACGTCGAATCCCAATTGGAGGTGACGATGGAAACAATAAAACTTGGATAGAATTGTTGCCACATTACGAACGTGAATTGGCTAATTTTAAAAGAAATTTAGTTTTACTTAAAGAAGCCAAAGATGGAAAAATCAAGCCAAAAGAAGTTGCACCTTGGAAAACAGCTAAAGTAACGGTTTTAAGTCCAAAATTAGGTTCTTATGATGTGAAATTAGGAACTAAAGTGTATGGAACTCCAGTTTCTGAATTAGAAAAAGTAGCTCCAGAACTTAAAAATTTAAAAGGAATTAGCTTTGTGGAAGATGAGCAAAACACCGAAGGAACAACTATAAAATTTAAAAATGATACTGCTGTAAAATTAGTTGTTGGTTATTTCAATTCGGACCAAAAACGCTTTTTGTTGCCTCCAAGTTTAGAAACAAATGCAGCAGGAAATGAATACGGTCAAGCCGAAGTAATTTTAGCAAATGCGATGAATTTAAAAGAATTACCAAGAATCAACATTCATACCTATACTTTTAAAGCTGGTGAAAACCAACTGACTTTAGGAAAAGGAAGGGTGCTTATTTTAGGTTTTATTGATGCGAATCAAAAAATCGAAACTCGTGATGTAGGTTATATTGGAAAAGACGAAAAAGAAGCCGTGGACTGGTTATTTTATTAAGATGAATTACGGAATGTCAGTCTGAGCTTGTCGAAGACCTCGTTAAAAAACACTTCGACAGGCTCAGTGTGACATTTAAAATAATAATTACACTTAAATGTATTATTAAAAAAATGAATAAAAAGCATTATATATTGTTCTGGATATTTTTCTTTTTTGCTTTTTGCAAAAGCGAACAAATTTGGGCGCAAACACGTGAAGAAATTCCGTTGAATGCCAATTGGAAAACCACTATGGTAGAAACAAACCCAAATTCAGACCAAGATTTCTCGAAGAATTCTCAGGCTGATGCCAATTGGAAAACCGTGAATGTTCCGCACAATTGGGATCAATATGAAGGCTTTCGCCAAATGAAACATGGCAACTTACATGGAACAGCTTGGTATTCTAAAATTTTAAAAATTGAAAAACTGCAAAAAGGGAAGAGACTTTTTGTATTTTTCGAAGGTGTGAGTTCTTATGCAACGGTATGGGTAAATGGTAAAAAAGTAGGGGAACACAAAGGTGGTCGAACAACTTTTACTTTAGATATTACGGATGCTGTAAAATACAACGCCGATAATAAAATTGTAGTCAAAGCAGCGCATCCAGCATTCATAGCGGATTTGCCTTGGGTTTGTGGCGGTTGCTCTGGCGAATGGGGATTTTCGGAAGGTTCACAACCCATGGGAATTTTTAGACCTGTAACTTTAGTGATTACAAATGATGTTCGAATAGCGCCTTTTGGAGTTCATATTTGGAATGACAAATCGGTTTCTAAAGAAAAAGCGATTTTACATACTACCACCGAAATTCAAAATTACAGCAGTGCTAATCGAACCCTTACTGTGGTGAATGTACTTTTGGATAAAGATGGAAAAGAAGTAGCTTCGGCGAAAAGTTCTGTTTTGTTTTCGAAAGAAACCAAGGAGATTCAGCAAACTTTGCCTGAAATCAAGAATCCAAAATTATGGTCGCCAGAGAGTCCGTATTTGTACAGCCTTTTGACTACCATTTTAGAAAAAAATAAAGTTTTAGACAAAATTACCACTCCTTATGGAATTCGTTGGATTTCTTGGCCAGTGAATAGAGTGGGTGATGACAAGCGATTTTTTATTAATGATGAACCCGTATTTATTAATGGAACTTGTGAATACGAACATCAATTAGGGCAAAGTCATGCTTTTTCGGATACACAAATCAAAGCCAGAATCGAACAGATAAAAGCGGCTGGATTCAACTCTTTTAGAGAAGCACACCAGCCACATAATCTAAAATACCAAGAGCTTTTAGACGAAAACGGTATTTTGTTTTGGAGTCAGTTTTCGGCTCATATTTGGTACGATACACCAGAATTTAAGGAGAATTTCAAAAGTTTATTACGCGAATGGATTAAAGAACGTCGCAACAATCCATCAGTTGTTTTATGGGGATTGCAAAATGAAAGCACCATTCCAAAGGAATTTGCCGAAGAATGTACACAAATCATTCGAGAAATGGACCCAACAGCTTCATTGCAACGAAAAGTAACTACTTGCAACGGTGGAGAAGGAACCGATTGGAATGTGGTGCAAAACTGGTCAGGAACTTACGGAGGGAATCCATCAAATTATCATGAAGAACTTTCAGAACAATTGCTGAATGGTGAATATGGTGCATGGCGCAGTATCGATTTGCACACCGAAGGCGAATTTGACCAAAAAGGAATTTTGAGCGAAAATCGTTTTTCGCAATTGATGGAAATCAAAGTTCGCGAAGCCGAAGCGGTAAAAGATAAAGTAGCCGGACAATTCAATTGGTTGTTTGCTTCGCATGAAAATCCAGGACGTGATCAAAACGGCGAAGGATTTAGAGCAATTGACCAAGTGGGACCAGTCAATTACAAAGGATTGTTTAGTATTTGGGGAGAACCGCTTGATGCCTTTTATATGTACCGAGCTAATTATGTGTCTAATAAAACCAATCCTATGGTTTATATTGTTTCGCACACTTGGCCAAATCGTTGGGAAACTACAGGGATCAAAAACGGGATTGACGTCTATTCCAATTGTGATGAAGTCGAATTGTTCAATGATGTCAACAATCAGTCTTTAGGGAAATTAAAAAACCCTGGAAAAGGGGAACATTTTCAATGGAATAATGTAAATATTCAGTACAATGTATTGTATGCTGTGGGTTATGTAGATGGAAAAAAAGTAGCTCAGGATTATATTGTTTTGAATAATTTGCCAGAAGCACCTCATTTAAAAACTTTAAGTTCAAAAGAAGAAATCGTTTCGTCAAAAGCCAATTACAATTACATCTATCGTGTCAATTGTGGAGGGCCAGATTTCAAAGATACGGATGGAAATCAATGGTTGGCTGATGTATACAAAACAGATGCGAATACTTGGGGTTCTTTGTCTTGGACGGATGATTATAAAAATTTATCAGCCTTTTTTGCCAGTCAGCGTAGCACTTTTGATGGGGTTGATGGAACTCAAAATGATGGGTTGTTTCAGAATTTCCGTTACGGAATGGATAAGTTGAAATATGAATTCCCTGTTGCTGGTGGAGAATATTTGGTCGATTTGTATTTCTCAGAACCTTGGTATGGAACTGGTGGTGGTTTGGATTGCAAAGATTGGCGTGTTTTTGATGTGGCAATTAATGACCAAGTGGTTTTAAAAGATTTCGATATTTGGAATGAAGTTGGTTTTGCTAAAGCTATCAAGAAAACTTTCGTTGTGAAAAGTAAAAATGGTCAATTGGTTATTGATTTTCCAAAAGTGACTTCGGGAGAAGGAATTATTTCGGCGATTGCCATTGCATCGAAAGATAAATCAGTCAAAGCCGCTGCACCTTCGCCAAAAAACATCTTGAATGTTGCTACTAAAACTCCATTTGAAATTGGTTCTTGGTTAAATGTTAATCAGAAACAATATTCAGATTCTGAGGTTGTTTTTACTGAATTACCAGCTAATTTATACACTGCTGATTATCTTCGTTTTTCGAATAAAAACAATACTTCAGGTTCTTTCGTTTCGAAAGAAGATGCTACCGTTTCGGTTTTGGTTGATTCGAAAATAAAAACCACTTTGCCTTGGCTTTCGGACTATAAAAAATCGGAAGTAACAGCTAAGAATAGTAACGGAGTTGTTTTTGCTATTTTCGAAAAAGAAGTAAAAAAAGGTGATAAAGTCATTTTTGGAAACAATGAAAATGATGCTTCCATGTATTCGATAGTGCTGGTGCCAAGTTCTGATTTGGGTAAAGTTAAAGATGATCGGCCTTCGTTAAAACTTGAAGCCGAGACTGCTAGAATTACTGGTGATGGAATTGAGAAAGGGAATTTCAAGACTAGTGATTATGTTGAATTCACTAAAAACACGCCTAACAGCATCGAATTTGAAGTCAATCCAGGTGTTGCTAATGTGTATTTGATGCGTTTTAGGTATATGAATATGAATGGCGAACCGATAAAAGTAAAACTGATTATTGAAGATGCTTATGGCATTTTGTTGCGAAATGATGCTATCGATTTTCCTTCGCCAACGGAGAAATGGAAGGTTTTAAATACCACTTCAGGTGGTTATATTAATGCGGGAAAATATAAAATCAGAATTGAATCGGACAACATGAAAGGATTGCGTTTGGAATCTTTTGAGTTTCAATAAATAATAGAATTGTTTTGTCACACTGAGCTTGTCGAAGTGTTTCAGATGTCTTCGACAGGCTCAGACTGACATTTGCAATTAATGGAATTAAACGAATATTATATGAATAAAATTGTTTTACGAAAAGGAGCAATAGCTATTGGTTTGTTGTTCTTGGTTGCTTGTGCATCAACAAAAAAAGATAGCCGCGTTATAGCCGATTTTAATCCAGATTGGAATTTTAAATTGGGCGATTATCCTTCGGCAATTCAAGAGAATTTTGACACGAATGATTGGCATACCTTAGATTTGCCACACGATTGGAGTATTGAAGGAACTTTTAGCAAAGACTATCCAACAAAACCACGACAAGGTGCTTTGCCCGCTGGAATGGGTTGGTATAGAAAAACATTTACTTTACCCGAATCGGTAAAAAATAAAAGTATTGCGATCGAATTTGATGGTGCTTTTTGCAATAGCGAAGTTTGGATAAATGGACATTATTTAGGAAAACGTCCGTTTGGGTATATTTCCTTTTCGTATGATTTGACGAAGTATTTGAACTTTGGTAACCAAAAAAATTACATTGCTGTAAAAGTGGATAATGATGCTCAACCCAGTTCCAGATGGTACACCGGTTCTGGAATTTACAGAAATGTACGTTTAGTAACCACCGATAAAGTGCATGTGGCACATTGGGGAACTTATATAACTACGCCTGCAGTTTCAAAGGAAAAAGCCACGGTAGATTATCAGGTTAATATTCAGAATGATGCTGCTATGCAAAAGCAAGTCAAAGTGGTGACTTCTATTTTGGATGCGAACAATCGTTTGGTAACAAAATTAGAATCTACTGAAACAATTGAAGCCAAAGCAATATTGGTAAAAGGACAGAATTTTGAAGTTAGTAATCCGAAATTATGGGATACTAAAAATCCAAATATGTATAAAGTGTTGACCAAAATCTATGAAAAATCGACTTTGATAGATGAATATGAAACGCCACTTGGATTCCGATATTTCGCTTTTGATGCCGAAAAAGGCTTTTCTTTAAATGGAATCCCAACGAAAATTTACGGTGTTTGTTTGCATCATGATAATGGTGCTTTGGGAGCGGTAGCTAATTATCATGCTATCAAAAGAAAACTGATAATTATGAAAGAAATGGGTGTGAATGCGATTCGAATAGCTCATAATCCACCTTCATTAGAAATGTTGCAATTGTGTGACGAAATGGGCTTTATTGTGCAAGATGAGGTTTTTGATGTTTGGAAACTGAAAAAAGTAAGCAATGATTATAACAAATATTGGGACGAATGGCACAAGCGTGATTTAGAAGATTTCATCAAGCGTGATCGTAACCATCCGTCAATTATGATGTGGAGTATTGGAAACGAAATCCGTGAGCAATTTGACAGTACTGGAACTGCTATTACTAAGGAATTGGCCCAAATTGTAAAGTCTCTAGACAAAACCAGACCCGTAACTTCTGCTTTGACGGAGAATGTACCGGAGAAGAATTTTATTTATCAATCGGGTGCTTTAGATCTTTTAGGATTTAATTACAAACATGCCGATTATGCTACGTTTCCAGAACGTTTTAAAGGACAAAAAATCATAGCTTCTGAGAGTGTTTCGGCATTAGAAACGCGCGGTCATTATGATATGCCAACAGATACCATCAGAATGTGGCCCGTAAAATACAATGCGCCTTTTGATGGAAATCCCGATTGGACTGTAACGGCTTATGATAATATTGCTTCTTTCTGGGGAACTACGCATGAAGAAAACTGGAAAGCAGCTAAAAAATACGATTTTATAGCAGGAACTTTTGTTTGGACAGGTTTTGATTACATTGGCGAACCGGATCCGTATCCGTATCCGGCACGAAGCTCGTATTTTGGAATTGTGGATTTGGCAGGTTTCCCTAAAGATGTGTATTATATGTACCAAAGTGAATGGAGCGACAAGACGGTCTTGCATTTGTTGCCACATTGGAACTGGAAAGCGGGACAGTTAATCGATGTTTGGGCGTATTACAACAATGCCGATGAGGTGGAATTATTGCTAAACGGAAAATCTTTAGGTTCGAAAGCCAAAAAAGGAAACGAATTACACATTGCCTGGAAAGTGCCTTTTGAAGCAGGAACGCTGAAAGCCATTTCAAGAAAAGCTGGGAAAATAGTGAAGGAAACGGAAATCCATACCGCTGGTGAAGCCACTAAAATTGATTTGAAGTCGGATAAAACGAGCATTAAAAATGACGGATATGACTTGGCTTACGTGACGGTTTCTTTGCAGGATAAAGACGGAAATCTACTTCCAACTGCCGATAATCTAATTAATTTTAAAGTTTCGGGTGGTGCTAAAATTGTTGGTGTTGACAATGGCTACCAAGCCAGTTTAGAACCTTTTAAAGCCGATTACCGCAAATTGTACAACGGAAAATGCATAGTGATTTTACAATCGAATAAAAAAGCAGAAAATATAACGCTTGAAGCTACAACAGTAGGCAAAATTAGTTTAGGTACTGTTAGTATCAAAGTGGAATAATTTTTTTAGACATACAGATTTTAAAAAGCACGTATTTATATTCGTGCTTTTTTACATTTAAATAGTTTTATAAATGTCTGTTTTTCAATCTATTTAAATCTTAATCTCACTAAAACCCTGCTTCTTTGAGAAGTATTTTATACTTTTGCACTTTGATTCCAGAAAATAAGGAATTGAAGTACTGAGAATATGAAAAAGAAAGTAGAAATTCTTGCTCCAGCTAAAAATTTGGTTCAAGGAATTGCGGCTATCAATGCGGGTGCAGATGCTGTGTATATTGGAGCTCCGCTTTTTGGAGCGCGTACTAATGCCACCAATTCAGTTGAGGATATTGCCGAAATGGTCAAATACGCTCACTTGTTTAAGGCACAGGTTTTTGTGGTGATCAATACCATTTTGTACGACAACGAATTAGATCCTTGTAAAAAATTAATCTATCAATTATACGATATTGGTGTCGATGCGCTAATTGTGCAGGACATGGCGATTATGGAAATGGATTTGCCTCCCATTGTGATTCATGCCAGTACACAGGCGAACAATCGTGACCCAAAACATGTGAAGTTCCTGAAAGATGTCGGAATGCAACGTGTGGTTCTGGCCAGAGAGTTGAATTTAGACCAGGTGAGAGATATTGCCGCAGCAACTGATGTGGAATTGGAATTCTTCGTTTCTGGCGCACTTTGCGTGTCTTTTAGCGGAAATTGCTACATGAGTATCGCTGGTGGAGAACGAAGTGCTAATCGTGGTTCTTGTGCGCAAAACTGCCGTTTGCCTTACAATTTGATTGATGGAAACGGAACGACTTTATTGACTGAAAGTCATTTGCTTTCGATAAAAGATTTAGATTTAAGTGAGCAATTACCCAATTTGATTGAGGCAGGAATTACTTCATTTAAAATCGAAGGTCGTTTAAAAGACATTGTTTACGTAAAAAATAATACTTCGTTTTTAAGAAAGAAACTAGATGCTTTCTTAGAAAATAATGAAAGTTTCCAAAAGGCATCTTCGGGAAGAACTTTCTATAATTTTGAACCAGAAATGGACAGAAGTTTCAACAGGGGTTATACCGATTATTTTGTAAATCAACGTAAAGAGAAAATTGGAAATTGGCAAAGTCCAAAATCACAAGGGCAGTACATAGGTGAAATTACTGAAATCAAAGCCAATGGTTATGTGATTGAAAATCACGATAAGCTGAATAATGGTGACGGTTTGTTTTTTATCAACGAAGAAGGCATTGCCGATGGAGTCCAAATCAATATTATTGTGAATGATATTGTGGTACCAAATACCTTTAAAAACATTGCTGTTGGAACCGTTATTTATAGAAATTCGGATGCAGAATTCAACCGAATTGTAGAGAAAGAAAACGCTGCGGTTCGAAAAATTGGCGTAAGCCTTCGATTTTCAGAAATGGAAAATGGTTTCCAATTAACGGTTGTTGACGAAGACGGACACAAAAGCGTAGCAACTTTAATTACCGAAAAAGAACTAGCAAAAAGCGAGGAATCAGTTGTTTCAAATATCACGAAAAACCTAGCTAAAACCGGAAATACACCTTTTATCGTGGATGATATTGAGGTGGAATTTACTAAGAATTGGTTTTTACCAATCTCAAAAGTTAATGAAGTACGAAGAATTGCTTTGGAACAATTGATTGATATTCGAATCAAGGATTATTACAGAGAAGAATTCCAAATCACCAAATCGGATATTCCTTATCCAACCGAAAAATTAGATTTTACTTTTAATGTTTCGAATAAATTAGCGAGAGCTTTTTACAAAAGACATGGTGTAACTGAGATTGAAAAAGCATTCGAATTGCAATGGGATCCCGGAAAAGCACGCGTGATGACTACTAAATATTGTGTGAAATACGAATTGGGTAAATGTGCTCGTTTTCAGAGAGCTACTATGGGAGAGAAAGTAGTGGAACCACTAACTTTGAAACATGGTGAAAACGAATACAAACTAAAATTTAACTGTAAACCTTGTGAGATGGAAATTTGGGAGAAAGATGCTGAATTTGAAATCATCGACCAAGACGAGCAATTGGATTATGTAAAGAAAAGATAAGTTCAAATGGAATAAAATAGAGAAAGCTGCACTGATGTTGTGGCTTTTTTTTTAAACTACAAAGTGCACAAATAAGGCACAAAGTGCGCAAGGCTTTAGTGTAAAAAATTAAGTTTTTCTTAGTGTTCTTTGCGTAGAGACTTTGTGAACTTAGCGGTTAAATTCCCTTAATAGCCTAAAAAAACAAACCGCAAAATCACATTAAAAAATCTGTGAATCTGCGGTTAAAATCTTATTGATTTTTGCGGTTAGTTCTTAGCAATACTCGTTGAAAGCATCTTGCAAGTTCTCAGCAATCATTTCAGCTGGTCGACCTTCAATGTGGTGACGCTCTAACATGTGAACCAATTCTCCGTTTTTGAACAAAGCCATAGCTGGTGAAGATGGAGGAAAAGGGAACATATGTTGTCTAGCAGCATCAACTGCTTCTTTGTCAACTCCTGCAAAAACTGTGATTAAATGATCTGGTTTTTTAGCACCTTCTAAACTCATTTTTGCTCCTGGACGTGCATTTCTTGCAGCACAACCACATACAGAATTCACCACAACTAGTGTTGTTCCTTCTGCTTTTATAGCGTTTTCTACGTCTTGTGCA
>WSSedL1CaDRAFT_10001420_pt1 | contig 13904 bp, 10 predicted proteins | sample WetSurSL1Cattail_FD_9464 | JGI IMG/M metagenome (IMG submission 9464)
GGGGCTTCTTGAAAGAGTGAAGGCTTCCCTGGCGGGGGAAGGGATCGGATTCGTCGAACTCGGCGGGGTCAAGCCGAATCCAAGGAGTGGGCTGGTTTACGAAGGGATCAACCTGTGCCGCAGGGAAAAGGTCGATTTCGTACTTGCCGTTGGTGGCGGAAGTGTGATTGATTCTACTAAGGCGATTGCCGCAGGAGCTGTTTATGACGGTGACTTCTGGGAGTTTTACCAGGGTAAGGCTGTAACGAAGGCACTGCCCATTGGAACGATCCTGACCATTTCCGCAGCAGGCAGCGAAGGTTCGCCGGATTCCGTCATTACGAACGAGAATGGGATGTTCAAGCGTGGAGCTTCGGGAGAAGCATACAGACCTGCATTCTCCATCCTGAATCCGGCCCTGACGCAGTCGCTGCCCACTTATCAGACTGCATGCGGGATTACAGATATCATGGCGCACTTGTTTGAACGTTATTTTACCAATACGAAGGAAGTGGAAGTAACCGACCGGATGATTGAAGGTCTGCTGCTGACGATGATCCACGAGGCTCCGCGTGTCGTTCGGGATCCCAATAACTATCAGGCCCAGGCCAATATTATGTGGGCGGGTATGATGGCGCATAACAATTCCTGCGGAGTCGGACGTTCCCAGGATTGGGCGAGCCATGACATTGAACACGAACTGTCCGCGGTCTACGACTGTGCGCATGGAGCCGGGCTTGCCGTCGTATTCCCCGCGTGGATGACATACAACATGAAGCATGATGTGAATCGTTTCGCACAGCTTGCCGTACGTGTATGGGGATGCCAGATGGACTTCGCAAATCCGGAAAATACCGCTGTGGCCGGAATTGCAGCCCTGAAGCAATTCTCCGGATCCATTGGCATGCCAATCAGCTTTTCGGAGCTTGGGGCAAAGGAAGAGGATATCGAAAAAATGGCTCACACTGCTTGTTATGGAGACGGGCGCACAGGGATGCTTGGTGGCTTTGTCAGGCTGAATGAGGCCGATGTTGCAAATATCTACCGCCTGATGCTTTAAGAATGGAGGCAGCTGCGATTCGGTTATTACAATCATCGACTGGGAGATCTTTAAAGAGGTTATTTTTGACATGATGGAGGAAGCAGGCGTACAAGTGCTGCTCCATACCATGGTAGTCGATACCGTTATAGAAGAAAATATTGTCAAAGGGGTTCAACTTGCCGAAAAATTTTAAAGTTGAAGAATGAATCATTCTTTCGGAGTGAATCCGAGAATTTCCGAAATGGCATGGGCTGCTGCTACTACATGTTNCCGGCTTTCTTCCATGGCGGAACCGGTCATTCTGGTAATTGGTCCCGAGACGCTGACAGAATAGAATTGATATAATTTAATTGTAAAAGTGAATTTCAAGTAGTGAAATTAAGTAAAAAAGAAGGGTACGAATATGCGGATTGTAATGCTTGAACCGTTAGGAATAAAAGAGGAATTATTACAGAAGCTGTCATCTGCTCTGGCTGTACAGGGACACGAATTTATCGCACATGAAAGGTCACAGGATCCGTCCGTCCTGATCGGAAGGGTGAAAAATGCAGATGTCCTGATTGTGTCCAATTTACCGCTGAAGGGTGAGGTCATCCGGTCGGCGGCCTCTCTGAAAATGATATCGGTAGCTTTTACCGGAATTGACCATATAGATGCAAAGGCCTGTGAGGAAAAAGGAATTACCGTGTGCAATGCTGCCGGTTACTCCACCAATTCGGTTGCGGAGCTTACATTCTGCCTTATGCTGGATGTGTTGAGAAAGGTGATTCCTTGTGACACAGCGGTAAGAAACGGAGGGGCGAAGGCGGGATTGATCGGGAATGAGCTTGCCGGAAAGACCGTTGGAATTGTAGGAACGGGAGCAATCGGCATGAGAGTTGCTGAAATCGCCAATGCTTTCGGGTGCAAGCTTCTCGGCTGCAGCAGGACGGAAAGGAAGACGACCGGATTTTTGGGGCTGAAATATGTTCCGCTGGATGAACTGATGGCATGCAGCGACATTGTCACGTTGCATACACCGCTTACCCAAGAAACAAAACACCTAGTCGACAGGGAAAGGATTTCCCTCATGAAACCGACCGGCATCCTCATCAATACGGCAAGGGGACCGGTGGTTGACAGCGCTGCGCTTGCGGAAGCGCTCAACAACGGTGTGATCGCAGGTGCCGGGATCGATGTCTATGAAACCGAACCTCCTCTCGGGACCGACCATCCTTTGTTGAACGCAAAAAATGTAGTAGCGACGCCGCATATTGCTTTCGCTACACATGAGGCAATGGAAAAGAGAGCCGGGATCACCTTTGACAACATCACGAAATGGATGGAAGGCGATCCGAAGAATGTGATGATTGGTTGAATAGCATAAAAGTGTTCTGGAAAAGGAACATTGCAGGATACGAAAGGCAGGGGATAGTTTATGGCGGTAATGGTATGTTCAACTGAAAATGGAACACCCGTATGGGGCACATTTGATTCAGTTCGAAAACACCTGGAAAACCAGTTCGAAGAGGCCATGTTCGATGCAGCTACGGGGCTGTCATCCGGTGAACTGGAATTGGTGATCGATGAATATATGGCACAAAACAGTTTGCTTCCAAAAGTGATACAGAAGGCGGAAGCCTACCGGATTATTGTGACCCGCGGACGGATCGCCGTCGATCCGCTGGACTGGTTCGCCGACAAACTTGACCACGGAAACCTGCTCAGGAAGCTTTGCGGCAGATGGCAAAAGGAAGTCGAGGCCAGCAAGCTTCCCAAGGAGGCGGACTGGCTGAGTCAAGCCAGGAACATCGGAACCGTGGATGCCGTTCTGGATCTCGGACACCTGACTCCCGGCTGGTCCTTCCTGTTTGAAAACGGGCTGCCGGGCTTGCTTTCAAAAGCCGATGAATACCGGAATGCCATGGGGGAACGTATCACGGAAAAACAGCGGGACTTCTATAGTGCGCTGGAAATCGTATACCGTGCCACCATCGAGTTTGCCGGCAGACTTTCCCGGCTTGCGGAACAAATGATATCTGTGTATCCGCAGCATCAATTGCGGCTTTCCGCCGTATCCCGGTCTTTGCGGAATATTTCTGCAAAACCGCCGCAAAGCTTTCATGAAGCTTTGCAGCTTTACTACCTTATGCATCAGCTTGTTGAGATGGAAGGGGAGAATGTCCGTTCCATGTGCGGTTTTGACAGACTGATGATTCCGTACTATAAAGCTGATATCGAGTCGGGAAGGCTGACCCGGGATCAGGCGAAAGAATTGATCAAGTTTTTTTGGTCGAAGTTCTTTGCAAATACGAAAGGCAGGGACAACGGCAAGAACTTTTACTTCGGTGGTCAGAGCCCGGACGGGAGCAGCGCTGTAAACGAGCTTTCCTGGCTGGCGCTTGAAGCGTACGAAGAGCTGAAGACGACCGACCCAAAGCTTTCTGTGCGGTTTTACAAGGGAACTCCCGACGCTTTTATGCGGAGGGTGGCAGATATCATCCGGAACGGCCAGACCTCCTTTGTCCTCATTAACGACGAAGTTGCCGTCCCAGCCCTGCAAAAAAGGGGAAAAACACTTGATGAGGCGAGGTCCTACACCTTGATCGGCTGTTACGAGCCTGCGGTGGAAGGCAGGGAAATCGCCTGCAACATGAGCATCCGGGTGAATCTGGCCAAGAGCGTGGAACTGGCTTTAAACAATGGAACGGATCCGGCAAGCGGTATCAGGTTCGGACCTGAAACGGGCGATCCCGGAAGCTTTGAGACGTTTGAAGCATTTTACGAGGCTTACCTGAAACAGCTGGACTACCAGATCGGCTCAGGGATGAATTGCATCATGGCCTTCGAGGATTACTGGCCTGAAATAAATCCGTCGCCCCTGCTGGCGGGTACGATGATCGACTGTTTGGAAAAAGGAATGGATGTGGGACAGCATGGTCCCAAATACAACAACACCGGCTGCATGGGGGCAAGCCTTGCGAATGCGGTGGATTCTCTTTTATCTGTAAAGGCGCTGACTTTTGAGGAAAAATGGATTTCGATGGAGGAATTTGTCGAAGTCCTGAAAAAGAATTATGAAGGAATGGAGCAACTTAGGCAGTACATTCTCCACCGGATTCCCAAATGGGGCAATGACCATCCGGAGGCAGATTTGCTCGCAAAAAAGGTATCCGACTGGTATGCTGCAAGAGTGAACGGCAGTAGAAACGGCAGGGGGGGATGGTTTCAGACATCCATGTTTTCTCTTACCTATCGCTGGAGCTTCGGCAAATGCACCGGAGCGCTGCCTGACGGAAGAAAGGCGGGAACTCCGCTGTCTCCGGGATTGAATGCCATGACGGGCATGGACCAAAAAGGGGTCACGGCACTGGTAAACTCTGTTACCAAGCTTGATTTTTCAGAAATACCGAACGGGTCGGTGGTGGATATCAACCTGCATCCTTCCGCTATAAAAGGAAAGGAAGGTCTTGATGCGCTTGTCGCTCTGATCCGGACCTTCTTCGAAAAGGGCGGGTATGGCTTGCAATTCAATATATTCAATACGGAAATGCTGAAGGACGCGCAGCGTAACCCGGAACACTACTCGACACTGCAGATCAGGGTCACGGGATGGAATGTTTATTTCATTACGCTATCCGAATACGAACAGAATCAGTTTATCGAGGAAAACAAGCATGTATTTTGAACAACCAAAGGAACTAACAGGAAAACTATTTGAAATAAAACGCTTTTCCATCCATGATGGACCGGGTATACGGACGACAGTATTTTTGAAGGGGTGCCCCCTCAGCTGCAAATGGTGCCATAACCCGGAAGGGATCAGTGCGAAGCCTGAAATTGCGTTTCTTGAAAAAATGTGTACAGGCTGTGGGGCGTGCGTCAATGCATGTCCCAATCATGCGCAGCAGATAGCTCGGGAAGGAATGAGGCTGTTTGACCGGCAGCGTTGCACCGTATGCGGAAAATGCGCGGATGCCTGTTATCCTCAGGCTCTATTGCTGTATGGCATGGATTCAACAGTAGATCAGGTGATGGAAGAAATATTGCCGGATGCGGATTTTTATGAGAATTCCGGGGGCGGAGTGACGCTCTCGGGCGGGGAACCGCTCCTGCAGGCGGATTTCTGCGCAGAGCTCCTGAAACGCTGCAAGGAAGCCGGAATCAGTACTGCAATTGATACTTCCGGATATGTTCCGTGGGATACGTTTCAAAAGGTGCTCGATGATACGGATTTATTCCTGTATGATTTGAAACAGATGGATTCTGAAATGCATGTCAAATACACCGGCGTTCCGAATCAGCAGATTCTCGACAATCTGAAGCAGCTCGGCTTGCATGATAAGCCCGTCGAGATCCGAATCCCTGTTATTCCGGGGATCAACAGCAGTTATGAAAATATTTGCCGTACAGCGGAATTCCTCCGTGACATTCCTGGCATAATAGGCATAAAACTTCTTCGTTATCATTCCATGGCCCGGTCGAAATTCGCCGCGGTCGGCAGAATGGATACCATGCCCCAGGTGGAAAGTCCGACGGAAGAGGAAATGGCAGGAATTTCTGAATGGTTCGGGCAATATGGATTATCTGCTTTATTTTAGCCTGCTGTACTGATTGATTTAATAAAGAGAACATGGATTGAAGATTACAAAGGAGTGGATGAATATGAAGGTATTATTTGTTGGAGGAACCGGACTGATCAGTACTGCCGTTTCGGAACTGGCAGTTGGACAGGGGATTGATCTATATCTGCTGAACAGGGGAAATCGGATGGAAATTGTGCCTGAAGGCGCCAAGTGACCGTAGAGGTATTTATATGGTATAATTGGGATTAAAACAGTAAATCATTCTTTCGACAGGAGATGTTAAAAAATGAACAAAAAAGCATATCTCAAGGAAATCGACAGGGTAATCCAGAAAGGAAAATTCAAGGACAACTGGGAGTCCCTTTCACAATTCAAGGTGCCTGACTGGTACCGGAACGCAAAATTTGGCATCTTCATACATTGGGGAGTTTACTCGGTTCCGGCGTTCGCCAATGAGTGGTACCCCAGAAACATGTACATGCAGGGAACTCCGGAATTTGAACACCACATCGCCACATACGGACTGCACAAGGAGTTTGGCTACAAGGATTTTATCCCGATGTTCAAGGCGGAGAACTTCAGTGCGGACGAGTGGGCGGAACTGATAGAAAATACCGGCGCCCGGTATGTTGTTCCGGTTGCCGAGCATCATGACGGGTTCCAGATGTACAAAAGCGAATTGTCCCATTTTAATGCAGCGGAGATGGGACCAAAGCGGGATGTGCTGGGTGAATTGAAAGCCGCCTTCGAAAAGAGGGGTCTTACGCTCGGAGCATCGTCCCATCGTGTGGAACACTGGTTTTTCCTGGGCCACGGCAGGGAATTCGACAGCGACATAAAGGAACCGCTGGTCTGCGGTGATTTCTACTGGCCTTCCATGCCGGAAGGTGACCATCAGGATCTGTACAGTACTCCGGCTCCTTCACAGGAGTATATGGAGGACTGGCTGATGCGCACCTGTGAAATCGTGGATCGTTACCATCCGAAGATCGTCTATTTTGACTGGTGGATCCACCACAGCGCGGTAAAGCCATGGCTGAAGAAATTTGCCGCCTATTACTACAACCGTGCCGCCGAGTGGGGGATGGAAGTGGTGATCAACTACAAGCACGACGCATTCATGTTCGGATGTGCCGTTGTAGATATCGAGCGTGGCCAGTTTGCCGAACAGAAGCCTTATTTCTGGCAGACTGATACGGCCATTGCCAGAAATTCCTGGTGCTATACGGAAAATAATGAATTCAAAACAGCCAGGGAAATCCTCTGCGACCTGGTTGACATTGTGAGTAAAAACGGCTGTCTGCTTCTGAATGTCGGTCCCAAATCCGACGGAACAATTTCGAAGGAAGACAGAGCTGTCCTGACAGAAATCGGAGAGTGGATGAAGGCGAACGGCGAAGCGATTTATGACAGTCATGTCTGGCGTGCTGCCGGAGAAGGTCCGACGAAGGTGGAGGAAGGTCAGTTTACGGATGCCGCAACAAAGGTGTTTACCTCCGAGGACATCAGGTTTACTGCAAAGGGAAGTAATATTTATGCGGCAGTATTGAACTATCCCGATGATGGTGTCGTGAAAATCAAATCCCTTGGGGAAAAGAATGCTGCAAAACTACCACACTTTCATGGAATCCTGAAGGAGGTTTCCGTACTGGGCTTTGATGAAAAACCCGAGTGGGCGCGAACGGAAGAAGCATTGGTAGTGAAATCGAAATCGATAAAAAGCGACAAACCAGTAATTCTAAAGATACTTGTTGACTAGTTGCATAGTGATTATTAACAGATTGGCCGAAAACTGGTATAATTTTTGATGGACACTTACATTATACGAGGAGAATGACCTATGTCATATACTATTGATATGAAAAATGTCATAGAACAATGGAGCGTCTTTGAGGCGAATTTTGATGGGCCGGAACAAGGCAACCCGTTTATTGATGTAATACTTTCTGCAGAATTCAGATCCGGAACCAAATCAGCAACGGTGAATGGGTTTTATGATGGGGACGGTGTTTATCGTATCCGGTTTATGCCCGATTCTCCCGGAGAATGGACATTTTGTACAAACAGCAATGTCAAAAGTCTTAACGAAAAATCCGGGGGGTTTATATGCGTTTCCCCTTCTGCGGGCATTCATGGTCCAGTCAGGGTAAAAAACCAATTTCATTTTAAATATTCAGATGGAAAGCCGTATTTTCCAGTTGGGACTACCTGCTATGCATGGATTCACCAGACAGAGGAACTTCAGGAAAGAACCCTTCAAACACTTTCCGGGTCTCCCTTTAACAAAATTCGGATGTGCGTTTTCCCGAAACACTATGACTATAATCATAACGAACCCTCCCGATATCCATATGACGGCTCACTGAAAGCCGGGTTTAATTTTCAGCGTTTCAATCCATCGTTTTTTCGGCATCTGGAACAGAGAATTCTTGGTTTACAGAAGCTTGGTGTCGAATGTGACCTGATCCTTTTTCATCCTTATGACAGATGGGGATTTAGCGCAATGGGTTCTCAAAATGATGACTTATATTTACAGTATATTGTATCCCGCCTGTCTTCCTTCAGAAATATCTGGTGGTCGCTCGCCAATGAATACGACATTATGGAAAGGACAATATCCGGCCATTCGGGTACTCCTTCAAAAGTACCGGGTGATTGGGATAGATTTGCTCAAATTATCCAAAAAAACGATCCCTATCATCACCTGATCTCTATTCACAACTGCATGAGGATGTTTGACCATAAAAAGTCCTGGGTAACCCATTGCAGCATACAACGTATGGATGTCTACAAAACTTCGGAAAACACGGACGAATGGAGAAGAGAATTTGGGAAACCTGTTGTGATTGATGAGTGTTCCTATGAAGGGAACATCAATCATGGCTGGGGCAACATAACCGGTCAGGAAATGACAAGACGGTATTGGGAAGGCATGCTTCGTGGCGGTTATGTAGGTCATGGTGAGACCTATGTGCACCCGCAGGAGATATTATGGTGGTCCCACGGAGGAGAACTTTACGGGACAAGTCCATCTAGAATAGCATTCCTTAAAAAGATTATCGAAGATGCTCCGGCGGAAATCAATCCGATCTCAAAATCACAGGACGGGATTGATATGAACTGGGATGTTACGGTTGGAACAGTCGGTGAAGATTTTTTCCTGTATTATTTCGGTTTTAATCAGCCTTCTTTCAGAACGTTTCGTATGCCTGAAGGGAAAGGATACCACATTGACATCATTGACACATGGGACATGTCGATAATTCCTCTCTCCGGAGTTTTCAGCAATCAGTTTCGAATCGATCTCCCTGCAAAACAATATATCGCCATAAGAATGACAGCTATAAGATAAGCAGTATTTTGTAACCGTACCGGCGTCATTAAGCCGGCTTTCAATGAGTAAAGGTAAAGGATTGTGAGATAATCAAAGTCCTTTTGTATATTACAACAAGCAAATGGGGTAACGCCACCTGTGTAATTTCGTGCAAATCGGGACGACACTTTCACGCTCGGATGATTTGTGAAATGATGATTCAAGAAGTAATGTAACATTATCGTAATAAAATTACCACAAAATTCATAATGCCTCCTGCGAATACTATATACATAGTTCAGTTTACGGAACTAAAAAACTTTACATGGGAGGATTGATTTAATGAGAAAGCAAATTAAGAAAATAACAGCGCTTGCAATTGCAATGATTCTTGTGGTATTAAGTGTAGGCGGTGTTTATGCACAATCATCAAAGAACGGAGTTAAGGGGCAGCAAAAAACCAACAGCCAGCAAAAAACCAACACTCAGCAAAAAATTAACATCCAGTTCAGTGATGTCAATAAGAACGACTTGCCCTGGGCATATGATGCTATTATGAATCTTGCCAATCGTGGTGTTATTAATGGAATAGGGAATGGAAAGTATGATCCGAATGGAACGGTGACAAGAGAACAATTTGCTAAAATGCTTGTTAATACCTTGGATCTGACAACGACCGACAATACTCAGGTATTTGCCGATGTGCCATCGACAAACGCATATTTCAGTTACATAGAGGCTGCCAGAAAATATTTGACAGGGTTTCGGTCAACCAACGGGATAATGTATTTCTATGGGAGTAATACCGCAGTACGTGAGGATATGGCAGTAGCACTTGTAAAAGCGCTTAATATCCAGGTAGTACCCAATAACGGAGCACTGGCGCAGATATATCAGGATTCCAGCAAAATATCCGCGAACCTGCAGGATTATGTATATGCAGCGTATACGAGCGGACTCATGCTGGGATCTTCAAATAATTTCGATCCACAGAGTACTTTAACCAGGGCACAAGCTGCCGTACTTCTGGAGAGGGCACTGAATAAATCGGAAAAGGTTGTACTTGGCGATGATGATGGTACTCAAAAGGTTATCGTTGGAGATTACAGCAGCACGACTGCAATACTAGCCAGTCTCAGCTATAATGGAACAGCGGTATCCGGCTTTACAGCAAATACATGCACCTACAATGTAGTACTGCCTTTTGGAACGACATCAGTTCCGGTGGTGGCGGCTGCAGCGGTTAATACAGCCTCGGTGACACTGAGTGTGACTCAGGCAGTGAGCTTGCCGGGAACTGCAATTGTATTGGCTGTATCTACCGATGGGACCAGTAATATATATACGGTAAACTTTACAGTTGCATCTTCAAGTTCCACAGATGCGACATTGAAACGCTTAACTGTTAATGGAACTCCAGTGTCCGACTTTGCCGCGAATACATATGCCTACAATGTTCAATTGCCGGCAGGTACAACAACACCTCCTGCAGTGGCTGCAAGGGTAAACGCCAGCGGTGCAGCTTCTGCTGTAGCACAGGCAGCGACTTTGCCGGGAACTGCAATTATTACAGTAACATCAGCAGATGGAACAAGTAAGAATTATTATGTTATAAACTTTACAGTAGCAACGAGCAGTGACGCAACATTAAAAGTATTGACTTATAATGGAACACTTGCGCCTGGCTTCACTTCAAGCACATACTCGTATTATGTAACATTACCTGCAGGAACAGCTACTCCTCCGATCGTTGCAGCACTGGAGAATCATACTGGTGCAACCTGTAAAATAACACAGGCAGCAACTTTACCCGGAACAGCAGTTCTGGTTGTAACAGCAGCAGACAGTACAACAAAAAATACTTATGTAATAACGTTCACCGTTGCACCATAAAATTCAATAAGATGCAAGCAGACAGCCAATAATGCCAGACAAGAAAAGCCTCCTGTCGTATAATCTAATATATAACAGAAGGCTTTTCACGTTATCAGGCTTTTTGATCTGATTAACAGTTTTAGATTGTTCCTTATTGTATTTATATCATTATTATGAGAAAATGTATTTCTTACTTAACTAAAGGGGATTCAAAAATGTATTTTATAGAAGTTATAACTAAATTTTTATGGGTATTCAGTTTTCTGTTAGCACTTTATGCAGTTTATTATGTTATAACATCGGTTTTCGCAATAAAAAAACCAAGGCCATTCAAACAAGATGGACATAAGCACAGATTTGCAGCCATTATAGCAGCAAGGAATGAGGCCCAGGTCATTGGAAATCTGGTTCAAAGCCTGAAGGAACAGGACTATCCAACAGATCTTTTTGAAATAATTGTAATACCAAACAACTGTACCGACAATACAAAAGAAGTAGCCGAAGAAGCCGGCGCCACTATTGTGCATTGCACAGAAAAAGTAAAATCCAAGGGAGAGGTGTTAGCCTTTGCTTTTGATTATATATTTAAGAGAAAAGATCACTTTGACGCATTCTGCATATTTGATGCAGATAATTTGGTTGAGCCCAATTTCCTGAAGGAAATGAATAATGCTCTCTGCTCAGGTGCCAAGGTCGCCCAAGGTTACAGAGACAGCAAAAATCCTATGGATTCATTTATTTCTTCCTGCCACTCAATATATTATTATTGTGTAGATGGGCTATACAACCGTGCCAGAAGTGTTCTGGGGCTTTCAGCAATTATAACCGGGACTGGATTTATGGTAAGTGCCGATACACTCAAGCAGCTTGGCGGCTGGAATACCAGAACAATGACTGAGGATCTGGAATTTTCCGCATTGTGCACATTGAAAGGGATAAATATTCATTGGGTACCTGAAGCCATCGTTTATGATGAGCAACCCATCACGATTATTCAATCCTGGAATCAAAGGATGCGTTGGTCTATAGGAATACAGCAATGTTTTCGGGCTTATATCAAACCTTTGGTACTAAATGCAGTTCATAGAAAAAGTATTGCCAGTGTGGATTTGATATTGTTGTTTTTAGCACCTTACATGCAGCTGCTGAGTTTAATAGCATTAGTATTGAGCTTGGGTATGACCGTCTTTAATATCAAGTATAAGTTGTTTCCGCAGACAGATATATTTTTTAGATTGTTTATGTCCTTTGACGGATCTTATCTGTCATCGACAATTATTGCCGGATTTGCTGTTATGCTCGAAAAGAAAAGCATACGCAAAATGATACTGGGAATCCTGACATCATGGTTCTTTATAGTTAGTTGGATTCCTATTAATGTTATTTGTCTCTTTAGAAAATCTACAGATTGGAAACAGATCGAACATACTCGAAAACTATCACTTGATGATATTTAATCTGTAATAATTTTTTTTGAGAATTAGGAAAATGGTTTTTACATAAAATAAAAAGATCACCATCAGGCGGTCTTTTTATTTACATTCCTGATCTTTTACAAAAAGCATCCTGTCGTTATCCAGTGTGTTTTTGCTGTGTTGGGAAAATAGCTCCATCAGGCGCGAGACCGTCATATCTTCCCGTTCCTTGCCCGACATATCCAGAATGATTTTTCCGCTATCGAGCATGATGGTTCGCGTCCCGTTTTTCAATGCAGACTGGATATTGTGTGTGATCATCATCGTAGTAAGATTTTCCTCGTGAACTATATTATTGGTAATCAACATGATCTTTTCCGCAGACGCGGGATCCAATGCTGCAGTATGTTCGTCAAGCAATAAAAGCTGCGGTTTCCCGATGGTGGACATGAGCAGAGACAATGCCTGCCTTTGGCCGCCGGAAAGAAGTCCTACCTTGGTTTTCATACGATTTTCCAGACCCATGTCAAGACGTGCAAGCTTTTCGTGAAAAACCTCCACATCCTTGCGGTGCACGCCGATACGCAGACCGGTTTTCCTTCTGCGGTTATAGGCAAGAGCCAGATTTTCTTCGATTGTCATATCCGGGGCCGTACCCTTCATCGGATCCTGGAACAACCGGCCAATCATGGATGCCCGCTTGTGTTCAGCCATATACGTGATGTTATCCCCCTGCAGCAGGATTCTGCCCCTGTCCAGCCAGAAGGCGCCTCCAACAGCGTTAAACAGCGTGGACTTACCGGCTCCGTTGGAGCCAATGAGGGTGACAAATTCACCTTCATGAAGTGAAAGGCTTACCTTGTCCAATGCTACATGCTCATTGGGTGTCCCCTCTAAAAAAGTTTTACTGGCGTTTACGATCTCAAGCATCCTGCTGCGCCTTCTTTCGCATGTTACTTAACTGAATGTGTCTTTTGATGACGGGTATGGAAAGAGCAATGACAACAATCACTGCTGAGACCACTCTGAGGGCATAAGCGGGAAATATACTTGACTTCAGTGCCGCCGCAATAATGAATCGATAAATCAGGGAACCGAATATTGCAGATAACAGGCCAAGTGTCACGGAACGGCGGCCAAAAATGGCTTCACCGATGATGGCGGAAGCCAGGCCTACCACTACGATACCGATGCCTGAACTGATGTCGGCATAGCCCTGATACTGGGCCAGTACCGCGCCGGATAACCCTACGCATGCGTTTGATATGGCCAGAGCAATGATTTTCATGGTGTCTGCATTGATAGAGGAAGCTCTGACCATATCTTCATTATTGCCGGTGGCACGGATACACAGACCCAGATGAGTTTTGAAAAACCAGATCAGGATACCTGCGCATATAAAGCAAAATATAAGGGGTATAATCGTTTTTACCAATTCCTTATCCGATGGCAGCAGCGACAGCATCTGACTGAAAACATTATCTTTACCGATCAGGGATAAATTGGACCGGCTGCCGAGGACAAAGAGGTTAACACTGTACAAGCTGCTCATGGTCAGGATACCGGATAATATGGGGTGAATCCCGAGCTTGGTATGCAGAAGCCCCGTGACTGATCCCGCTGCCGCTCCGGCCACTATGGCCAGCAGGATGCCGAGAAACGAGTGTCCCGCCACTGTCATCGCGGCTGATACCGAAAGTCCCAGAGTAAAGCTC
>WSSedL1CaDRAFT_10001421_pt1 | contig 13883 bp, 11 predicted proteins | sample WetSurSL1Cattail_FD_9464 | JGI IMG/M metagenome (IMG submission 9464)
TGGATTTCAGAGTTGTCTGATGGTTCCTACCGAAATATTAGCTAACCAACATTATGCTAATATTAAAAAGCTGATAAATGGTTTACCTCTTGAAATTGGCATATTGACAGGTTCTACTTCAAAAAAGGAACGAACTTTATTACACGAAAAATTACGCGATGGCAGTTTGCATATTTTAGTCGGAACTCATGCTTTGCTTGAATCTGAAGTGATATTTAAAAACCTGGGTCTTGTAATTATTGATGAACAACACAGGTTTGGTGTTGCACAGCGGGCCAGGTTATGGGAGAAAAATAATATACCTCCGCATATATTGGTAATGACAGCCACTCCTATACCCAGAACCCTTGCCATGACTCTTTATGGGGATTTGGATATTTCAGTAATTGATGAGTTGCCTCCGGGCCGTAAACCTATTAAAACCATTCATTATTTCGACAGCCAGCGCCTGGCAATGTTCGGGTTTTTGAAAAAACAGATAGATGCAGGTCGACAGGTTTATATGGTTTATCCGCTTATTAAGGAATCAGAGAATCTCGATTTGAAATTTCTCGAAGATGGATACGAGGCTATTGCAAGGGAATTTCCCACTCCAAAATATCAGATAAGCGTGGTACACGGGAAGATGAAAAATGCCGAGAAGGAATTGTCGATGCAGCAGTTTGTAAAGGGAGAAACCCAGATAATGGTTGCTACAACAGTTATTGAAGTAGGTGTTGATGTTCCTAATTCTACCGTAATGGTGATTGAAAGTGCCGAGCGTTTTGGATTGTCTCAGTTGCATCAGCTCAGAGGCCGGGTTGGGAGAGGGGCAGAGCAATCTTATTGCATTTTGATGTCGTCTTATAAACTTTCCAATGAAGCCAAAAAGCGAATCGATGCTATGGTTCACACAAATGATGGCTTTGAACTTGCAGAACTGGATCTTAAATTACGGGGCCCCGGAGATTTGGATGGTACCCAGCAAAGTGGGATGGCCTTTGATTTAAAAATTGCCAACCTGGCAAAAGACGGTCAGATATTGCAATATGCGCGTGAGTTGGCTATTGAAATAATCAATGAAGATCCGTCCTTAGAACATCCTGAAAATAAGATATTAAAGCAATACCTGGGCAAAAACATCGAGAAACCTGTTGAATGGGGAATGATTAGTTAGATTGCTCTATCTCCGGCCATTCGTTAACCCATTTTAATTTTTCTATTCTAAGCTTGGGCATTCCGTTATTTTTTGCATCATAACCGTGAAAAATAATATAGTCAATACCATCAAAAGTCGCTGCCGCATTGTGTCCAACGCCATACCAGTTATCATCGCCTTTAAGTAAGATGGTTCCTCCTCCCGAGGCCATGTCTCTACCATCCTTGTCTAAATAAGGACCGGCAAGCTTCCGGGATCTGCCAAAGATCATTTTATAGGTACTTTTAGGCCCTTTGCAGCAATAATCTATAGATGCAAATAAGTAATAGTAATTTCCTTTTTTGAAAATGAAAGGCGCTTCTATTGCATTGCCGCCGGCATCAACAGGGTTGCCTTCTATTGCCTGGGGATTGGGCTCTCCTGATTTGTTTTTACGGCTGGCTATGGTAGCAATATTCTTAAGATTTTCAGCAACATGCATTAGATTAGCCTGTAATTTAACCAGTTTAATCCCATCCCAGAATGAGCCAAATACCAGGTAAGGTAGTCCATTTTCATCTACTGTTAAATTGGGATCAATGGCATTCCAATTGGTTTTATTGGGATAAGACTCAATTACACAACCGTGGTCGGCCCATTTAAAATCCGGACTTTGTTGATTAAGTGTTTTGTTGGTGGCTACGCCAATGGCAGAAGTATTTTTGCCAAAAGCCGAAACCGAGTAATATAAATAATACAATCCATTGTGGTAGCTGATATCCGGAGCCCAGATATGACCTTTAAACTCCGGAATGGAATCAACAGCCCATTGTGGAGGGGCATTAAAAACCGGGTTCTCCATTTTCCACATTTTCATATCTTTAGATGAGTAAACATTGATTCCCCATCCTGTACAAAATATATAATAAGTACTGTCTTGTTTAAATATAACCGGGTCGTGAACCATAGTTTCAGAAACAGGCGTAATTCCTCCGGGTTGAAAGTGGTGGGGTTGAGATATAATGGTGTTTAAGCATAAAATGGATAAAAATCCGGAGACGAATACTTTCAGTAGAATATTTTTCATAATAAAAGTTTTTACTAAGGTACAAAAAGAGGCGGATGAAAATTAGTTTAGATTGTTTGGTATTCAGTTTAAAAATTTAATTGAATTTGTGTCTTTTATGATTTTATTTAATATATGCAAGTTAATGTGTTTATTTTCAAACGAAAACTTATTTTTAACATACTTGCTTTAATTGCAGATGAATGTAGTTTTTTTATATCTGTACAAATTTTCATGATAAAGTGTCAAAAAATCCATTTTAAAAATCCTGAAATATTTTTTAACCTGAAATAAAACTAATATGTTTGTGTTGGACTTAAATTTTAGTATAACATAAATTGGGTGATTACGGAGTTTCCTAAAGTTCCCAAAATAATTTTAATTAAATATAACTTATTATTATGAGTAAAAATATTGAAAAAGCTTATGAATTAGCCGTAGAACGCTACGCAGAAGTTGGTGTAGACGTAAAACAAGCTTTAGAAAAACTTCAAAAAATATCTATTTCATTACATTGCTGGCAAGCTGATGACGTTGTTGGTTTCGAAAAATTCGACGACAGCGTATCTGGTGGCGGTATTCAAGCTACCGGTAACTATCCTGGAAGAGCTCAGACTATTGCTCAGATGCGTCAGGATTTAGAAAAAGTTTATTCGTTAATCCCTGGAAGTCACCGTTTCAATATTCATGCTTTTTATGCAGATTTTCAAGGTAAAAAACCGGTTGACCGTGACCAGTTATTACCAGAACATTTTGAAACATGGGTTAAATGGGCCAAAGAACAAGGTATTAAAGTTGACTTCAACTGTACTTGTTTTGCTCACCCTAAAGCTAACGATGGTTTTACATTATCTCACCCTGATGCTAACATCCGTAAATTCTGGGTTGACCATGTTAATGCCAGCCGCAAAATCAGCGAATACATTGGTAAAGAATTAAATTCAAGATGCGTTCATAATATTTGGATTCCTGATGGTTCTAAAGATATTACTGTAAACCGTTACGGTTACCGTAAAAATCTTAAAGAATCTTTAGATAAAATTTTCGAATACAAAACCAACGATACTTACATGAGAGATTGCATCGAAAGTAAAGTATTTGGTATTGGCAGCGAATCTTATGTTGTTGGTTCTCACGAATTCTATATGGGTTACGGAATGAAAAACAACAAGATGATAACTCTTGATATGGGTCACTTCCATCCAACTGAATCTGTAGCTGATAAAATTTCTTCTTTATTATTATTCAGCGACGAATTAATGTTCCATGTTAGTCGCGGTATCCGTTGGGATAGCGACCATGTTACCATTGTTAACGATGATCTTATGGCATTTGCTCAGGAAATCGTTCGTATGGATGCTTTAACTAAAGTAAACATTGGTCTCGACTTCTTCGATGCTTCTATTAACCGTATTGGTGCTTATGTAGTTGGAACACGTGCAACTCAAAAAGCCTTCTTATATGCCTTGTTAGAACCTCTCGCTAAATTACGCGAATTTGAAAGTAAAGGACAAAACTTCGAACGTCTTGCATTACTCGAAGAATCCAAATCGTTACCATGGGGTGCTATCTGGGATTATTTCTGCGTTAAAAACAATGTAATTCCTGGTGAAGATTACATCAAAGAAATTCAGAAATACGAAAAAGAAGTTACTTCTAAACGATAATTAACAACTTAATAAGCCGGTATGGTACACGGATAAATTTCCTATGTACCATAACGGCTTTTTTCTTATTTAATACTAACCTTACTTATGAATACTTTAATCGGATTATTAATTATTGCCATTGGCAGCTTTGGACAATCAAGCTCCTATGTGCCCATTAACAAAGTTAAGGATTGGGCTTGGGAAAGCTTTTGGTTGGTTCAGGGTATTTTTGCCTGGATTTTATTCCCTTACCTTGGTGCTTTATTAGCAGTACCTTCCGGTCACTCTTTAGGAGAATTATTAAGCGTTGCTCCTGCAGGTGCATGGAAAGCTGTTGGTTTTGGTGTACTTTGGGGAATTGGAGGTTTAACATTTGGTCTCAGCATGCGTTATTTAGGTGTTGCTTTAGGCCAGTCTCTTGCTTTAGGTACATGTTCAGCTTTTGGTACTTTAATTCCTGCAATCATAGGAGGAAAAGATCTTTTTTCGGGTACCGGTTTAATTTTATTAATCGGCGTTATTATTACTCTTGTTGGTATTGCTACTATTGGCTATGCCGGTAGTTTAAGAGCTCAGAATATGACCGAAGAAGAAAAGAAGGCTGCTGTTAAAGATTTTGCATTGAAAAAGGGTATTTTAATTGCTTTATTAGCCGGTGTTATGAGTGCTTGTTTTAGTCTTGGCCTCGAAGCTGGTGAACCTATTAAAGCTAAAGCAATTGAACTTGGAGCAAAAGCCTTATTTGCCTTAAATCCCATAGTTCTTCTTGTTACTTTAGGAGGTTTCTTTACCAATTTGTTATACTGCGGATATCAGAATGCCAAAAATAAAACCTGGAATAATTATTTCTGCATGCCCGGAAAGGTGTTGATTAACAATATCCTTTTCTGTGCTTTAGCCGGTGGTCTCTGGTATTCTCAATTCTTTGGCTTAGGTATGGGTAAAAGTTATTTTACAGAAGGTAGTGTAATGATGGCTTTCTCCTGGAGTATTCTAATGTCACTGAATGTTACGTTTAGTAATATCTGGGGTATGGTTCTTAAGGAATGGAAAGGTGTAAGCACAAAAACTATTACTGTTTTAGTTTCTGGGTTATTGATACTTATCTTTTCGCTTATCTTCCCGAATTTATTTTAGATATATTTCTCTTAAAAAGAGTTAAAATATTGGGGGTGTTCAATTTTTGGACACCCTTTTTTGTTACAACGTATCCTTAATTTCGCTACCTTTGAGAAATACGTGTCACATTAGCACATTAAATTACTTTTGTTTAACTAATTATCTGGTTTATACTCATGAATTCCAATAGAAAAACAGATGCATTAAGCTACCATGCAGAAGGACGGCCCGGGAAGATACAGGTAGTACCAACAAAACCACACAGTACACAACGCGATTTATCACTGGCATACTCTCCGGGAGTTGCAGAGCCTTGTCTTGAAATAGAGAAAAATCCTCAGGATGCCTACAAATACACCTCAAAAGGTAATTTGGTGGCAGTGATTTCTAACGGAACCGCTGTACTTGGATTGGGTGATATTGGCGCTCTTGCCGGAAAACCAGTAATGGAAGGTAAAGGGCTGCTTTTTAAAATATTTGCCGATATTGATGTTTTTGATATTGAAGTAAATGAAAAGGATACTGAAAAATTTATCCAGGTGGTAAAAGCTATTTCTCCTACTTTTGGAGGAATTAACCTTGAAGACATTAAAGCTCCCGAATGTTTTGATATCGAAGAACGTTTAAAGGAAGAACTCGATATACCCATTATGCACGACGATCAGCACGGTACTGCTATTATTTCCGGTGCTGCATTAATTAATTCGCTCGAATTGATTGGTAAAAAAATTGAGGATGTAAAGATTGTAGTAAATGGGGCAGGAGCTGCTGCTTCTTCCTGTGCAAGTCTTTATATGCATCTGGGTGCCAAACTCGAAAATATTATCATGCTCGACAGTAAAGGTGTAATTTCTGTTCGCAGAACCGACCTTAACAGACGTAAAAAACCATTTGCCACATCTCTTCCTGCAAATACTCTCGAAGAAGCAGTATGCGGTGCAGATGTGTTCCTGGGCTTATCGGTTGCTAATGTGCTTACTAAAGAAATGGTAAGGAGTATGGCTTCAAATCCTATTGTTTTTGCTCTTGCAAATCCTAATCCGGAGATTTCGTACGAAGAAGCTATGGCATCGCGTCCTGATATTATTTTTGCAACCGGAAGAAGCGACCATCCTAATCAGGTAAACAATGTACTAGGATTCCCTTATATATTCAGAGGGGCTTTGGATGTAAGAGCCAACTGTATTAACGAGGAAATGAAGGTTGCAGCTACAATTGCCATTGCAAAGCTTGCTAAAGAACCCGTACCCGAAGTGGTTACTTCAGCTTATAATACTACTCATTTAAGCTTTGGAAAAGAATATATTATACCTAAACCATTAGATCCACGCCTTTTGGTAACTGTTGCTCCGGCTGTTGCCAAAGCTGCTATCGAAAGCGGTGTGGCTCACAATAAAATCACCGATTGGGATGCTTATACCGATGAATTAAGGCTACGTATGGGTATAGACAATAAGCTCATACGTGGATTAACTGAAAAAGCTAAAGAAAATCCTAAAAGGGTTATTTTTGCAGAAGCCAATAATATTAATATGCTCAAGGCTGCTCAGGTTGCCAGGGATGAAGGTATTTGCTATCCGATCCTTCTGGGTAACGAAGAGCGTATCGCTAAATTAATAGCTGATAATAATATCGATTTAAAAGGTGTTGAAATTGTTAATATCCGGCACGATAAAGAAGATGCCCGCAGACAGAAATATGCCCATATTCTTGCTGAAAAACGGCAACGTGAGGGTATGAATTACTACGAAGCTTATGAAAAGATGTTCGACCGGAACTATTTTGGAATAGCCATGGTTGAAGCTGGAGAAGCTGATGCCTGTATCACCGGTGCTTATACACGTTTTGATAATGCCATAAAACCGGCTATTGAAATTGTAGGTTTGAGAGAAGGTTTAAGCCATATCGCCGGTTTAAACATTGTAAACAACAAACTGGGTACTTTTTTCTTTGCAGATACTCTTATTAATAATCATCCTGACCAGGAAACACTTGTAGATGTTGCCAAACTAACCCACGATACCATTAAGTTGTTTAATATTACTCCGGTAATGGCTATGCTTTCGTATTCTAATTTTGGAGAAAGAAATGCAGGTAGCCCGGCTATGGTTAAAAATGTGGTTTCGCATTTCCATAAGAACCATCCTGAAATTCTTATAGATGGAGAAATGCAGGTAAATTATGCATTGGATAAAAAACAGCGTCACCAGACGTTTCCTTTCTCCAAAATCGATAATATGGATGTGAATACTCTTATATTCCCCAATCTCAGCTCTGCGAATATTTCTTACAAAATGATGCTCGAAATAGGAATGAGTGAAACTATTGGACCCGTACAAATGGGTTTGAACAAACCTATTCATATTTTAAATATGGAAAGTTCTGTAAGAGATATTGTAAATGTAGTTACTATCGCTGTTATTGACGCTATTTTTGAAGAACAACGAAGAAAATAATTAAAATTAGTATTTTTGCAGAAGCCTGGTAAAAGCGTTATATTAAAACATCTTTTATCAGGCTTTTTTATGTAGTTCTGGTTAAATTATTTCTAATGAATAAGGATGCTTCAGTGAATAAAAATCTGCTTCTGATAGCAGTTGTTTTAACATCGTTTATTAATCCATTTATATCGGCAGCTATTGATGTGGCTTTACCCAATATTGCCCATGATTTTTCCATAAATGCCGTTACGCTAAGCTGGGTAGCTATGTCGTTTTTGTTATCGTCTTCGGTATTTTTGGTTCCGTTTGGCAAACTGGCCGATATTGTAGGCCGTAAAAGGATATTCCAGTATGGAGTGGGCATCATAACTATTACAGCATTTTTAAGTGGCTTTGCTCTTTCCGCGACTATGTTAATTGTTTTACGGATTATACAAGGTATTGGAGGAGCTATGATGTTTGGAACGGGTATGGCCCTTATCACTTCAGCTTTTCCTCCGCACGAACGGGGACGGGCTATAGGAATTAATGTGTCGGCTGTGTATATCGGATTGTCTATTGCTCCGGTTTTAGGTGGTTTTTTAACCCAATATTTGGGTTGGAGAAGTATTTTTTTTGTACCTGTTCCGGTTGGGATAATTGTAATTATTATTTGTACATTTTTTATTAAAAAGGAATGGGCTGAAGCAAAAAACGAAAAATTGGATTGGAAAGGTTCGATTTTATATATGCTTTCGGTGAGCTCTTTAATGTATGGATTTTCTAATTTACCTGATATTCATGCAATATTCCTCACTCTGTTTGGTTTGCTTTTAACTTATGTTTTTATAAAAGTTGAGTTGAAAATGACCAACCCGGTAATGGAAGTCAGATTGTTTAAAAACAACCGCATTTTTGCCTTTTCTAATCTGGCTGCATTTATAAATTATGCAGCTACCTTTGCCATCGCATTTTTATTGAGTTTATATTTACAATATGTAAAAGGGTTATCGCCCCGGCAGACCGGTCTTGTATTGCTGTATCAGCCTGTAATGATGGCGTTGGTTGCATCTTTTTCCGGGAAATTATCCGATAAACACGACCCCAGAATATTATCATCGTTGGGTATGGCTATAATTGTTATTGGTCTGTTGTTGCTGTCGTTTATCAGTCAGGATACTTCAAAAATATATATTATCTCCTCGCTTTTATTGCTTGGAGTTGGTTTTGGAATGTTCTCTTCGCCAAATACGAATTCAATAATGAGTTCTGTTGAAAAACGGCACCTTGGAGTAGCCTCAGCAACTGTTGGGACTATGCGTTTAACCGGCCAGATGATGAGCCTCGGACTCGCTACACTTATTATACATGTTTTTATTGGAAGTGAAAAAATTTCATTTGCCAATATCTCAGTATTCCTGGTTTGTGTAAAGATTCTGTTTTCTATTTTTAGCGCGCTTTGCTTTTTAGGAGTTTTTGCATCATTGGCACGCGGGAAAAAGCATGCGGTTTAGTATACTTTACAAGCCAGTTTAACCAAATCGTCCGATAGTTTTAATCCGTATTTCTGAATGTTTGAAGGCTTTATTTCAAACCGGATAATGTCATCTCTTATTACAAAGTTAATACCTGCACCATTATCGGTAAGACCTGATTTTTCGCCAATTATCAAAGTACTTGTTCTGCCAATTTTTTCAATTATTTTGGCAATTTCCTTGCTTTGATAAAAGCCAATAAACAGCATGTCGCAGCTCGAAAGTGCGCTGGATGATTCCAGATACCGTACCACAATATTTCGATTACCTGCTTTACGGCCATTGGCAATTTCTTTTAACTTTTCAAATACAGCTTTATGCCCAATTACATCAATGTAAAAGTCCTTATTTGATAAGGAAGATGGCCAATCGACCATTCTTGTAAAATTATACATGGAGATAGAGATGAATTTTTCTTCTTGCGAATTGCCAGGGATGTATAATAATAACATAAACAAGGAAATGCTGATAATTTTTTTCATAGGTGTTTCTTTAAGTTTAGTTTTACGTAGAAGTTGTATAGAGTAAAATTATCTAACTTTATTGCAAAAAGCAAATAAAAAGGTCTTTTTCAATTGGGTATATAGTCAGAAGGTAGCTCTGTTGGAATTCTTTCTTTTGAAAAATCGCCACAAAATATGAAAATATTTGAATTAAAAATTGTTCCGGTATTGTTAAGTAGCATTTTTTGTGGGGTAAAGTAACCTAAATTATATAAATATGAAATTCTTTTTTGAGGATAAGGATAAGTAATTTCATAGATTCCCTCAACTATAAATTTTTTTATATATTTATTTACAGTAACAATATCATTCATATAATCAATAGGTTGATCAATGTCGATATCAATGAAATTTAAATCATTATTAATTATTTCATATCTTTTTGTTGCCCAGAATTCCAGGTCGTTAATATTAAGATTCTGCGTTTCTCTGTATTCTGAATATATCTTTATAAGGCAGGAATCTATTTGTTGAAGATTTACAAATTTCTTAATCTTTTTAATTGAAAAGTTTTCTTTGTAGAATGTCGAATCGTATAAACATCTTCTAAAGTGCATTGACGAACCATAATAAGCACGCATTCTGTTATTTTTTACTTTTTTTGATTCTTTCACACTTGTAAAGAATGGATAATAATAATTTAAAAGAATATTTTTATTCAAGTCTTCTTCAAATTTATCTAAGTAATATTCTATTTTATATCCTAAATCTTTATTCTCAATTATTAAAGGTTCATAAGCCCATGCACTAAATTTTTGTTTGTCAGGTGAAAGGTTAAAATTTAATACTTTAGGATTCTTGATTATACAGTGTTGGGCAAACTCGGAATTACCCATAAAGCGTTTAATAAAATATAGGTAATTCCGTTGCCATTCATTTTCGTTTGGAACTACCTGAAATTCTGGTAGGATTAGGGTATCTTCTGTTAATTTTACGTATATGGTAATTATAGAATCTTCCAGAACTCTGAATGTTTCTTTATATTTTTTAAAGCCCATACAGGAAACTATGAGCTCTAAATCTCCTGTCGGAGCATTTTTAATATAAAAGAAACCTTCATTATTAGTAGTTGTACCAATGGTTGTTCCGCTTATAAAAACAGAGCACAATTCTAGCGGAACATTATTTTTTTTATTACTAATTATTCCTTTAAAACACACTCCTTGTGCATTACCCAAAATGTTAGTACTGAAAATTAAATAAAATACAAAAAGGATTTTACTGTAATATGTAATCCATTTGATAAATAAAGTCATTTTCATAGATTAAAGGTGCTGAATTTGAAATAACAGTTTTATCTGTGTTTGAAATAATTAGACAAATTGGAAGATTCTGGTTTTTATCATATTTTTTTTTATTGTCAAATGCTGTCAGATAATTTATTGCGTTGATTTTTTTAAAATTATATTTTTCGTTGGTTATAATATAATAAGTTATTTTTTTGCAATTCTTTAGGTTGTATTTAATTTGAGTATAAAAATAGTCTAATAATTCAACGTTAGGGAATATTAAGAAATAAGAATACCCATTACTTTGACTTTCAACTAAGTCCTCAATTGATATTAATAAATTGTTACTCGTCTTTGTATTTAATTTAAGCAGTTCATTGGAGATTTTACCAATGGAGTATTTTTTTTGAAAATAGTCATTAATCTTATTGTATTTAGTGATGTTGGCTATATTCTCCGTTTTATTTTTAATTGTGTGTTTATAAATATAATTAATTAAATAATAGTTAATTATATTCTCAGTATTCTTGATTTCATAAGAATTAGTCAGAAAGCTTTTTAATTGATCTAAGTTTATCAGCGTATCTTTAATATGATGTTGCAGAACAATTTTTGCAATCCTCTCAAAATACGGGCTATTTAAATTTTCCTGTTTTGATAGAAATGAATCCAAGACAGAGTTCATTTTTGGGAATATATTTTTAATTAAACTTTCCTTGGGAATTTTATTTTGTAAGTTTATGTATATGGGTAAAATGTCTAAGAGGTAACGTGCATCAATTGTTGAAGATAGAAACTGCTTGTAATTATTGTTAATTTTTACATCAGAATCATAAAGTATCTTTTCTTGTGTGGTTAGTTGATATTCTTTATATGCAATAGCAATATCTACGGGCAGTTGTTTGCAAATATTACTGGTGCTGTCTGCCGACGGAATACAATTTGCTATTTTTTCTAACAATAAATTGTTGTAAAGGGCAGTTTTAGAATTTAATTTTTCATCAAAAGTATAATGATAATTATCAATGTTTACTACAATTGTATCGAAAGGATTTAAGTATAATTTTAGAATTTGATCATAATAATAAATTTCTGCATAAGTGGGTTCGGCAATTTTAATGTGAAATTTAAACTGGTAATTTTCTATTATAGGAATTTGGTAATCAATTTCTTTTGTGAGCGTGTTTTTAAATAATTTTAAATATAAGATACTGTTTGTATATTTTTGGCTATCAGTGTTGTTAAGTAATAATGGTCTTAATGTTTTGCTTTGATTTTTGGCATTAAAAAATACATTACCTTTAATCAAAACTTCTTGAGAAAATGTATAGGTATTCTGAAATATACAGAATATAATTAGTAGTTTGAAGTTCATAAATGTTAATAAGTCTTAAAGAAAAAGACAACAAAAATAATGCCAGAAATTAAGCTGAAAACAGTTGATATTACGCAACTTAAGGTTGATTCCATTGTAAATGCTGCAAACGAAAGTTTGTTGGGAGGGGGAGGAGTTGATGGTGCTATACATAAAGCAGCAGGCCCACTTTTGTTAGAAGAATGCAGAACCTTAAACGGTTGTAAAACTGGTGAAGCGAAAATTACCAAGGGGTATAACTTACCTGCTAAATATATAATTCATACAGTAGGTCCTATTTGGCGTGGAGGACTTTATAAGGAACCAGAGTTATTAGCATCTTGTTACAGGAATTCTTTAAAAATGGCAATACATTATCAAATAAAATCAATTGCATTTCCTAATATCAGTACCGGTATTTATGGATTTCCCAAAGATAAGGCGGCTCAGATTGCCTATAAAACAGTACAAGAATTTTTAGATAGTGAGGGGGCTTTAGATCTTATTATATTTTCAGTTTTTGACGAAGAAAATTTTAAGCTTTACAAGCAACTAATTGGTTAACAATTGTTTGTATTTATTTAAATTGCAATTTTGTAAAAATTGAGACTTTTTTTAAATTTATCATACTCAAAATTATCAAATGAGATTTGGTGAAATTTGAGTTTTTGTTTTAAATTCCCGGGGAGACAGATTATGGTTCATATAAAACTTTCATTTGCCATACGTATCACTTTCTCATATCTAATTGTCGGAGCTCTTTGGATTCTTTTTTCCGATAAATTGGTTGAGCTTATAACAAAGGATCCAATTCTCATTTTTAAGATTCAATTATTTAAAGGCTGGTTTTTTGTTTTAGGTACCAGTTTGCTTTTATTTATATTTATCAGACAAGAGTTAAAGAAAAGGAATACATTAATTAATCAGCTTCAGGATGCCAATAAGCGTGCAATGGAATCTGATAATTTGAAAACTGCATTCCTTGGAAATTTATCGCATTATATCCGTACTCCAATGAATAGTATCTTGGGCTTTGCGGATTTACTTGAACAAAGAAATATTAGTCATGAAAAAAGAGCTCTCTTTTACAATCTTATTAATCAGCAAAGTAAACATCTGCTTCAATTTATAAATAATATAGTAGATATATCCAAAATACAGTCTGGACAATTAGAAGTGTCTAAGAAATTTTTTTATATCAACTCAAGTTTATTTGAATTATATAAAGAGTTTTTACTAGAAATTGAAGAAAATAAACTAAATGTAAAACTCAATTATTCTGTTGTATTGCCTGCTGGACATGATATTATGTTGTCTGACGAAGAGAAGATACATCATATACTTATAAACCTGATTAAAAACGCGTGCAATGCAGCTCCCAACGGTCAGGTAACCTTTGGTTATACGATAGAAATAGAGAAAATAGTATTTTATGTCCAGGATAATGGGTGTGGAGTACCTGAATACGTTAAAAAATATATGTTTAAAAGCTTTGTTTTTCCGGTGCCATCAGAGCTTAAAGTTACAGATGGTTTTGGTTTAGGTTTATTTCTTTCAGCCGGGTTGGTGAAATTGTTAAATGGCGATTTGTGGCTTGATTTTTCAAATGGTCAGGGAACTAAATTTTGCTTTTCAGTTCCCTGGGAAAAATAAGTTTTTACAAAAGTTCCAATAGCTTTTCGAGCTTTATTCCTCTTGAGCCTTTTATTAAGACCAAAGAATCAGAGATAGGGTTGTTATTTAGCCAGTTAAAGGCTAAGTCCACATTATTAAATGTTTTAAAATCAGAAGTTTTTTCTATTTTAGAAAATATAGGCCCAATTAAAATAGCATTTAAATTATTTTCTTTAAGCGTATTAATTATATTTTGGTGTTCTTTTTCCGATTCAGC
>WSSedL1CaDRAFT_10001422_pt1 | contig 13883 bp, 12 predicted proteins | sample WetSurSL1Cattail_FD_9464 | JGI IMG/M metagenome (IMG submission 9464)
TACATGGGCATTTGGCGCATTCGAAAGAAATATGCAGGGACATCCTGATTACGGCTGGTGTACTTATAACGCAATTAATCATGATCTTATTGGAAAGACATTGTTTATCATCAAGCTTACCAATAATACGTATAAAAAAATATTAATTGTACGTAAATATTCTACCCAAAATAAAATTAATATCCGATATGCCAATATCAATGGTTCGGAACTGCAAAATATCATTGTCGATTGCAGCGCTTATACCAAGAAGAATTTCGTATATTTTTCGCTTGTTAACAATACCTTAGTAGATAGAGAACCCGAAAGCAGCCAATGGGATTTTCTAATAACAAAGTATATTCAAATAATACCTGCTGGTCCTGGCACAACCATGCCTTATCCGGTTGTTGGTGTATTGGCAAATACTATGAAGTTAGCCGTTCAGGGAGTTGTTTCATATACAGGAGTAAGGTCGGCAAAACTAATAAATACAGATCCCGGGACTTCAGATTATTCATTGGCTGCATTTAAAACAAACATTTCTACAATAGGCTACGACTGGAAAACTTTTGATAATGGAACCAATAAGTACACTATCACAAACAATGTGGTTAGTTTCATTCAAAAACCGGATCTGTCCATTTATAAAATTGTTTTTACAAAGTATGATGGCTCAACTACAGGAGATATTGGGTTTACAACAACTAAATTGAAATAAAGAACAAAGCCACAAGGGCAAAGAACAAAATCTTGTCAGTCTGCTGGCAGAAGACAAGAAAACAGAACCAAGACATTCCATTGTGAATAAGTTAAGCAATTCAATATTACTGCTATTATTTTTATTTGCATTCGATTTAAATGCCCAGGAACCACTCATCACAATCCTGGACAAACAATCGAAAATAGCTGTGCCATATGCTAATGTATGCCTGGAATCATTGGAAAATAAGGCCAAAAGCAATATCATTGCCGATCATTCAGGTGAATTGCCTAATAGCGTCAAAACCCGCTCGGTAATTGCTATTTCGAGTATTGGGTATGTTACCAAAATGGATACTATTAATCCTAATCAACCCATTATCATATACCTTCAACCAACTGCTTATAATGTTGACGAGGTTGTGGTAACAGGTCAGTTCCAGGCTGTGAAGGCCGACCGTTCAATATATAAGATCAACGTAATCAACAGCAGAACAATTGCTGATAAAGGGGCAAACAATCTGGCCGAATTGCTTTCGAACGAATTGAATATTCGTCTCATGCAGGATGCCTCTTTGGGTACCAACCTTAATCTTCAGGGACTTTCGGGCGAACACGTTAAAATATTGATAGATGGTGTGCCTGTCATTGGTAGGCAAGATGGTATCCTCGACCTGAGTCAAATCGTGCTTTCCAATGTGGATCACATAGAGCTTGTAGAAGGGCCTATGTCAGTAGTTTATGGCAGCAATGCATTGGCAGGAGCTATCAATATCCTTACCAGGGAACCAAAGAACGGACAGTTCATTGGTAAGGCCAATACCTATTATGAATCCATTGGCATCTATAATTTCGACGGAAATTTTGCCTACCAGACTAAAGAACATACCATTAATGCAAGCGGGGGCCGGAATTTTTTTTCCGGATTCTCAGCAAATGACACTTCGCGGTCAAAACAATGGAAACCTAAAAGACAATACTTTGGAAATTTAGATTATATCCTAAACTATGGCAGCAACAAATTAAGGGTCTCAGGAAATTTTTTTAACGAAGAACTGCATAATCCGGGTAATGTGTTCAGAAATCAGAATACCTATATGGCAATTGATGAATATCATTATACTGCACGCAGAAATGTTAGTGCTGACTATATTAAAAAAACAGGCGACAAAAGCAAATTGGAATTGCTCATGGCCTATTCATACTATAATAAAACCAAGAAGACCACAACCAAGGACATGGTGACTCTTGCCGAGAGTCGTTCAACCGACCCGACAGCACAGGATACAACCATATTTCAAAATATTATTTCGCGGGCAACTTTCAGCGATAATTCTATGAAACCATTGAATTATCAGACAGGATTGGAAGGAAATATAGAAACAGGTACTGGCAAACGCTTAAATGGCGATAAGCGAATAGATGATTATGCAGGATTTATTACTGCCATCTTGTTTCCTGAACGAAAATTCAATACGCAGGCGGGAATAAGAATGATCTATAATACGAAATTTAAGGCTCCGCTGGTATATTCGTTAAATGTCAGGTACACTCCCATGCCAGATTTATCCTTCCGAGCTTCGTTTGGAAAAGGTTTTCGGGCTCCATCCTTAAAGGAACTTTACCTGGAGTTTGTGGATATGAACCATAACATTACAGGTAATGATCAGCTCAAATCCGAATTTTCCTATAATTACAATGTTTCTGCTGTTTCCGCTATTAAGTTTGGAAAACATTCCTTTAAGATTGATGCAACCCTTTTCTACAATTCGTTTCAAAATAAAATTGAATTATTGCGGACCAGCAGTCTCACAAATGCTTACACTTATTACAACATTGGAAATGGAAATTTTGTGACCAAGGGTGCCGAAGTCAACTTACAATATCAAATGCATCCGAGATTTACCTTTAATGCTGGTGTAAACTTCCTTCGCCGTTCAAGCATTGCCAATTTGAATAGTTATTATACCAGTACAGACTATGCCCTGAATTTTAATTACAAAAACCTTCGGTATCTTTTCAGGCTTTCTGCCTATTACAAATATACCGGCGATTGGTATGGCTCCACTGTCCAATATGATGCCAACCATTTAATTGACCAGATTATACCAAGCTATGTTAAAGGGTATCACACCCTGGATCTTACACTGAGCCGGCCTTTTTTCAAGAACAACATTGAAATTGCAGGAGGTATGAAAAATCTGTTTAATAATAAAAATACTGATTCCTACGGTTCTAATGGAGATAACCCCCACAGCGGCAATGATCCGGGGAATACACCTGTGGGTTGGGGAAGAACAATTTTCCTTAGATTTACCTATAATTTTTTTAAAACGAGATGAGGATAGAACGATGAGATTTTGCCTGCATTTATTCCTGTATTTTATACTATCTGTCAGCCTTACCTCCTGTTTTAAAAAAGACCAACCCATGCAGCCATACGTCTGGAGTGGTGAAACTTTTTCTCTGGAACAGTCAATGTACACCCATCAGCTATTCTACGATCTTGAATCCAACAGCATAACAAAAATTAACAACAACCCCGATTGGGATTTGAGTTTCGAATCCTCAGCAGCAGGCTGGCACATCAGACTGAATAGCGGAAATTACCTGCGTATTTACCAAACCAATTCCTATGATTTTGCCATTTCGCAATACCAACCTGACCCTAAAAAATGGACATTTGACAAAAGCAATGGCGATCCCGATTCAACAGCAATCGGCACCTGGGTAAATACAACAACACAGCCATTCCAATATACGGGACAGGTTTATCTCCTTGGCGAGTATGACGGCACCATGAACAAACCATTGAAAAAGCTTATCTTTAAGCAGGTAAACGATACCATGTACGGATTTACCTTTGCAGATTTAAACGGTGATAACAAAAAAGATGTTATTATCAGGAAAGACAGCACCTGCAACTATACCTATTTCAGCATAACAAAAGGCCAGCAATTGAATATTGAACCTTCCCGAACCACTTGGGACCTTTTATTCACTCAATATGAAACAATACTGTATGATCATGGAAATCCGCTGCCATATTATGTTAGAGGAGTTTTAATCAATCCGACCAAGGTGGAGGCAGCTGTGGATTCATCTAAAGTATTTGAGCAAATATCCATTGCAGACGTTCCTTTTTTTAATTTCAAAACTGACCAGGATATCATCGGGTACAACTGGAAATCCGTAACCATCGACATTGCATCAAATACCGCAAAATATACTGTAAGGAGTAACTATAATTACATCATTCGAAATGTTAAAGGCGATTTTTATAAATTGCGGTTCGTTAGTTTTTACAGCAAAAGTGGAGCAGAAGGATATCCGACATTTGATTTTGTAAAACTCTAAATTAGTCATTTGGCTTCGCCGTCATTAAAGGTCATTGCCTTCGGCGTCATTAGATAATAACAATGACAGCGAAGCCAAATGACAATGAATTATTTTTAACTAAATATTTTTTTGTATGAAGCCTATTCTTATGGTTGGCACAACCATTGTAAATGTAGCATTAATCGCTTATTCCGTATTTCTTTATCATGAACGTAAACACAAGTTAATAACCCCGAGGCTTCTGACTTTTCTGACGCTAGGTGTTGTTTTTGATATAACCGCAACCGTTTGTATGATAATCGGTTCAACCAAATCGCCATTCACGTTTCACGGAATGCTGGGATATTCCGCGCTAACAGCCATGTTTATCGATGCCGTGTTGATTTGGAAAATGAAAGTTAAAGCAGGAATCGGTGTTAAAATTTCAAATACACTCCATGCCTATTCGTTAATAGCCTATGTTTGGTGGATTTTAGCATATGTTACCGGTGCATTGATTGTGATGGTGTTCAGGTAAGGGTAGTAGAAAGCAGTAAGGTAAATCGTAGAAAGTATAAAAGAATTGCTGATTTCTGATAAAAACCTCCCTACCTCCTTGAAAAGGAGACATAACCACTTTCATTCATCCTGCAAAATTTGTTCTCTCTACTAATTGCCGGCGTTTATTAGTTAGTATGCATTGCAAGTTTTAGCTGTTCAAATTTTAGCCCGGTACGGGCGACCTATTTGTAGAAATCAATTATCAGTTGACGTGTTATCGACGCACGAATGACTTTAAGAAAAGGGATAAACATGATTGGGTCGAAAGAGGATCCTCTTGGCTAGAACATCAAATTACGGCGCAACATGGGTAATGCCCCAAAAGAAATGTTTTCGTGCGCCACATAGGTGACGTTCGGTGATTGGCTATATCTACAAAGAGGTCACTCCTATGGAGTTCTGTTTCGTGCATCTTGAAAAAATAGTTCAGACAACAAATTTAGGTAGCTATAAATTTGTTGTCAAATAATTAGTTACCACAAGCTATAAATTAAGCCCGGTACGGGCGATCTATTTGTAGAAATCCATGATCAGTTTACGTTATCGACGCACGAATGACTTTAGAAAAGAAGAAACATGATTGCGTCGAAAGACGAGAACATTAATTGATTTTCCCTCTCCTACCTCGTATACACATGGATTGAATTCTGTGCAGATGGCAGGTAACTGATTCCGAACCAGCAAACCAGCAGCACAGCAAATACCAGGCTGAGAATCCAGAGATGTGCCTGAATTTTTTTTGGGTGGTTATGCCTGTAGTGAATATAAATAAGGTATACAAGCCAGGAAAGTAATGCCCAGGTTTCCTTGGGATCCCATGTCCAGTAATGCCCCCAGGCTTCTTTTGCCCATAATGCGCCAAATATCATGCCGGTTGTTAGCATGGCAAAACCCAGATAAACGAGGTTATCTGCCAGATTGAGCACTTTTATTTCAAATTTCCGGAATAATATCATGAATAGCCCAGTAATTGCAGCCAAAGACGAAAGCCCCAGCACTGCATAAGATAATATATAGACAACTACATGTGGGATAAACCATGGGCTTTGGAGAGCAGGCATCAGCTCCTTTGCATATGCTTCCGGATGAGAAAAGTTAATCCAGAGAAACAGTATGGCGCAACCTATGCTAATAGCAAGAATTACAGCATATCTCCAACGCAGGTAAATGAGGTATCCTATGATGGTCAAAAACAATGCATACCACAATCTCGTTTCTCCAAGAGTGCGCATTGGCGGTCTTTCGATATATAACCAAATGAGTGCAATGAAGGCAGATAAAACAACAATGCCGGTCAATATAAAGCAATGAGCAAGAACCTTAAGGGTTTTGCGCTCCTTAAAGAACATAAATACAGCTCCTGTAACCCATAAAATGGCTGTGATAAGAGCGTATGTGGGGAAGTATGTCCAATTCATGTGTTTCCGGTTTTCATCTCCTTAATTATTTCGTCTGAATCCTTGTCGTCATTACATTTCAAAGTTACAAAAAATTCTCGTGGCCAGAAAATCATGTCTTTTTTTATAATAATTGGGAGGTTCATAAAACTGAGCAACAGATAGATTTATCAACAAATATTGATTATTTTTCACTCGATTTTCGTTCACCTAAAGATTTGATTGATTATGAAAACGACTAAAGATTTTGATTGTGTTAAAATGATGCGAGATATTCGCGAAAAAGTAAATTCAGAGATTGTTAAAATGGATGCTGCTCAAATTATTGAGTATTTCCGCAAAAAATCGGAGGAATATGAAAGCAGATATGGCAAGTCCATAACAAAAGTCCATGTATAATAGAAGCTTATTTTAATCTGCTAGGACTCCATCCATATTTAATATAGTTACGATTTTTGGTAATAATAAGCCTCTGACAGTGTTTTCAATACCCTGAGGCTTATCTATTTAAACTACCTTGCATTTTATTCCTTAAAAAAACGATATTCTAAACCTATTTTCAACCCAAAGGTCAGTCCCCTGTCATCAATAACTATTTCACCTGGCCTCCGGGATCGGGCCACAACTTCACATTGATAAAAGGCGAGCAGTTGATCACTAACCTGAACATCTTTTTCAACGACAGGATCCTTAGTTGAATAATAAGAGGTTACCCTGTAACTATAGAGATTGTTCAAAATAAATCCGTTTGTAATTCCCACTTTAACCTTACCTAATGGGTTTATGATGATGGTTACCAATAACGGAATATTCATATATTTTAATTGATAGTCCCGTTTTTCAAAATAATTATTCGAAGCAGTGGGTTCTTCATTGTAATAATCGTAATTTCTGACCCAATTAATTCCTAAGCTTACCTTCAATCTGTCTATATAAGCCGAGGTAAGAAACGAAAATCCGTAGTTAAAGCCATTTTGAACATTGGCAGTATTATATGGATAATAATTGGCATCAACTTCAGCTGAAATATGATCTTTTTTCTGCGCAAATAGTTCACCAAAACTTAAAATTATCAAAAAAAAGAAAATTATGCTGTTTTTCATTTATCCTGCGTGAGCATGTCAATACGTGATATTGATGTCATATTTTATCCCTATTCTTGCACCAATGCCTATTTTTGAATTTTTATCATAATTATAGGGTGATTTACTAACTAAAAGATATTTCAGATATGGCTCAAATTCTATTGAATATCTGGCGCTAATATTATAGTCGAGCCCTAAACTACAATGAAAATATTTGGGATTCTTTTCATTAAGTATTAAGTCCGGAAATCCATCTTTAGTATCTCCATTATTATAAGTCCTATGTTGTTTCTGGCTAAGAATATTTCCAAAAATAAAACCTACAGAAATAAAAGGACTTAGTTTTTGATTAATAGCATAGCTGTAACCAAGAAACAAAGGTATATTGCCATATAAAAATTTTGTTTGGGCACTTTTAGGATACCAATTAATCGTATCTAAAAATATCTCTTTGTAATTTTTATCATCTATAAAATATCCAGTGCGGATAGATAGTATCCCACCACCAATTTTAATTTTATTTGTGAGAAATATACCCAGCGAATAACAAAAAGTTTGATGATAATTTTCACTCTCTTCTTTTTCAAAAACATGAACAAGAGGACTTCCAAATAATTGAACAGATGGATTTATTAAATGTTGTGAAAATGAGGTACGACCAACTATTAAAAATATTATAAGGAATATATGTTTAGTTCTCATAATTCATTGACTTATAATTTTATTGGTTGCTATTTTATCCTTTGAGATAATTCGCAACAAGTATATTCCTTTAGGATTGGCGGTTAAGTCTATATTAATTATGTTTTGGGGGAATTTGACAGTTTGAAAAATTATATTACCATTTAAATCAAACACCTCAATCTTTTGATATTCATTCAAATTCCGTGTCAGTTCAATAGTGAAACTGCCATTATTTGGATTTGGATAAATCTTATATGACTCAACTATACCATTGGAATTGTCGAAAAAATCAAATTTCTCTTTTAAATTGTCTTCTTTTAAATTATTTGCGGATTTTAAATTGATATTTGAAACAAATTGTGCAGAAAAATTACTATTTACTTCCGTATGAAACCCAGGTAAAAGTGTGATACAGTCAGTAGCTATAAGAGAAATTGATTTACCACTTTCAATTACTGAATTACATGAAGTACCTCCAACTGTAATTGTTTTACCCGTAATAATAGAGGATTCATTTGTGAAATCAAAATTGCATATGGAAATATCTTTGGTTGGATTTTTGCGTTTATATATACGTATGTAATCAACCTCAAGGGCTGACGGAAATACGGTTGATGCATTAGGCGGGCCTCCAAAAGCACAACCCTTACAAGAAACTGCAAGATTTAGTATTACGCTTGATGGTTTATTCGGGTTTGGGTAAAAGGGATTAATAGTGTAATAACCATCGGTATGATGTTGACAATCGATTAATCCAACAGACTTCATATCCAAGGCTTCGTAATCTATTCTCTTGATATCTCCATCTACCTTATAAACCATTTTAAATTCATCCCATTCTAAAGAAAATGTGTGAAAATCAGCGGAAAAATCTACTCCATAATCTCTAGAAGTCTGACACGCTGAACGGTTTCCATCTGGCTTATACACCCACAAATTCATTGCATGATCTTTTGGTTTATCACCTCCAAACTCAAAAATATCAATTTCAGGGCCTGTACCTTCAATATCATCAACACCATATAACCAGAATGCAGGCCAAAACCCCTTTCCATTTGGAATTTTACATCTAATTTCAAAAAAACCATATTCAAATTTCATTTTTGTTTCCAAATACCCTGAAGTATAATCAAAATGCTTTTGGGTAATATAGCTATTCCCATTGGCATCCCATCTATAAACATCATAATCGCCAGGCTCACTTTTTGCAGTCAATTTAACCATGCCGTTGTCCATAACTATATTTTCATCCTTGTAATATTGCAATTCGTCGCCATGTTCCCTAGCCCAGCCTCCTCCTGCAGTATACCATTTCGATCTATCAATCTGGTTATTATTAAATTCATCATCAAACACTAAAACCCAATCCCCGGATTCAAAAGTATTACAATTTGCAATTGAAAACCAACCAATAGTTTGCCAATTACCACACACCGGATTCAATATCTGTGAAAAAATTTTAGTGCAAAATATTAAAATTGATATTGTTAAAATTATTTTTTTCATATTCTATTTTTTTTAACATTGGTGTTAACATCTTAATAATTTGGGTTATTATTTTGACTAGCCAGATACTATTGTTTTTTTAAAGCTTCCAATTCGCTTTTAAGATTGTTGATGGTCTTTTGCTGTTCTATTACGTATAGTGTTAATTCCTCCACCTTGCGTAGAAGCATTTCGTCCATTTCACCTACTTTATAACCATCTTTTTTAAATTGCTCAGCTGATGGGATATTTGGAAGATGTCTATTTTTTTTAACAAATGATTCTAATTCCGGTAATGTTGTTAATTTGTAATCCGTGTCAAACACATAGTCTGCATCAGGCACATCCGCTATCACTTTTACTTCCTCACACAAAATGCCACCATTTACTGCAAGTTTATAGCCTTGGGTTCTATAATCACCAGCTGTGTAGGTAGTACCGAATCCAACACCAACGGTACCATCGCCATATAATGTTAAAGCACTTATCCAATTTTTATTTGCCCTGAAATGCAAATTATCCATATAATCAATATATCCATGTATGCCCGTATGAGTAATAGCCAAGCGAGGATAATCTTCATTAAACGCTCTTGGTCCTCCTGCTAAACATATCCATTGATTAGCAGGTAAATAAATATGGCCGTTAACTTCTAGCCTGCCTCGTGGGTTTGTAGTACCTATACCCACATTACCTCCCGATCCTTGTAATATTAAGTCGTATGCGATACTACTATCATATCTGCCGACCTGTAACCAGGCCTTCCCACTACCACTTACTCCTCCAAATAAACCGTATGCGCCTCCATCAGCGCTTGTTAATGCAAAATTACCTGTTGTTGTGGTTCCTAATGTCATTAAATCGGAATTTGCATTTCCTCCACGTATATGAAATCTGAAGCTTGGACTCGATGTTCCTATACCAATATTTCCAATTGTGTTAATTCTCATTCCTTCATTAAGATTTTTTCCATTGGTAGTATAAAATGCTAATTCCGAATGCCAAGATGGATACCATACTCCCAAGGCTTTAATGTTGATAAGTGAAGTCCAGGTTGTAGAGTTATAGCTACCATCTATGCCAAGTCCCGAAGGATAATAGGAGGTATGAGTAGGTGTATTGATGAACAAAGTGCCATTACCTCCTTTGTCGCCAATTGTAACTAAGCCAGTACCTGCAGCACCGTTCGATAAGTCTGACCATGTTATATCTTTAGCACCAGCTATATGTAAGGGAGACTGTGGACTTGTAATCCCAATTCCAACATTGCCGCCATTATAATAAACATTAGTACCATTTAATACCCATGGCTGTCCTGAACGTAGGATAACTGAACTACAATAACAAAGATTACAACGAATAAAGTAAAGATTTTCTTTTTCATAAGGTTTGATTTTTAATGATGGCTGTTTGAAAATATTAAATAGTTGATTATAATGAAAATATAATTACCTCACTTTTGTAATGATAATATTACTTTCAGGTAACAAATGGAGGAGCATTTCATATATCCAAATTTTTAATTGTTATACAATTGCATTATTAGAACACAAAAATAGAAGAATATAAATATCTTTCAAATAAACTGGTTAGAATCTGAAAAAATAATAGATACTACTTCTAGCCAGCTTGCCTATCATTGAATATTACCTAAAAAAGTATTAAACTCGTTTTCTTTAAATTTGTTTGCGTCTAACAATGAATATAATATTATCAAAAATAGAGATAATAATTGTCTGAATTTGTTTGCGTTGGAAGAAGCTGATTTATTTTCCATCATATCATCACATTAGTTATTTTCTTTGACATTTGAAGTCCCTCTCCCAATCCAAATCATATAAACAGCACCCAGCAAAAGCATTCCAATCCCAGTGTATACAATTTTAAGCTAAGGATCCCTTACAGCCTGCATAATTCATATAGCCACCATTGGCTGCAAATAAAAAAAAGTTTCAAGATAGCCACGAATGCACGAATAAATTATTCGTGATTCGTGGCCATTTATTTAACAATCCGTTTATAGTTCAGTTGTAATTCTCCAAAGTTAACAATAAGCGCAAGTTTATTTTTTGACACGCTTAGATAATTAATGGCCTCCGCTATAAATTCTTCTTCTATTCCTGAAACAGCTTTCACTTCCAAAATAATTTTATCGAACACTACAAAATCGGCATAGAATTTATGAGGAAGAATTATTTCCTTATAATTCACCTGGTATTCTTTTTCCCTTTCAAAAGGAATTTGTGCTTTGCGAAACTCATATTCCAGTGCATCTTTATAAACAATTTCAAGGAACCCTGCACCAAGGTTATTATGAACATCCATGCATATCCCTATTATTTTGTAGCTTTCATCTTTATAAATTATTTCAGACATTCTTTATTTTTTTTATTCGTGCATTCGTGGCTATTTTTTACTTTGCCTTTATTGAGGATTTATGAACATCAAAAATAAAAAATTTCCGCAAAAACAAAGTTTTACGGAGTAATAAGAGTCTGCTCCGAAAAGTATTTAGCCACGAATGCACGAATTTTAAATGATTTTAACATAATATTTATCAATATATTATAAAATTAATTATTACACGAATTCCCGAAAACTTTGTTTTCAGAGTGGACTCAATAAATAAATCTTGTGCACTTTGCAATCACGATTTTTTCCCTCTCCCAATCCAAATCATATAAACTGCGCCTAACAGAAGCATTCCAATGCCCGTGTATACAACCTTAAGCCATGGGTCGCTCACCGCTTCGAGCACGCTTAAAGATGACCATTTGCCTTTGCTTTGGTCATAACTCACCTGGTAAATAGTCCAGTCTTTTATGCGGTATGGTTTGTTAACTTCAAGGGTTATGGTATCGTTCTTTGGTTTGTCGGTTTTTATTTCAATTTTAGAAGTGTATTTGCGGGCCTCGGGGGTGGCCAATATCAGCACATTGTTTCCTTTAAGTGACAAAAATGACGCATCCTCCAAATAACTTCCTGTAGAAATCCAGCCCCTGACAGTATCGTGCGTACTACTGCGAACTGCTTTAATATTAGCGGCCTGGTAATTTCCACGTTCCTCCGAAGGTTGAAAAATGCTATCGAATACAACTGCATTTGGAAGGTACTGGACTACCTCGATATTCCAGTCATTAATTTTAGCTTTAACGCCTTTACCTGCAATGGGGTAATTTAGTCCTTTATCCATCTTCGATTGCCCTGTTTTGGCGTCCAGCATCATCATTTTTGGAGGATATTCATCCATTGTAAAATGAATCAGTTTCAGCGTAAAGGGTAATTTAAACATGGCGCCTGTGGAAGACACTCCAATATTACTTTCCTGTCCATTGTCCAACAGGCTGATGGTTAACCGCTGTAAATCGCCCGACCCCAAACAACCGGCAAGAAGTATTAACCACAATCCAAAATGATTAAGAAAAAACCCGATATTTTTAAACTTCAATGGAATAATTCTGCGCAAGGTTACCATTCCCAGAATGGATAAAAAATAAACCTGAATGAACAGAAATGGCCAACTGGTTTTAAGATGTGAGAGTCCTGTGAGTTTATAGATTTTCGTTGCATGAAGGGTCTCTTGCGGTATAAAGCCCAACAAAAATACCAGTGCTGCAAACAGGAATATAGCACTTATTGCGGCAGGTACACTGGACATCCAGATAACAAAGTCTCTTTTTCGATAAGAAATGCGTAAAAATATCAACAGGGATACAAATATAAAAGCAACATAAATATTATACGGAGCCCCAATAGCATGAATATCCATGCCTTTTGTAATAACCTCAACAGCAGTTCCCAATATGATTACAGCCAAGCCAATCATAAAACTCTCAATATATTGCCAGGGATATTGCCACAAAGATCGGGTTCTCATGCTTAATTTTTATTGGATGATGAAGTAAATATAAAGAATATTATAGAACTTTGGGAAGCAGTGATGAAGGAATGAGGTAATGAAGAGATGGAGTAGTGGAATAATGGATGGGTCAGGTGATGGAGTCGGACCCTGAACGAAGCCGAAGGGTGATGAGGTGATGAGGTGATGAAGAAAACTTTTTTTCTTTTGATAAAACTTTTTTAAAAGATCATTGTTGATTATATTGAACAAATAAAATAAATAGTTAAACAGAACTTAAATTCATTAAAATTATGGGAGTATTAGTTGGAAAAAAAGCACCGTCGTTTAAGGCTGCGGCTGTGGTTAACGGTGGTGAGATTGTGAATGATTTTACGCTTGATCAGTTTATTGGAAAAAAATATGTTGTCTTCTTTTTCTATCCGGCTGATTTTACATTTGTATGTCCGACAGAAATTGTTGCATTTCAAGATAAAATCGCAGAATTTGAAAAACGTAATACTGCTGTGGTAGGAGCTTCAGTGGATACAGAATTTTCTCATTGGAAATGGCTGCAAACCGAATTAAAAGACGGTGGCATTAAAGGAGTTAAATTCCCTTTGGTTGCTGACAGCGCCAAAACTATCTCAGAAAATTTTGATGTTTTAGCCGGAACTTACGATTACGATGATGAGGGCAATGCATCTTTCACTGGCACACCATTAGCTTACCGCGGATTGTTCCTGATTGATAAGCAGGGCATTGTTCGTCATCAACTGGTAAATGACTTGCCATTGGGACGTAGCATCGATGAAGCTATCCGTATGGTAGACG
>WSSedL1CaDRAFT_10001423_pt1 | contig 13883 bp, 13 predicted proteins | sample WetSurSL1Cattail_FD_9464 | JGI IMG/M metagenome (IMG submission 9464)
ACGGACGTGCATAGGTTATGACCTATGCACGTCCGAGCGGCCAAACGGCCGTAAGCGCCATATGGCGCGAAGAAGCCCGCGTGGCGTTTCAACGCCATAAAGCTGCATGGGGTCTTTCCCATGCAGCTTGGTATTAGAACATCTGCAGAATTAGAGGAAGTAGAACAACGCCGTGAGGGCGCCCCACATCACCAGACTGATCGATACCGCGAAGACGATCGCCAGGCTCATCGGCCACTTCGTTTCTTCGCTGGTTTCGGTTTCGCGCGCGTAATCCACATCGAGGGAAAAGGCGGTGGCGAAATCCGCAATGATTTTTTCGGCCTTGTGGCGATCGTCCATTCCGTCGATTTCGAATACGGCCTGCCGCATCGGCATATCGGACTTCCCGTGGGGGGGCTGAATCATGGCGGCTTCTCCGGCACAACGCTTCTCCGCCATATTCCTTTAAAAATGCTAATATTGGCTTGCATACTGCATAATTCGTCGTATAGCGCGATTAAGCCTTTACTAACTATGACGGGTACGGAATGACCATGATGCGGATCGGCGTCGATTTCGGCGGCACCAAGATCGAAGCGGCGGCGCTCGACGAGGGGGGCGGCATTCTCGCCCGCCGGCGCCGACCCAACCCCGGAGCGTACGATGCGGCAATCGGAACCGTATGCGAACTGGTGGCGCAGGTCGAAAACGAAACCGCAAGGCGCGGCACCGTCGGCGTCGGCATCCCCGGCTCCAAATCGCCGGCGAGCGGGCTGATCCGCAACGCCAACTCGACCTATCTCAACGGCCGTGCCTTCGATAAGGATTTGACGGCGGCGCTGGGACGCGAGGTCCGTCTCGCCAACGACGCCAACTGTCTGGCGCTGTCGGAAGCGGTCGACGGCGCGGCGGCGGGAGCATCCGTCGCCTTCGCGGTTATCCTCGGCACCGGCTGCGGCGGCGGCCTGGCGGTCGGCGGCAAACTTGTCGACGGCGCCAACGCCATCGCCGGCGAATGGGGACACAATCCGCTGCCGTGGATGAACGAAGACGAGTATCCCGGTCCCCGTTGCTGGTGCGGAAAAACCGGTTGCATCGAGACCTTTGTCTCGGGTAGCGGCTTTCGGGCCGACTACCGGCGCGGCGCCGGCGGCGATTTGACCGGCGAGGAAATCGTAGCGCGGATGCGCGCCGGCGAACCGGCGGCGAAAGCGGCGTTCGACCGCTATTGCAGCCGGTTGGGCCGGGCGCTGGCGACGGCGTGCAACCTAATCGATCCCGACGCCATCGTGCTCGGCGGCGGCATGTCGAATGTCGGCGAACTGTACGAGGTGCTACCGAATATCGTAAGCCGCTTCGTCTTTTCCGATGCCTGGAGCGCAAAAATCGTCCCGGCGAAATGGGGCGATTCCTCGGGCGTACGCGGCGCCGCCTGGCTGTGGAACCGGTGATAAAGGATCCTTGCGCATCCCCTTTCGGGCGACCGTTCAGGACTGAAACGCAATAAGCGCCGCCGAAGCATTCGGCACCGTCACGCGCATCGTGCCGCCTTCGGGAGCGACCCACTCGGCATCCTGCGGCGAGAACAGGGCGGTCTGATGGGCCACGGAATCCCCGGCGAACTGAACCCCCGCAGTGGCGTCGAGCGACGGTCCGGTCAGCCGTTGCAGCATGGCGCCCCTGGTTTTGTCGCCGCCGATGTCGATCGTCAGCTTGAGCCGACGGTCGGCGTCCTTGTTGATCAGCGCGACCAGAATGCCGTGCTTGGCTTTGGCGGCATAGGCGGCGGCGTTGACCCCGGCGGAGCGGAAATCGCAGGCGATCATCGTCGAGCCGGCGAAGCGTTCGGCCAGCATCATGCCGTAGAACAACGGACGGGCGTCGAAGCCGGCTTCCAGACTGCCGGCAAACGGCGAATAGAATGCGCCGAGGCTGGCCGCCTTGCGGTCTTCGGCGGAGCGGGCACCCGGCATCTTGTCGCCCAGACTGATGGCGATTTGCGCCCCGCTGCCGCCGTGGAAATTGACTCCGGCGCAGCCGTGCGCCGCCATGTCCAGCATATAGTCGGCACCCCACAGCGCCGAGGCAAAGGCGTTGCTCATGCCGGGCTTGCCGCCGCGATAGCAACTGTTGCCCTCGGTCATGCGATAGGAAAGACCGGCCGCTCTCGCCGCCGGCAGAAGCTGCGTCATCTGGCGCGCCCCCGTATCGGCGGATTTCAGCAGATTCTCGATGGTGACATGCGGCGCGTCGGGCGGACCCGAGGCATAGTAATGACCGCTTAACGCCACCAGCCGCTTGCCGAGGCGCGCCTTGGCATCGTGGGCGAAACGCACCACCCATCCGGCGGTGGCGGCGACGTCGGGCCCGCCGAACTTGGCTTCGGGCACCTTGGCGCTTATCGCATCGGCGATTTCCACCCATTCGTTCAGGTAATCGGGAAAATCCCAACCCGCCGGGCGCAGCAGATTGTTCGGTTCCCGATAGAGATCCGGCTCGTTGCCAATCTGAAAATATTTCAAGCGCGGCCCCAGCGCCTTGGCGACATAGGCCGCTTCTTCGGCGTCGCGCTGCGGCGAGCCGGTACCGAAATCGAGGCCCCAGATGCAGGTCCAACCGCAGGCGTCGAGAAAGCCGCGCAAATTGTCCACCGCTTCCGGCGTCGTCGGAACGAAGCGCTGCGGCATCCAGTTGTCGGCACGGCCGTGGCCCGGCACCTTGATCGACGGCGGGCTTGCGTCGGGGCGCGCCTTCCACCAGCAGAATTCGCTGGAATTGCCGCCGAGGCGCAAGACCCCGTGCGGGCTTAGGCGGCGATGCAGCGCGATCAGCCCTGCATTCTTGGGGTGGTAATAGGTCGGATCGACGAGCTGGGCCTTCTCGACGCTGAAGCCGCAGTAATCGAGCGGCACCCGGAAAAGCGGTTTGTCGGGGTGCAGCCGCAGCCGCGCCGTGCCTTCGGCGCCGAACGCACCCACGCTCAGCGCCGCCGCCCCTACGCCCAGGATCATGCGTCTATTCAGTTCGCTCAAACCAACCTCCCGGCACATTTTAGGCAATATAGAGCGTTTCATCTGTTCACGAAAAACAAGAAAACGCACCGACCCGCCGCTTTGGCGCACCTCACGACCGAAAACCGGGATCCACCCCCGCAACAGGTGCGGGGTGGGCCTTTTCGGTGCCTGCGCCCCCGGCGCCACCGTAGCACGAAAGCGGCGGCGGCAATACACGGGGTGTCGGCTTCAGCCGAAGAAAAAAACCGGCATGGCCTCGCGCGGAATGATGGCGCCGGGATGCTGCACCACGATCGAGGCGATCTTGTTGCCGGAGCGCGCCGCCACCTGCGGCGTCTGGCCCTGCAGCCGCGCCGCCAAATAGCCGGCGGCGAACGAATCTCCCGCCCCTGTGGTATCGACCACGTTCGCCACCGTAAAGGTGGGCACTTGGATCGGCGTCTCGCCCTTGATCCGCACCACCGCCGGTACGGCTCCGCGCTTGACCACCACCTCGGCGGGCGGCAGTGCCAGGGCGTGATCGAGCGCCAGCATGGCGTCGATCCCATAAATATGGGCGTTGTCCTCAAGGGTGATGAACACGATGTCGGAGGATGCGTAGGCCCGGTCGTACCAGCCGCGGGTGTTGGGATCGCCCCGCCAGATGCGCGGGCGGTAGTTGTTGTCGAAACAAACCTTGCCGCCGCGCGCCCGCAACCGCTCGATAATCGCAAACAGCCGTTCGCGTCCGGCATCGGGCTGCACCGCCAGGGAAATGCCGCTGAAATAGAGCACGTCGATTTCGTCGATGCGCTCCTCCAACGGGTTGTCGTCGGCAACGAAGAAATCCTTGGCTGCGCTCATGTCGCGCCAATAGTAGAACGTGCGCTCGCCGCGCTCGTCGACCTGGATGGTATAAAGGCCGGGCATTTTGCCCTCGAGGCGCCTGACCATGCCGGTGTCGATGCCTTCGTTTTGCCACGCGGCAACCATGGCGCCGGAATAGGCATCGAGGCCGAGCTGGGTGGCGTAGGCGACCTTAATCGGCGCATCGGCGGCCAGCCGGGCGAGATAGACCGCGGTGTTCAGCGTGTCGCCGCCGAAATTCTGCTGCATGGTGCCGAACATCTGCCCGCGCAGCTCGATCATGCATTCGCCGAACAGCGCCACTCGGCACGGATTATTCGCTGGATCTTCCGACATATCCTCGCCTTTTGGCCTTGCGGCCGAAATTGACACCGGTGACAATCTGCGACGTTCCCATCCCGCGGTCAATGGCGGACGGCTTAAGCGCGGCAAAAACGCCTCATTCGAAATAGTACAGCCCGTTCAGAATCCAGCGCCCGAGGCGACCGGGCGACCAGACCGGAAAAGCGACCAGCTCGAAATGCAGATTCGCCACGCCGTCCAGTGCATTCTGTCGCTGCAGCCAAAAGTCGAAGCAGGCGCACGCTTCTTCGGACAAAAACGAACGGCCGCATTCCAGAAAGGCGGGAACGATGTCCGGATCGAGCAATTCCGAAAACTTACGCCCGATGGCGTTACCGCCGAAGCGCACGCGCAGGGCCTCGCCCGCCAGATTGAGGAGCATATCCCTGCCGTCGGGCGTCGGCTCCCACAGCAGCACGTGCGCCAGATGCGCCGCCATCTTGCGCGAGGGGATGTCGCGCCCGACGACCAAGCCGTCTGCGGGACGCTCCTGCCAGAACGCCACAAGGTCGCGCGCCGGTTTCTGCTGCGGCGCATCGATCTTGCGATAGGTTTCTCGGATCTCCGCCCCCGGCGTAAAAGTAGGATGTGACGAATCTGCGACCATGTCCACGCACCGAAATATCCGCGCCAATATATCCACCGCGCCCTAATATGGTTTAAATCGCATCCTTAAAGGCGTCGCCGTCGCATTAACCGGCGGGAAACCGTCTGCTTGCGGACGGTGTTGGCGCGCTTAAGCAGAATCCTCCACACACTCGCAGCGGCAAAAAAAACACTTCGGCGAATTTGCCGTCTCATGCTAGCGTTTAGTCATTGGGGAAATGGTGGAGACCATATCTATGCGCCGGAAGAACGTTTCCGCGCTCATCGCACTGATGGGCGCGTTCAGTCTTGTGTTCGTGCAAGCCGTGGCGGATCAGACGCCGACGGCAACCAGTCAGCCGCCGGCGGCCAATTCGGACGCCAAGCCGGACTCGGGCACGAAAGCGAAAACCATCACGCAATCGAAGACAAAAAAAGTCGAAAAGCAGACCGACTCGTTCGCCCTTCGCTGTGACGGGCGCCCGCCGCACAGATCGATCGGCGAGATTGCCGGACGCGTATTGCTGATCATGGCCACGAGCGGTCTGGCCGGACCGGGCGAAACGGCGGATACCGGCAAACGGCTGAAAGGCGACGAGGCGATTCGGGCCTGCACCGCGGCCATCGCCGAGGAAACCGATACCGACCGCAAAATCGAGCTTACCCTGGCGCGCGCCGTTCACTTTCTGGAAGTGAAAAACTACGAAGACGCGCTGAAGGACGCCCGTTCGGCGCCCGCGCTGGCCGGCGACGAGGCCAAGGATCTGGGCTACCGGCACTCCTTGCTGGTGTCGGCATATGAATTGGAGGCCGCCGCACTGGCCCGCCAGGGACGCGCCGCCGAGGCCGCCGAGGTCGGCATCAAGATGGCGTCGCTGGCGCCTTACGACCTGATCGCGCAGCAGCGGGCCGCCGCCTATATCGGCCTGATCGGCGACATAACGCCAGCCAAACGGGATTACCTCGACCGCTTCGGCCGCCTGCTGCCCATGGGGTTGATCTATTGCGCCGTGGCGCACGAATGGGCCGGCGAATATGCGCTGGCGGCGGCCGACCGGCAGGCCTACATGGAAACCGGAAAAAGCTTCCTGAACGAGAAATCGGCCCCGCAATACGACTTCGGCACCAAGGCGTGGATGGCGATCGATCTGGCGCTGGCCGGCGACGTCGCCAAATCCAACGCAACGGCGGCCGAGGCCCAGAAGGAAATCGACGAACTCGTCCGTTCCGGCCAATCGCTCAAAATGCCGAGCGCCATTGCCGAGGCCGGCGAGGGTTTGGATTTTCAGGCCATTATCGCCCAGCTCGAAACCGGAAATGCCAAACCGGCACGCGCCGCCTTCGCCGCGCGGTCGCGCTGGTTGACGCCGTCCCCCGCCCTGATCGCCGAGGTGACCGCCCGCTTGCGCAAAGGCGCCAAACCGGACGAATTGACCGGAACCTTGGCGCGCGATCCGGCCGTCATCCGCGCCGACGGACTGGCCGCCAAGGCGGGCGCGCTGATCGACCGGGTCAAAGGCGAAGAAGCCCTGTTCGCGGCGATCCGCACCAAGCTGGCAGCCTCCGACTATACCACCTGGAAGGACGACGTCCGCGATACCAAGGATTCGTCGTTTCTGCGCCAACGGAACGGCAAGGAAAAATACGAAGGCGAAGTCGTTTCCATCTGGCGGCGAAACAACGGCATTCCGGTGGGCGATGCCATCTTGATGCACAGCGCCTTTCTGGCCAAGGCGCGCGGCGCCACCGGCTTCCTGCTCTATCCCTATCGCGAACGGCTCGACACCACCGTCGTGCGCTTCGGCAATCCCGGCGAACCCGGCTTTCCTCCGCGCGCCGTGGTGGACGCCGACGCGGTGATCACGGCGCTGTCGGAGGAATTTCCGCCGCCCAAACCGCGGACGCGTTAGCCCCGCGTTCGCCCCCGTTTAAAAAAAGCTTTCCTCACCCGTTTATGGGGGAGGAAAGCTTAAATGCTGGAGGGGGCGCCGCCGAAACCGGCACCAACGCGAAGGCGGAATGCGGATCGCAACGCGCTATTTGGTTCCGAACATGCGGTCGCCGGCATCGCCCAGACCGGGCACGATGTAGCCGTGGTCGTTGAGATGATCGTCGACGGCCGCGGTCCACACCGGCACGTCGGGATGGCTTCGGATGAAATGCTCAAGCCCCGCCGGCGCCGCCAGAAGGCACATCAGCCGCAGATTTTTCACCCCCCGCCCCTTCAGCTTGTCCACCGCCGCCACCGACGAATTGCCGGTTGCCAGCATGGGGTCCATCACGATCACCAGCCGGTCGGCGATGTCTTCGGGGGCCTTGAAATAGTATTCGACGCTTTTGAGGGTCTTGGGATCGCGATAAAGCCCGATGTGACAGACGCGCGCCGAGGGCACCAGATTGAGCATGCCGTCGAGAAAGGCGGTGCCGGCGCGCAGGATCGGCGCGAACACCAGCTTCTTGCCGGCGATCATCGGCGCCATCGTCTTGGTCAGCGGCGTTTCGATTTCCACCAGTTCGGTGGGCAGCTCGCGGGTGATCTCGTAGCAGATCAGCATGCCGATTTCGTTGAGCAGCTCACGGAACTGCTTGGTGCTGGTATCCTTGCGCCGCATCAAGGTCAGCTTGTGCTGGATCAGCGGATGATTGACGACGGTGACGCCCTGCATGTGCGATGCTCCCTAAATTCCATCCAGCATAATCGCCTCGGCGCGGTCTCCGGCGTTGGCGGGGCCGGCATTGGGCAGACGGACGATCAACGCGCCGGCCGCGGCGAAATCGGTCAATGTCGGCTGTTCGGATATCGCCATCGCCTCGGCCCAGACATCGCCGCCGCGCCGTTCGATCGAGGCGGGCAGATGGCGTTCCATGCCGCCGTTGGCGGGCAACGGCGTCACCAGCTTGACGCCGGCGCGGTCGCAAAAATCGTCCGCCCCCAACAGCGCCGCCACCGCGGGTTTCAAAAACAGTTGGGCATAGATCATCGCCGCCACCGGATGGCCGGGCAGCCCGATCAACGGCGTCTTGCCCAAACGGCCGAAAATCAACGGCCGCTCCGGCAGCAGCGCCACGTTCCAGAATTCGATTTCGAAATCGCCGGTGCCCAGCGCCGCGCGCACCGCATCGCGGTCGCCCACCGTCACCCCGCCGAGAGTGACGATCAGGTCGGCGTCGGCATCGGCCACGGTGGCGATTTCCTCGCCGGTGTCGGGCAGAATGCCGAAGTCGCAGGGCGCGCCGCCCCAGGACTGGATCATCGCCGAAAGGCCGTAGCCGGTCGAAGCGGCGATCAGGCCGTGCTTCCGTTCAATGCCGGGGCGCGACAACTCGCTGCCGATCGACGCGATGGCCAACCGCGGCCGGCGGCGCACCGAAAGACGGGTCAGATCGCCGGCCGCCAGCAGCGCGCAATCGCGCGCGGTCAACCGTTTTCCGACCGGCGCCAGCACGTTGCCGGCGGAAAAATCCGAACCGGCGGGGCGGATGTGGCCGCGGCTCATGGTTTCGGGAGCGAACGAAACCGTATCGCCCCGCACCAGCGCTTCTTCCTGCCTGACGATGGCGTCGGCCCCCTCCGGCACCACGGCGCCGGAGAAAATTTTCACCGCATCGCCTTCCATCAGCCTGCCGGCATAGGGCCGCCCGGCGAGAACCGTGCCGATCAGATTGCGTACCGTCCCGCCGTCGCAGGCGCGCACGGCGAAACCGGTGATGGTCGAAATGGCGAACGGCGGCTGGCTGGTCCTGGCAACGGCCGGCTCGGCCGGCACCCGGCCGCAGCAATGGGCGATATCGGCGGATTCGTGCTCGACCGGCGAAAGCGCCGACACGATGCGCCCCGAAGCCTCGGCGACGCTGATCATCGGAATAGATCCTCGGTCCGCACGTTCGCCGCCGCGGCCAGCTTATCGGCCACGTCGGACGCCAGCATGTTGGTCCGTCCGGTCAGGAAGGCATATACGATCGCCGCCGGCACACCCGCCTGTTTCGCCCATTCGGAAATGCGAAGGTGGCGCACGGTCATGAAGGTGCGAAAGGCTTCGCGCTTGTCGGCTTTGCCTTCGGCCGGCTTCGGCGCGGAAATCAGCCCCACCAGGGTCGTCGGCGCAGCCGCGGTCTTGATCACGCGGGTCGCCGGAACTTTCCGCGCATACGGCTTGGGGGCGGACGCTTCCTTGGCCGCCAGCTTGACGCTCTGCAGCGAGGCGCCGGTCATCTCGACCAGCGTGACGGCGGCGACGAAAGAGGCGGTAAGCGCCTGGGCCTCGCCGCCAATTTCGACCTCCACCGCGGCGCTGATGCGAATTTCTCCGGTCTCGACGGCGATGTCGATGTCGGTCTTGATCGGGTGCAAGCCTTGGCAATAGGGAATCAGCTCGGGCGTCTTGTGCGCGGCCAGCGCCCCGGCCGCCTTGGCGGCGGCAACGGCATCGGACGGGCACTCGCCTTCGAGCGTCAAGGCGGCTTCGGCACGGACGATTTTGCTCATGACGGCATTCCCAGCAGCCGGGCGGTCGCTTTGGCGACGTCGGCTTGGCGCATCAGGCCCTCGCCGATCAGGAAGGAGGAAACCCCCACCTTCGCCATCAGTTCGAGATCGCCGCGCCGCGAAAAGCCGCTTTCCGCCACCACCAGCTTGTCCTTGGGCACCAGCGGCGCCAGCGCCAGCGTGGTCTCCAGATGAGTTTCAAACGTATGCAGATCGCGGTTGTTGATACCGATCATGCCGGCGCTCAACGTCAGCGCGCGATTCAACTCGTTCTGATTATGCACTTCGACCAGGGTGTCCATCCCGACCGACCGGGCCGCATCCATTATCTCGCAGGCGAGCGCGTTGTCGATCATCGCCAGAATCGCCAGAATGGCGTCGGCACCCCACGCCCGCGCCTCGAACACCTGATAGGGATCGATCAGAAAATCCTTGCGCAAGGCGGGCAACGAACATGCCGCGCGCGCGGACGTCAGGAATTCCGGCGCGCCCTGAAACGAAGGCGCATCGGTCAAAACCGAAAGGCAGGCGGCGCCGCCCGCTTCATAGGCTTTGGCCAAGGCGGGCGGATCGAAATCGGCGCGGATCAGCCCCTTCGACGGGCTGGCCTTCTTGATTTCGGCGATTAGACCGATTTGGCCCTCGGCTTTCTTGCGCACCAGCGCGTTACGAAAGCCGCGCGTCGGGGGGGCGGCCTTGGCCAGCGCCTCGATTTCGGCAAGCGAGACCGTCGCCTTGGCGGCGGAAATCTCTTCGCGTTTGTAGACGGCAATATCGTCGAGAATGGTCATGGCGTATTCGAAACCGCGATCAGCTTTTCGAGTTTAGCCTTTGCCGCGCCGCTGTCGATGGCTTCGGCCGCAAGATGAACGCCTTCGCGCAAATTCTTCGCCTTGTCGGCGATGATCAGCGCCGCGCCTGCGTTCAACAGCACGATGTCGCGATAGGCGCATCGCTCGCCATCGAAAACCCGGCGCATGGCGCGGGCGTTTTCGGTCGCATCGCCGCCCAGCACGGTCGACAGGGGCGAACGCGGCAGACCGGCATCCTCGGGCGAAATGGTGCCGGCGGTGACGATACCGTCTTCGAGGGCGACGATACGCGTCTCGCCCGAAATGCTGATCTCGTCGAGACCGTCGACGCCGTGTACGATCCAGGCCTTTACGGCGCCCAACTCGCGCAAGGCTTCCCCGGCGCGGGAAAGCCAGACGTCGTCGTAAACGCCGAGCAGCTGGCGCTTCACCCCGGCCGGATTCGAGACCGGGCCGAGGATGTTGAAGATGGTGCGGAAGCCGAGGGCGCGGCGCACCGGCGTCACGAACCGCATCGCCGCGTGGTAGGTCTGCGCCGACAAGAAGCACAGACCGGCCTCGGCGAGACACCGTTCGGCCCCGGCGGCGGAAAGATCGGTCTTGATGCCCAGCGCTTCGAGAACGTCGGTGGCGCCGGTCAGCGAGGTCATTTTGCGGTTGCCGTGCTTGGCCACCGGCACCCCGCAGGCCGACGTCACGAAGGCGGCGGCCGTGGAAATGTTCAGGGTCCCGAGGCCGTCGCCGCCGGTGCCGACCAGATCGATCGCGCCGTCCGGGGCCTTCACCTTGGTCATCGCCGCGCGCATGGCTTTGGATGCGCCGGTCACCTCCGCCACCGTGGGGCCCCGCACCGTCAGGATGGAGAGAAACGCGGCGAGATGAATGTCGCTCGCCTCGCCGTTCATGATGACGCCGAACGCCTGCGCCGCCTCGTCGGCCGAAAGCGCCGCGCCGGTCGATACCTTTTTCAGAAACGGGATCAGATCGTCGCTCATGCCGCCACCTTGCGATGCGCCAGGCGCAGAAAATTCTGCAGCAGCGCATGGCCGTGCTCCGAGGCGATGCTTTCGGGATGGAACTGTACCCCATGCACCGGATGGGTCTTGTGCTGCACCCCCATGATAACACCGTCTTCGGCGGTGGCGGTGACTTCGAGGCAATCGGGCAGGCAGGAAGGCTCGATGCACAGCGAATGATAGCGCGTACCCACGAAATCGTTGGGCAGGCCGCGGAACACGCTTGTTCCGTTGTGATGGATGCGGCTCATCTTGCCGTGCATCGGCACCGGGGCGCGCACCACCTTGCCGCCATAGGCCTGGCCGATCGCCTGATGGCCCAGGCAGACGCCGAGGATCGGCACTTTTCCGCCCGCCAGCGTGATCAGCTCCAGGCAAATGCCGGCCTCGTTGGGGGTGCAGGGACCTGGCGACAGAATGATGGCCTCGGGATGCAGCGCCAGCGCCGCCTCGGCCGAAAGCTCGTCGTTGCGCCGGACGACCGGTTCGGCCCCCAACTGCCCGAAATAATGGAACAGATTGTAGGTGAAGCTGTCGTAGTTATCTATCAGAAGTAGCACGGCCCAAATGATCCCATCTCGTTCGATGCTACGGTTCTACCGCCTTGGGGGGTAAAAATACAGGCCAAGATTGCCCATGATCAAAGGCGACAGACGGCCCAAACACCCCCATCGTACCGACGGCCTTGACGGAGATGGAGGTGGAATGGAGTGTCCGTCATCAAGTCCATATCGACCCGTTGGAAGCGACCCCGTAACGGCGGAACGACTTTATGTCCGGCGATGAGCCGTCTGCATAATGTTCCGATCAAAGTTATTCGGCACTTCGATCTGCTTATCGTTTTCTATCCGAATAATTTTGAACGAGCCAATTGCGATACTTCCGTCCATGACCGTGCGCCACCATGTCGATGCCGTCGATGTAGTTCATATAGCCGATCTGCCGAAATCCTTCACTCAATTCCATTGATGTCGTCAATGAGCCCATATATCATATAGTTATCAGTTACTTACGAATCCCCACAGCGAGACGACGATGGCGCAAGCCGAGCCCCGTGAAAGCATGGACTATGACGTTGTGATCGTCGGAGGCGGTCCCAGCGGACTTTCGGCGGCGATCCGGCTGAAGCAGCTTGCCGCAGCGGCGGGGACCGAAATTAGCATCTGCCTGATCGACAAAGGGGCAGAGATCGGCGCGCACATTTTGTCAGGCGCCATACTCGACCCCAGTTCGCTTTTGACACTGATCGCCGATGCGCGAGATAAGGGCGCACCGCTGGACACGCCGGTTTGCGACGACCGATTTTATTATCTGGCCGAACGAGCCGCCGTGCGATTGCCGAATTTCGCCATGCCGCCGCCGATGCATAACAAGGGGGCGTATATCGTCAGCCTCGGCAACCTCTGCCGCTGGCTGGGGCATCAGGCCGAGGCGTTAGGCGTAGAAATCTATCCCGGATTTGCCGCCGTCGATACGTTGTTCGACGATACCGGCGCGCTTTGCGGCATCGTCACCGGCGATGTCGGCGTGGCGCGCGACGGAACGCGCAAAACCAGTTTTGCCCCCGGCATGGCGCTGATGGGAAAATACGTGTTGCTAGCCGAAGGCGCCCGCGGCTTCTTAAGCGAGAATCTGATCGCGCATTTTGACCTACGTCGAACTTGCGACGTGCAAAAATACGGCCTCGGCATCAAAGAACTGTGGTCGTTGCCGCCCGAGCGTCACCGCCGCGGACAGGTGGTCCACACCGTGGGTTGGCCGCTGGACGATCGCACCGGAGGCGGGCTGTTTCTGTATCACTGGGGCGAACGGTACTGCTCGATCGGTTTGGTGTTGCACCTGAATTATCGCAATCCTTTTCTGTCGCCGTTCGAGGAATTTCAGCGTGCCAAGCAACACCCCTTGTTGCGCGCACACCTCGAAGGGGGCAAGCGCGTCGGCTATGGCGCACGGGTGGTAACAGAAGGCGGGCTACAATCGGTGCCGCAGCTCGCCTTTGCCGGGGGCGCGCTGATCGGCGCTGGGGCCGGCTTCATGAACGTGCCGCGGATCAAGGGTATTCACAACGCCATTGCCTCGGGCATGCTGGCGGCCGATGGCGCCTTTGCCGCGTTGAATGCGGGGCGGCAGAACGATACGCTGTCGGCATATCAGAACGTCTTCCCCACCAGTTCGATCCATCGCGATCTTGCCCCCGTGCGCAACGTCAAGCCGCTGTGGTCGCGCCTGGGCACGCGGCTGGGCGTTATGCTGGGTGGCTTCGACATGTGGTGCCAGATACTGCTGCGGTTCAGCCCGTTCGGAACGCTGCACCACGACGGTCCCGATCATGCCGCACTTTTGCCCGCCAGCGCCTGCAGGAAACCGGACTATCCCAAAGCGGACGAGGTCTTCAGCTTCGATCGGCTCTCCAGCGTCTATCTGTCCAATACAAGCCATGAAGAGGATCAGCCGGTACATTTGCATCTGGCCGACCCGGCGATTCCGCTGGCCGCAAACCTGCCCAAATACGACGAACCCGCCCGGCATTTCTGCCCGGCGGGTGTCTATGACATTATCGAGGTGGAGGGCGTGCGACGGTTTCAGATCGATGCCGCCAATTGCCTGCACTGCAAGGCGTGCGAGATCAAGGATCCGTCGCAGAACATAACCTGGACGCCGCCGCAGGGCGCCGGCGGGCCGAATTATGCGGATATGTAGTCGTCCGTGAAAAAGTCCTTCGGCCTAAAGGCCTCAGTGTACTTTTTCACGATATTATAGGGCCACCCCCTCGTTTGAAGCGGTTCTGCACTCGGGGTTG
>WSSedL1CaDRAFT_10001424_pt1 | contig 13881 bp, 11 predicted proteins | sample WetSurSL1Cattail_FD_9464 | JGI IMG/M metagenome (IMG submission 9464)
TATAAGCAATGTGAAAGCCGATTTGAGCGGATACAGCTGTTCGGAAGCAGCTGCTCGGAAGCAGCTGAAGAATGGCGGGTGAGAGGTATACGGTAATTGAAATACCGGCTGAAGCTCTTGAATACGGCAGACTAATCTCGGGGTAGCTATTCTCTGGACAAGAGCTTGGAAACGATCTCGCTTTTTGTGATTTCCTCTATGGAATTGATGCCGGACTGCTTCAATATTTTCATGACGTTCAGATTGTCAAACGGGGTCATGATGAGGGAATCCTCTGCGAATTCATTAACAGCCCTTGTTGCCTTGTCCACATCGATGTTTGTCCTGGGACCGCCCACACAGCCGCCGATACAGCCCATTCCTTCTATGAAATTGGCATTGATATCGTTACCATTTGATAAATCGTCCAGAATTGCTTTGCAGTTTTTTACACCGTCAACTTTCCTGGACTTGAGCTTGATCACTCTCTGCGGTTCCAGCCTGTTTACTACCGTTTTTACTGAAAAGCTGACGCCGCCGGTTCTGGCATAAAGGCGGCCTCCAAGGGAAGCCTGATCCTTTTCGTCGCCGGGCAGGTCGGCAGGGTTGATATCAAGTGCTGTAAAGATTTCCTTCAACTCTCTGAAATTAATGACATAGTCTATAGCGCCCCTTAACCCCGGTTCATTGATTTCGGCCTTTTTTGCAATACAGGGTGCGATGAACACTACCCTGGTATTTTGATACATGCTCTTCAGGAAACGTCCGGTTGCGATCATGGGGGATACAGTAGGCGACATGTGCTCGTATAGGGCAGGATAGCCTCTTTTCGTCATGTTGAACCATATAGGGCAGCAGCAGCTTGTAAGGAAAAAATCCCTTTCTTTTTTTACCAGACGGCTGAATTCAAAAGCCTCCCTGATTGTCAGAATGTCGGCGAACATCGCCACCTCGATCATATCTGCGAAGCCCATTAGCCTCAACGCTGTTCTCAGCTTACCCATCGTGACCTTGTCACCGAATTGTCCTGAAATGGCAGGAGCGACTGCGGCATATACCGTTGCAGACTTATCCTTCAGCAGGTTTATTACAGGTAAAAATTCAATTTTGTCAGCAATAGCCCCAAAGTCGCAGCTCACAACACAGTTTCCGCAGCTCATGCATTTGTTGTTTACAATGACAGGACCTTCGCTTCTTTTATAAATCTGCGCTTCATGTTTGCATACCTTACTGCAATCCTCATTTTCACAAAACTCACATGCACCTTGTATTTTGGAGATCACCGGCTCACTGACTGCCTCTGATTTTTTGACAAGATCAAGTTCATTGTCAAAATTCTCATTTCCTCTGGGATCCAGACCCATAGCAAGCCGGATGTGATCTTTTATGAAAGGAATATCCTCATCTTTGAGATCAAGCTTTTCCTTTAGCCTCAGAGCCAGAGCATTTAAGTCGCCTGCTTCATTCAAATGCCCTTTCCAATACTCTTTTACAAGTTCACCGAATATGATCATACGCTTTTCCTGAAAGCCTTGAAATCTGTTGCTGATGTCAAACATCTCCTTTAACCTGATAGAGTGTATCCAGGCTTATTTATCATATCCAGAGAGGTTGCTTTATAACGCATCGGTTCAAAGAAAATGTTTCGGTTGCAGAAATATTCTCTTACCCGGGGTACAAAATTTCTCCCGGGAAATTTTGTATCCGGCTGCGTTTCAACGAGGCTGGGCGAAAGAGAGCTTGCTGCCCGCCTATGCATCCAGAGCGGGGGACATCTTTTGCCTTGCTAAATTATTTCAGAGTTTTTCAACACCTTGTAAAATACCACAAGGAAGGTCAGAAAAATCATTCCGACAAATCCGTAGGCCTTCAATCCGATAAATATCGCAAGAAGCGTTATGACCGGATGGATACCGAGCGAGGTCGATACGATTTTTGGCTCTACGATCTGCCTTACTATGGAAATCAGAACAAATAAGATCAGAATTCCGACTCCGGTGAAATAATTTCCCGAAAGAAGATATATCAGCGCCAGAGGAAGGTAGATAATCGCGATACCGAGAACAGGCAGAATATCGGCGAAAGCACAAATAATACTGAGTATAACGGAGTATTTTACGCCTAATATTATAAAACCGATCAGTGTCTGGAGAAAGGTCAGAAAATAGATGAAGAAATAGGCTTTTGCGTATTGGGAAAGCATTTTGATGCCATGAAACCATACGTTTTCGAATTTCTCTCTTCCGCTTTCAGAAAATACTGAGATAAATTTTCTTTTTATACTTGACATATCTCTTGAGAAAAAGTAAGTTGAGAGGATTACTATAATTATAACGGTTATCCATATTGGGATGGATAGAGCTATTGAAAGAAAGGTGCTCAAGCTTGTTCCAACGATGTTCAGACCGTTCTTTAAAAGGTCGGTGAACTGGCTGCTGTTTTTTTCTATAAACGTGGGGTCGATTTTTTGAAAATAATTTCCGATTTCATTGAGGAGATTTTTTACCGGAGTTGTTACGATATCAAGGTTAGCACTGGAAAGACTGACCAAAAGCTGCTTTGCCTCTGAAATAATGCTGTAAAACAGCAGTGCCAGAAGTGCGGAAATGACTACGTAGACTAATAAGGAAGCCAAAAGCGCCGGGGTATTGTTTTTAAATCTCAAACGATTGCGGAAGAATTTTGTGACAGGCTGTATGAGGAATGCGATCGCAAACGCCAGGATAAACGGAAATGTAAACGAACTTGTGCTGTAAAGAAGTACGAACAAAGCCGTATAGATAAGGAGAAATATCCCAAAATTTTTGAGATTCCTGATAAAGTCAGCATTAAACATAATTCACCTCTTCTAATATAGTCTCGTTGGCTGGATCAGGATGCTCTGCATACTTTGACCCTGGAAATCTTTTTATCTTCCATTTCCTTTACTTTGAAAACAAGACCGTTAAATTCTATCTCAGGCTTCTCATCCATCCGTGGAATCCTGCCCAACTGTCCTATTATGAAACCGCTCAGAGTTTCATACTCATCAACCGGCAGAACGGATCCAAGTATTTCTCCCACGGTGTCAAGACTTACAGCGCCTTTCATAATAAAAGTGTTATCATCAATTTTATCCACTTCTTTATCTTTTTCATCTTCCTCATCATATTCATCAAATATATTTCCGACTATTTCCTCGACAAGATCCTCCATAGTGACAATTCCAGCCGTCCCTCCATATTCGTCGATAACCACTGCCATATGGGTTTTCGAGTCTTTCAGGTCCTTGAACAGCATATCGGTTTTTCGGGAGGAAGGCACAAAATGGGGCTTTCTCATAATGCTCCCGATGGAGAACTCCTCTTTTTCAGTACACCCCAGAAAATTGATGAGATCCTTGACATGGAGTATACCGACGATGTTATCGATATTATCTTCATAAACCGGCAGTCTGGTGTATTTCTCCTCGCGTATCACGGACATTACCGCCTCAAGGCTGCAATCCAGCGGAATACCTGCGATATCCGTCCTGTGGGTCATGATATCCGTAACGTTCGTGTTGTTGAATTCAAAGATGTTATTAATCATTTCTTTTTCAGTTTCGTGAATGGCACCTTTTTCTTCCCCGACATCAACCATCATTCGGATTTCCTCTTCTGTCACTTCTTCATCCTGTGCATTTGGATCAACGCCGAAGAGGCGTACAAAAAAGTTGGTGGAAGCGGTAAGGAACCTGACGAACGGTGCTGCGGCAACAGACAGGATATGGAGCGGTGAGGCAACGCGTATGGATATTGCTTCCGCTTTTTTCATCGCGAGTCTTTTGGGGACAAGCTCACCGAATACAAGTGTGAAATACGAAAGAATAACGGTTACAAGGATCAGCGAAATTGTTTTGAGCGCTGATTCCGGGAGTGTCACTCCCAAGGACATCACAAAGCGGGCCAGTGGCTCTGAAAAACTTTCGGACGCGAATGCGCTTGCCATGAAACCTGCAAGTGTGATGCCGATTTGTATGGTAGCAAGGAATTTGCTGGGCTCCCCCAAAAGCGTTGAAAGTATTTTGGCTTTTTTATTGCCTTCTTCCGCCATAATGCGGATTTTGTTGTCATTTAACGAAATGAGTGCAATTTCAGATGCGGCAAAAAAAGCATTCAATGCGATAAGTATTAATAATATAAAAATTTCTGCAAACAAAGGTCTCACCCTCCATGAATACTGCAACGCAGCCTTATTATCCGTAAGGTGCTGCAGGTATATACCGGACACCTGAATGTATTGTTGTCGGGGATGTTCTATTTAATGACGTTACTATATTGCTGTAAAAATGTCAAGAAAGCAATGTTTTAAGAGGATTGATGAGGGTAAAAACTATACGAGTTTTGCATGAAGACGAATTAAAATCGCTGTTGAAATTTTGGAGCATCAGGTCTCTCATAGCGCAATTCATACGAATTCGTCTATTTGACAGGATTTGTTTCACATGTGGCGCAATTCGCTTGCGAATTCGCCTAAATGGCTCAAATAAAACAGTTTGCGAGGTGGAGCAGTGAACTATAATATTCTGATTGGCGGTGCGGCCGGGCAGGGAATGGATACGCTTGCCGCAGTATTTGAAAAGCTTTTAAAAAGGAAAGGATTTCAAATCTTTACAGTTAGGGATTACATGTCAAGGATTCGCGGAGGTCATAATTTTATACAAGTCAGGTTTGGTACGGAAAGACTGTACTCCCATTGTGACGAATTGGACGGGATCATCGCACTCAATGCCGAGACAATTGAGCTTCATATCGGGAGGTTAAAATCTGAAGGCTTTGCAATTGCGGATGAAGATGTCATTTATGAGGATAAAAGGCTGCTTAAGCTGCCTTTGAAAAAAGCGGCAAAGGACCTTGGAAATGCAAGAGTATCCGGCAGTGTGGCGATTGGGGCAGTATTAAGAATATTTGGCATCGAACCTGAAGGTGTTGAAAATGTTTTTAAGGAAATCTTCCATGGAGATGCTGCAGAACTCAATATTTCTGCAGTAAAAAAGGGGTTCACACTGACAGCCGGTAAATTTGCCGCTGTTCCAAAGGATAAGGACACAAGCATTTTAATCAATGGCAATGAAGCGACCGCACTCGGGGTGCTGGCTGCCGGATGCAAATTCTACTCTGCTTACCCGATGACGCCATCTACCAGTATCATGAACTACCTTGCCGGTAAAATGACCGATGCTGAAATCGTTGTCGAACAGGCAGAGGATGAGATCGCCGCGGTCAATATGGCGATAGGCGCATCTTATGCGGGAGCCAGGGCTATGACGGGAACCTCGGGAGGAGGCTTCTCGCTGATGGTGGAGGCCCTTGGTCTGGCAGGCATGATGGAAGTCCCACTTGTGATCGCTGATGTTCAAAGACCGGGCCCTGTGACCGGATTGCCGACAAGAACGGAGCAGAGCGATTTGAAATTCGTTATCTCTGCCTCTCACGGTGAATTCCCACGGATGGTTATTGCACTTAAAAACCCTGAAGACGCCTTCAGGCAGACAATACGGGCGTTTGAGCTGGCAGAGAAATACCAGATACCGGTTATTCTGCTAAGCGATCAATTCCTGGCAGACACCACTGTTACAACGGCGCCGTTTGATTTCAGCAAAATAGAATTAAACGGTTCAGGTATATCTCCGCGTGTGATTCCGGGGAGGCAGGAAGGCGTGACAGTTATGGCTGACAGCGATGAACATGACGAATACGGGCACATCACGGAGTCGGCAGAGGTGCGGATACGGCAGATGGATAAGCGGATGCACAAGCTTGAGCTTATGAAGAAGGAGATTCAGGAGCCTGACTTTATGGGAGAAGAGAATTGCGAGGTGCTGCTGCTGGCATGGGGTTCAACCTGGGGGCCGGTAAAGGCTGCGATTGAGCTTCTGAACCGTGATGGCGGGAAAAAATACGGCGCGCTTGTTTTCGGCGATATCTGGCCGCTTCCGGTTAAGCAGCTTAAGCAGAAGGCAGAGAACGCCAAATACCTGATAAATGTCGAACAGAATGCTACAGGACAGCTGGCTTCACTTGTTTCCGAAGCCACCGGGATTTTCTGCAATGCCAGTATATTAAAGTATGACGGACGTGCAATGAATGCAGACTATATCTATTCCAGGGCAAAGGAGAGTGAACAAGCCAATGTGTGAATATAAGTATTCAATCTCAGAAACGGCATGGTGCCCGGGATGCGGAAATTTTGAAATCATTGCGGCGCTTCAGTCGGCACTTGAACAGCTTGGCAGGAAGCCTCATGAAGTTTTGCTGGCAGCCGGTATAGGCCAGGCAGCCAAGACGCCGCAGTACCTGAATGCCAATGGCTTTTGCGGTCTCCATGGAAGATCGCTTCCGCCCGCAGCGGCAGCAAAGATCGTGAACAAAGCGCTTACAGTCATTGTAGATACAGGTGATGGGGATTCGTATGGAGAAGGGGGTAATCATTTCCTTCACAATATACGAAGGAATGTCGATATCACCCATTTTGTACACAACAATCAGATTTATGCTCTTACAAAAGGGCAGGCCTCTCCAACCACAGATCAGAAAATGGTGACTGAAGTACAGCCTGAAGGGTCGATGCATGAACCGCTCAACCCCGTTTTACTGGCGGTATCACTTGGAGCGGGCTTTGTGGCCAGAGCCTTCAGCGGAGACAGGGAACAGCTGATTACCATTATGAAGGAAGCTATCAATTACAAGGGTTACGCTCTTGTTGATATTTTGCAGCCGTGTGTCACATTCAACAAGATAAACACCTTCCAATGGTACAACAAGCGTGTCTACAAGCTGGCGGATGACTACAATGCTTCCGACAAACTGGCGGCTATGGAAAAAGCAATGGAATGGAGTGATCGTATCCCGACAGGAATACTATACCGTCAGGATAAGCCGAGTTTCCATGACAAGCTGGATTTTCTGAGAACCGGCGCTCCATTAATTGACAGACCGATTGACCTGGACAGGATCAAATCGTATATGAGTGATTTTAAATAAAATATGAATGATTTTAAATAAAAAAGGAAGCGGCATAATCAGGCAGAAATAATCGGGCGGTACTGAAGTCAACGTGACAGCTGCAGCGGGAAATGTTACAATTGACATGAAATGATGCTGCTGTTATATACAATGACGCATATAATAATGCATATAATAACTGTGTATTCATGTCATGATGATGGGGTAGTGCCATGCAGACGGCTGAAATGATGGAAATCGCGCTGAAAGCCGGTGAGATCATACTTACCAGCGGTGCGGAAATATACAGGGTGGAAGAGACGATCATAAGGATTTGCAGCAGTTATGGTACAAAATGCGAGAGCTTCGTGCTGCCTACCGGAATTTTCATAACTATCAGGGATGAGGATGGCAGCATGCAGACGGCCTTCAAACGTATCCGTCAGCGTACTGTGGATCTGAACAGGATAGACAGGATCAACACTTTTTCCAGAGGTCTGAAGGAGTCGCGTTTGAGTTATGCCGAGGCGGCAGAACAACTTTTGACAATAGAAGCCGGCAGGCAGCACAACCTTCCTGTAAGACTTGCGGCAGCAGTAGTCGCTTCCTTTGTATTTACAATGCTATTTCAGGGCAGCATGTTTGATAGTATGGCAGCTGCGGTAGTTGGATCGCTTGTATATATGCTGAAGGAATTTCTGGGCAAAAAGGGCTTTTTTCAATTTTTTGAATTATTCTCGGCCGGATTGGTTGCAGGCTTTTTAAGCATTGCAGCAGTCCGGCTTTTCCCTGGTCTGAATGAGTATAAGATCATAATAGGATCAATGATGCTGTACCTCCCGGGTATGGCGATGACAAACAGCATCAAGGATGCCTTTTACGGTGATCTGGTCGCGAGCTTTACGAGGATGGGGGAGGCTTTTCTCGTTGCTGCCGCGGTGGCGGCCGGAGTCGCTATTTCTCTGTCAATTTCATTGAATTGGGGGTGATGGGATGCAGGAGTTTGCACTGGCTTTTCTGGGAAGTTTTTGTGCTGGACTGGTATTTAATGTAAGAGGCTACAAGCTGATTTATACCGGGCTTTCCGGTGTGGCGGGATGGATGGTATACATTGGTCTGCTCCATTTTACGGGACATTCCATCCTGTCAATTTTCGCAGGTTCCATTGCGGTGGGAATATATAGCGAGAGTGCTGCAAGATTGCTTAAGTCGCCTTCTACAATATTCTCCATACCTGGAATATTTCCGATTGTACCTGGAATTGCAGCATATGAAACGATCCAGTTCATGGCGGCCAACGATATGCTCAATGCCGGCGGCAAGCTTGTGGAAACTCTTGCAGGGGCCGGATCCATAGCATTTGGGATACTGCTTGTAACGGCAGCATTCAGAATCCTTACAAAACCGAAACTCAATAAAAACGGACTGTATCAAAAATAGTTTTTTGACACAGTCCGCTTTTTATTCAAGGTCACTACATCGGCTTTATAAACTGCTGCGTCCAGTAGCAGACACCACTGCTGTTCTTTGCAAGCCCGACGCCTATCTGGGTATAAGTTTTACTCAGTATATTGCTTTTGTGTCCTGCCGAATTCATCCATGCATTCATAACTGCTGCAGGAGTTTGCTGTCCGTAGGCGATATTTTCACCTGCAGCGGAGAATTTCAGGCCGAAGGATTCCATCATCTGGAATGGCGAACCGTAAGTGGGAGATGTATGGGAGAAGTAACCCTTGTTGGCCATATCCGCAGACTTGTACCTTGCTACGCGGCACAACTGCCAGTTCGTTGTCAGTAATTGCAGTCCGGCCTTCGACCTTTGTACATTTACAAGCCTGATGACTTCGTTTTCCTGAGCCGTTGTTGTAACAGTAGGTATCGTCAGCTTTTGACCGGGATAAATCAATGCAGGGTTCTTTACCTGAGGGTTGGCTGAGATTATCTCACTGATTCCCACCTGATTCTTGTTGGCTATTTTCCACATCGTATCGCCGGACTTCACGGTATAGGTGGATTGTGCAAATGCCTGTGCGGTAAACAAGAGCAGCATTACAAAAACTAATATTGAAAATGTTCTTTTCTTCATATAATCACCTCTGAGATATGTTTTGAAAATTTACACAGAATCATGCTGGCAATATAATTCACACTTGTTAATTCATAGTTGTTAAATACGATATTACAAAGTCCAGAGTTGACAGTGTTCCAGCTTGACTTTGAAAAATTTTTAAGGAATAATAAGTAAAGGGACATACAGGTAATGAAAGGGGACACACAAGTAATGAAAGGGGACACACAAATGAAAGGGGACACACCTTCAGATACCAGTGCAAGGAATGTCCCCGAATCCAGTGCAAGGAATGTCCTCATACGATTACTTTTTTAATTGAAATACAGGTTGGGGGAAGATACATATGACAAAGGGAAATAAGCCAGAGGTTTATGGAAATGAAAGCATATCATCACTCAAGGGGGCTGACAGGGTCAGACTCCGTCCGGGAGTCATATTCGGCTCTGACGGCATCGAAGGCTGCCAGCATTCCTTTTTTGAAATCCTTTCGAATTCCATTGATGAAGCCCGTGAAGGTTACGGAGATAAAATCGAAATTACGCGTCACGGTGACGGTTCCATAACCGTGAGGGATTATGGCAGAGGAATTCCTGTTGATTTCAATACCAAGGAAGACCGCTACAATTGGGAATTGGTTTTCTGTGAACTCTATGCCGGCGGCAAATATAAAAACAATACGGGAGATAACTACGAATTCAGTCTGGGACTCAATGGTCTGGGCAGCTGTGCTACGCAATACAGTTCTGAATTCATGGATGTGACCATATACAGGGATGGCTTCAAATTTGACCTGCGTTTTGAAAAAGGTGAAAATATTGGCGGCCTGATAAAGGAAAAGTGCAAGTATCAAAGTACAGGGTCGATACAGACATGGAAGCCCGATCTGGAAGTCTTTACCGAGACAGATATCCCACTTGAATATTTTATGACGACACTAAAAAAACAGGCCGTGGTGAATGCCGGCTTGAGATTTATATTGACCGATGAAGCGTCAGGAGAGAATTTCGAGTACTGCTATGAGAACGGCATCGTGGACTATATTTCCGAAATCAGCGGAGATAAGGGCTTTACAACGATACAGTATTATGAGACCGCTGCAAAAGGACGCGACCGGGAGGACAAGCCTGAATACAGGGTCAAAATGCAGGTTGCCTTCTGCTTTAATAATGAAGTAAACCTGCTGGAGTATTACCACAATTCCAGCTTTCTTGAGCATGGCGGCTCACCCGACAAGGCCGTAAAAGCGGCATTGGTCTATGAACTCGACAAATCCATAAAAAGTAAAGGCAAATATAACAAGGATGAAACGAAGATCACCTTCGCAGACGTACAGGACAGCCTGGTGCTTGTCACGAGTTCTTTTTCAACGGTGACCAGCTATGAAAACCAGACCAAGAAATCCATTACCAACAAGTTCATACAGGAGGCTATGACTGACTTTCTGAAGCAGCAGCTTGAAATATATCTGATCGAAAACAAGCTGGAAAGCGACAGAATAACAGATCAGATTCTTGTGAACAAGCGAAGCCGTGAAACCGCAGAGAAGACCAGGATCAATATAAAAAAGAAGCTTGGCGGCACAATTGACATGTCCAACAGGGTCAAGAAATTTGTGGACTGCAGGACAAAGGACTTAAAAAGACGGGAGCTTTACATCGTGGAAGGCGATTCTGCGCTGGGTTCCTGCAAAATGGGACGCGATGCGGATTTCCAGGCGATCATGCCTGTAAGAGGCAAGATCCTCAACTGTCTGAAGGCTGAATATGACGGTATCTTCAAAAGCGATATCATTGTGGATTTGCTGAAGGTGCTTGGCTGCGGAGTCGAGATAAAATCGAGGCATAACAAGGAACTAAATACCTTCGATCTGGGCAATCTACGATGGGATAAGATTATCATCTGTACCGACGCCGATGTGGATGGCTTCCAGATCAGGACACTGATCCTCGCCATGCTGTACAGGCTGGTTCCTTCGCTGATTCAGTCGGGCAAGGTGTTTATTGCAGAATCGCCATTATTTGAAATCACAAGCAAGGGAAAAACTTATTTTGCCTATACGGAGAAGGAAAGAGTAAAGATCCTTTCAAAACTGGAAGGAAGCAAGTTCAACATTCAACGATCAAAGGGCCTTGGCGAGAACGAGCCTGAAATGATGTGGCTAACCACTATGAACCCCGAAACCAGGAGACTTATTAAGATAATTCCGGACGACATCGCTAAAACAGAGCTTGTGTTTGATCTGCTGCTGGGCGATAATCTGCAGGGCAGGAAGGGCTTTATCGAAGAGCACGGGCATGAGTATTTGGATATGATTGACGTAAGTTAATATAGAAAGGTTGTTTTTATGTCGGAGAAAAATCTGGTTACGCAAAAAATTATTGATACACTGGAACAAAATTATATGCCTTATGCGATGAGTGTCATAGTTTCCAGGGCAATCCCGGAGATCGACGGTTTCAAGCCTTCGCACAGGAAACTTCTTTATACCATGTATAAAATGGGCCTGTTGACAGGCAGCAGAACAAAATCTGCAAATGTTGTCGGGCAGACGATGAAGCTGAACCCGCATGGCGATCAGGCAATCTATGAGACGCTTGTCAGACTGACAAGGGGCAATGGTGCGCTGCTGCATGCATACATCGATTCAAAGGGAAACATGGGCAGGCAGTATTCCAGAGATATGCATTTTGCTGCTGCACGTTATACGGAAGTAAAGCTGGAGAAGCTCTGCGAGGAATTGTTCCGCGATCTTGACAAGAATACGGTGAATTTTGTCGACAACTATGATGGTTCCATAAAGGAACCCACGCTGCTGCCGGCAACCTTCCCAAGCGTCCTTGTCAATGCGAATCAGGGCATAGCGGTAGGAATGGCGAGTAATTTGTGCAGTTTCAACCTCAAGGAAATCTGTGATGCCACAGTCGCCTATATCGCTGATGAAAATGCTGATATGCTTAAGTATATCAAAGCTCCGGATTTTTCAACAGGCGGACTTCTTATCTATAATGAAAAGGAAATTCGTGATATTTTCGAAACAGGCAGGGGCGGTTTTAAAGTAAGGGCCAAATACAATTACGATAAGAAAAACAGTTGTATTGAAATATACGAAGTCCCATACACGACTACATCAGAAGCAATCATTGACGCTGTCATAGAACTGGTCAAAAACGGTAAGATCAAGGACATTACGGATGTCAGGGACGAAACTGATCTGGAGGGCTTGAAAATAACACTGGACATCAGGAAAAGTGCAGACCCTGATGCAATTATGAACAAGCTTTTCAAACTGACTTCACTTCAGGATGCATTCAACTGTAACTTCAATATACTTATCGATGGAAATCCAAGGGTCATGGGAATCAGGACCATCCTTAAGGAATGGCTTGCCTTCAGAATCGGCTGTATCAAGAGGCAGACTCTTTTTGACATAGACAGGAAAGAGGAAAAGCTGCACCTTTTGCTTGGTTTAAGTAAAATTCTGCTGAATATTGACAAGGCGATAGCGATCATCAGAGGTACCGAACATGACACAGAGGTAGTGCCGAACCTGATGGAGGGCTTTGACATTGACCGGATACAGGCCGATTTCATTGCAGAAATCAAGCTCAGGAACCTCAACAGAGAGTATATCATGGAAAAGATCGGAGAAGTGGAAACACTGAAGCAGGAAATTGCCGATCTGAAGGATATCCATGGTGATGAGCGCAGGATTCGGAAAATCATTGTAAAGCAGCTCAATGATATCTCAAAAAAACATTCGAAGCCCAGATGCACCGAGATCATACTGGACGAGCATGTTGAAGAAATCACCGATGAGCATTTGATTGAGGATTACAAATTGAAGATTTTCCTCACGGAACAGAATTACCTGAAAAAGATACCGTTGGTATCCCTGCGGGCAAATCCGGAGCATAAGATCAAGGAAGACGATACAATTCTGCAGGAAATGGAAACCCACAATAAGGCGGAGCTCCTGCTGTTCTCCAACCAGCAGAAGGTATACAAGCTGCGCATATATGATATCAATGACTGCAAGGCAAGCTCACTTGGTGAATTTCTGACCAATCTGCTGCAACTGGAGAGCGGGGAGAAAATCCTCTATATGGTTGCTACGGATAATTATAGCGGTTGGATGCTGTTCTCGTTTGAAAACGGCAAAAGTTCAAAAATTGAGTTGGAAAGCTATGCGACCAAGACAAACAGAAAGAAGCTGGCAAATGCCTATTCAGACAAGTCTCCGGTGATTGATATCAGATATCTTGAAAGTGACATTGAACTTGTTGCATACAGCAATATTAAAAAAGTGCTGATTTTCAGCACAGCCCACATCAGCCCGAAGTCCGCCCGCGATTCGCAGGGGGTTCAGGTGCTTAAAGAGAAGAAGGGCAGCCTGATGATCAGTGTCAAAACGATAGAAGAATCCGGTATAAAAAAGCCCGAGTATTACAGAACAAAGACCATACCAGCCGTAGGCTGCTATTTCAGGGACGAAGACGCAGAAAACAAACAGCTGACGATTTTCTGATAAGACAAGTTGTAGAATTGAACGTACTATTGGGCAGAATATAAATGGTGCGGAGATAAAATTGATGGAAAACAGCGGAAGGAAAATGGTGGAAGAAAATAAGCGGAAGCTTGTGCTTTATATCGCACTTATCACTGTATTCCTGGGGCTGATTGTGTATTTGACGGTCAGATTCGGTCCTCAGCTTACCGGGCTTGCAAGGAAACCGGAGGAGTTGAAAAATTTGCTCAATTCCTTTGGTTGGAAGGGTGTTCTCGTATTTATGGGAATACAGATGCTGCAGGTCATAGTCGCAGCAATACCCGGAGAATTCACACAACTGGCGGGAGGATATGTCTACG
>WSSedL1CaDRAFT_10001425_pt1 | contig 13880 bp, 16 predicted proteins | sample WetSurSL1Cattail_FD_9464 | JGI IMG/M metagenome (IMG submission 9464)
TGGCGGTGGAGGCCACCACGGTGACACTCTCGAACACCGGGGCGGTGCGCCCGCTGCGTGCGTTGATCAGATGGGTGTAGCGCCCCGCCGCATCCAGTTGGGTGCCATACCCGCCAGAGGTGGCCACCGCCTGGTCCAGCACCGACACCGTGTGTACGGCGCGGTTGGGTTCACGCGGGTCGGCCAGGCCAATCTGCCAGGCTGAACCATCGGGCTTGGGAGCCACCGCGCGGGGTTCACCCATGTCCACCAGCATGTGGCTGAAGCCATAGCCGCGCAGCACCTCGCTGCAACGGTCGGTGATGAAGCCTTGAGCCACACCGTTGAGTGACAGGCCCATGCCAGCGCGTGCCAATCGAACCTCTGAGCCAGACAGCTGCACACCACGCCAGTCCACCAAGGCGCGGGTCAGAGCCACCTTGTTGGCATCAGGTGGCTCTGTGTTGGCGCCGGTCACAAAATGCTCAAAGTACAGGCTCCAGAGCGGCTGGATGCTGGGGTCAAACACCCCGTTGGAGGCTGTTGCCATGTCCAGGGACGTGCGCAACAGCGACACAAATTCGGGCGGTGCGTTGTGCAGGCGGCCGCTGCGGTTGAGTTCGGAGATCAGCGAGTCAGCGCGAAACAGGCTGAACATCGCCTCCAGCCGGGACACCTCGGCCAGCGTGGCAGACAACGCCGCCTGGGCACGTGCTGTGTCACCCCCATGGTGCAGGATCACGGAGGCGGGTGCTCCCATTGCCAAACCCTGCCACTGCAGCGGGGCGGCATGCGCGTTTTGTTGAACACGCCAGGCCACCAGTGGCACAACCGCCGCCAGCAGCATCAAGCGGCGCCGGGTCAGCAGACCAGACCGGGTCGCCGCAACAGCTTGGCTGCCGTTCGGGACATGGGTTGAAGGGCGGTTAGACACGGTGACTCCTTTTGACTTGTCGGGCTAAGCCGGGGCGAACCGGATCAGACCAGGGCGTGGCGTGGCAAAGAGGACTTGAGGCTGTCCAGCGACACATGCTGGCGGCCATTGACGTCCTGAAACACCTTGAACACCTTTTCCTGCGCCGGGGTGGACTTGACAAAGTCTCCGTAGGCCTTGATCAGCTGCTCGCGGTAGGCGGTGTACAGGCCCAGTTCATTGCTTTCTGCCTGCAGGTTCTCCTGGCGGATGTACTGGAAGAAGCGTTTCAAGATGTGCAGGCGGCTGACATTGACCACACTTTGCTCAAACGGCACACCAAAATACCTCAGGAAGTCCTCGGCTGAAGACAAGGCTTTGAGTTGCTGAAGAAACGTTTCCATGGCATGTACTCCGGTGTGACAATGAAAGTGGACTTGCAGGTGAGGACGTTTAGGCGGCTCGGGCAAAGACCAGCAGTTGGTTCGCCGTTGCATAGGGTTGCGCTGTTGATGATGGGACGTGCTGCGGCGACCTTTAGCCACCCTGTTTGCAAGCAGCGTGCCACCCGTTTTGTCGCTTTTTTGCAGATGCAAACCGGGTATGTACGGCTGGTTTGTCGTGCTTAAGACCGCTCATCGGGTGTCTCATGTCCAACGCGTGTCGGGAATGTGCTGTTTCGCACAGAGCAGTCGATGGCTTGTTTTTGCCAACGACTGTGGCTGCGGTTACGCCCTCGCTGTTGGCTTTGTCGCATCACTGACATTGCGCACGAAAGTTGGCTTAGTTTGCCTGTTTGGCTGTGCCACAACCGACAAATTTAGTCAGAAACCAAAGAGTTTCAGGTGGCATGAAATTGGCTACATCCCAGGTGTGCGGCCTTGGATGGCCGCGTCAACGGGCACATGCCTTGCGACAGCTGCGCCTCGGCAAGATGAGCATGACTTTGCTTGCCTGCGCTTCCTATTTTTTAACCTGACAGGAGATCACCATGGCACACAAAATCATCACCTCAACCTGCTCCGCCTGCTCTGCCTGCGAGCCAGAATGCCCGAATGTTGCCATCCGCGAAAAAAACGGCACCTATGTGATTGATCCCAAAAAATGCACCGACTGCGAGGGCCACTTTGACTCGCCACAGTGTGTGGCCGTGTGCCCGGTAGACGGCTGCATTGTCAAAGCCTGAGGTCGCCATGGTGTGTCTTGTGCACCATGCTGCTTGACACCATGCACATGAACACATCACCACGGTGATGTGGGTGTGGCGGCGTTGGACGAAGACCATCATTGAATCTGGCGACAAAGGAAACCTATGCAAACCGTTGAAGAATTTCTGGCCCATACCATTCAGCTTGAAAGTGAAGCCGCCTTGCGCTTTGGCCAGCTGGCGGATGCAATGAGCACCGCTGGCAACCGCGAGGTCGGGCGTTTGTTTCGTCGCTTGGCCGACTATTCACTGCTGCACCTGGGTGATGCCAAAGCGCGCGCCGGTTTTCGCAACTTGCCGGTCATTGCCCCCAACGACTTTTGCTGGCCAGACATCGAAAGCCCTGAAGCAGCGGCTATTTGGGCAGCAGACCCCTTCATCGGGCGTGAGCAAGCGTTACAGGTGGCGCTGGATGCAGAAACCGCCGGTATGGACTTTTATGCCCATATTCGGGATACCACCGACAACCCTGAAATCAAGGTGTTGGCCAAAGAGTTTGTGGAGGAAGAGGCCCAGCATGTGGCCGAACTCCAGCGCTGGATACAAATGCACCTGAAGGGCGAAAAGCTGCCGATGGATGTGTGAGTGACTCGGCGGCCGGGTTGTGGTGAGCTGCCTTCTGGTCGACAGAGGCGGCTTTTTTTGTTGGCCTGAGCTGACCCGCCTGGACCGCACCATCCAAAAGACCAAGGGCCTGCCGATTTGCATCAACAGGCCCTTGTCTGAGCACAATCCATCCGATGCCCGCGCCGAATAGGCTCAGCCCGGTATCTTGTACGGCGCTTGGCACACAGCCGTATCAACCAAATTTAAACAGGATGCCATGTCCGCCGCGCGGGTATTCCCAGTCGACGTTCAGGTGTTCGCTGCAGATGATGCGGCAGCTGCCGCACTCCAGGCAGCCGTCAGCGATCAGCGTCACATTGCCGTTGCTTTCTTCCTTGTAGCAGGAGGCTGGGCAAACAAAGGTGCAACTCTTGACCTCACAGATGTTGGCGCAGACATCGGCATCCTTGATTTTGATGTGAGGGCGCCCAGCATCAACCTTGTAGCGGTTCTGGAACAGTTTCTCTTCGACGTTGACGGTGATGGCGGCGTTCATCGGATGGCCTTCCAGAGTTTGTACGCGTCGCCCACCAATCCGGTGAGTTTGCGGGATTGGCGAAAGTTGTGAAAGATCTGGCGCTCTTTGGTCTTTTTGTCCACACCGTCCACTGTGATCATGGTGCGTGCCGCTTGCGCCACCATGTCAGGGTAAGTAGTGAAGAACTGCGGGCTCTTGTGCAACACGCGCGGCATATCGCGATATTTGTGCAGGTCTTTCATCACATAGCTGGCATCTAACGCCTTTTTGTAGGCCTTGAGTGACTCAGCGCGGAAACCCTTGCCCGCCTCTTTGGCCTGGATGACGGTTTCTGCCGCGAGTCGGCCTGTGGTCATGGCCAGGTTGGAGCCCTCGCGGTGTACCGCGTTGACAAAACCACCGGAGTCGCCCACGATCATCCAGCCATTGCCAAACACCTTGGGAATGGCGTGAAAGCCACCTTCCGGGATCAGGTGGGCGGTGTACTCTTTCATCTCACCGCCTTCGATCAGTGGTGCGATGGCAGGGTGGCGCTTCATCTGGTCCAGCAGCACATAGGGGCTGGTGCGGTTGGGGTTGTTCTTGAAGTCGCCCAGCATGCAGCCGACACCGATGGCGATGGACTCCTTGTTGGTGTAGAGGAAACCGGTGCCCATCATGCCGTCGGTGATGCGGCCCACCATTTCGATCACCACGCCAGACTCTTCACCAATGTTGAATCGCTGGCGGATGGTTTCTTCAGGCATGAACAGAATTTCTTTCACCGCCAGCGCTACATTGCCGGCAGGAATCTCGCCGTGGAAACCCGCCTTGCGTGCCAGGGTGGAATTCACGCCGTCGGCCAAGATCACCACATCGGCATACACGTCACCTTGCAGGCGGTCGCAACTGACGCCGACGACTTGGTCGTTATCCATGATCAGATGGTTAACGGTGGTTTCGCAGATCAACAGGGCGCCAGCTTCACGCACCTTGGAGCTGAACCATTTGTCAAACTGCGCACGCAGGATGGTGTAGCGGTTGTAAGGCGGTTTGTTGTATTCCTCGCTGCGGATGTGGGTGCCCACAAACGAGGTTTCGTCCAGCATCCAGATGCGCTGCTCGATGATGTGGCGCTCCAGCGGTGCATCGTCGCGGAAATCGGGGATGATTTCTTCGAGCGCTTTGGCGTAAAGGATGGCGCCTTGCACATTCTTACTGCCTGGTGATTCACCTCGTTCGATCTGCAGTACCTTCAGACCGGCTTTGGCCAGGGTGTAGGCGCAGGCATTGCCCGATGGACCGGCGCCAACAACGATGGCGTCAAATTGGGATGGTTTTTTCATCGTGTTTTCCTTCAGGCGACCTGGCGGCTGCGCAGCGACAGGTGTGCGGCAAAAGCCTGTGTGAGCGCGGGCAGCACCAGCATGGCGTTGCCAACAATGCCGTAGTGCGCGTACTCAAAAATGGGTGCATTGGGGTCGGTGTTGATGGCCACGATGACATCCGAGCCCTCACAACCCACACGGTGCTGAATCGCCCCCGAGACACCTGCGGCGATGTAGAGCTTGGGCCGCACGGTCTTGCCGGTTTGTCCGACTTGGCGGTCGGCCTCGACCCAACCAGCCTGAACACAGGGCCGGGTCGCGCCCACCTCGCCACCGAGAACACGCGCCAGCTCAAACACAAGTTTGAAGTTCTCGGGGTTTTTTAGCCCTTTACCACCGGTGACGATCACGTCGGCATACGGCAGATTGATCTTGTTGCTGTTGGCATCGGCAATGAAGTCCAACAGTTTGGTGACGACCTGTGTCTCGACCATGCCCAGTGTGTCGTAGGTGATCTCGCCGGTGCGGCTGCTATCTGCGGTGGGCATCAGCATCACGCGGGGCCGCACGGTCGCCATTTGTGGTCGGTAGGCCAGCGTCATGATGGTGCAGTACAGCGAGCCGCCAAAGGTCGGGCGGGTGGCCGCCAGCGCCTTGGAGGTCGGGTCGATGCGCAGCTCAGTGCAGTCCGCAGTCAGTCCGGTCAGAAGGGTGGTGGCCACTGAGCCCGCCAGATCGCGCCCCATGGAGGTGGCGCCCAGCAAGAAAATCTCGGGCTGGTATTTGTTGACCAGGTCGGTCATGCCTTTGGTGAAGGGTTCGTTGCGGTAACCCTTGAGCACCGGGTCCTTCATGATGTAGGCCTTGTCGGCACCAAAAGTGAAGGCCTCTGCAGCAAACTTTTCCAGGGACTCGTCCGGCCCACCCAGCAGGATGGCGCTGACCTGGCAGCCCAGCGTGTCGGCGAGTTTGCGGGCTTCCCCCACCAGCTCCCACGACACGGTGTTGACATGGCCCCGGTCATGCTCGATGAAGACCCAGACCCCTTTGTAGGCTTTCAGATGTTCGGGCAACTCGGTGTTGCGGCCCCGCCCCGCTGGGCGCTTGACAGGGGCAGTGGGTTCAGTTGCCATGGTGGATCTCCAAAACACGAGACATTCGGGTGAGCTGCTGCCCCAAGCCAGGGTTTCCGCGGAACTGGCTTTGCCAGGCCGCCGGGAACGCCCCCTTGAGGGGGTATGCGGCTACACGAAGTGAGCCAGCAACGGAGGGGAACTTCCTCATTGCATTTCCTTCATCAACAGGTCGGATTCCAGCGTGGGGTGGCGCGTGAAGACTTTTTGCAGCAGGTTCAGCGAGACGTCACGCAGGGTTGAGGTTTCCAGCTCCAGCATCTCGACTTTTTCCGTACGCGGTGTGGGTCCAAACACCTTGCTCACCACGGTGGGTGACCCTTTCAGGCCAATCTTTTCCAGGTCTTCGATGCCAGCCTGCTCTTTGTTCCACTTGCGCACCGGGTAGGCGGCGGCATGGATCATGGCGGGCAGATTGGCAAAACGCATCTCGTTGGTGTTTTCGAGCATGGTGATCAGGCAGGGCAGGGCGGTCTTGAGCACCTGCACACCACCTTCAGCGCGTCGCTCGACTGTGATGGTGCGTTTTTCCAGATCAACTTCCACAATACGTGACACATAGGTCAGCAACTGCATGCCCATGCGTTTGGCAATGCCGGGGCCAACCTGCGCCGTGTCACCGTCAATCGTCTGTTTGCCGGTAAACACGATATCCACCGACTGCTCCTTGGCGATCTGACGCACACCAGAGGTCAGTGCATACGATGTGGCCAGTGTGTCGGCCCCGGCGAAGGCGCGGTCGGTGACCAGCACCGCGTCATCCGCGCCAAAACTGATGCATTTGCGCAGCGCTTCTTCAGCTTGTGGCGGGCCCATGCACAGCATGGTGACCTTGCCGCCAAACTTGTCTTTCAGACGCAGCGCTTCTTCCAGTGAAAACAGGTCGTACGGGTTGACGATGGCTGGCACACCCTGGCGCATGATGGTGTTGGTAACCGGGTGGACGCGGATCTGCGCCGAATCCGGGACTTGTTTGATACAAACAACAATGTGCATGGCACTTTCCTTTTAAGCCAGGGCGTGGCGTGGCAAAGAGGACTTGAGGCTGTCCAGCGACACATGCTGGCGGCCATTGACATCCTGAAACACCTTGAACACCTTTTCCTGTGCCGGGGTGGACTTGACAAAGTCTCCGTAGGCCTTGACCAGCTGTTCGCGGTAGGCGGTGTACAGGTCCAGTTCATTACTTTCCGCCAGCAGGTTCTCCTGGCGGATGTACTGGAAGAAGCGTTTCAGGATGTGCAGGCGGCTGACGTTGACCACACTTTGCTCAAACGGCACACCAAAATACTGCAGGAAGTCCTCGGCTGAAGACAGGGCTTTGAGTTGTTGGAGAAACGTTTCCATGGTGAGTATTCCGATGTGACAGTGAAAGTGGGTTGGCAGGTGAGTGCGTTTAGGCGGCTCGGGCAAAAGCCAGCGGTGTGGGTTGTGCCAGCGACTCCAGCAAAAAGCTGCGCAATTCGTCCGGCGTGGCTTCCTGCTTGACTCGCATGGCGTGGTCGCGAATGCGCCCCAGCAGGCGGGTGGTTAGGGCGTCGTCGTCCAGTACCACACCCATCTGCACATAGGCCTGGCGTACGGCTTGAGAGCCCGAGTGTTTGCCAAGCACCGTACGGCGCTGGCGACCCAGCTCGGACGGATCAAAACTCTCGTAGGTTGATGCGTTTTTGAGCAAACCATCGATGTGAATGCCGGACTCGTGGGTGAACACCGCTTCTCCCACGATGCTCTTGTTGAATGCCACCTGGCGGCCAGAAGCCCGTGCCACCAGATGCGAGATCGACACCAGCGCCTGCGTGTCGACGCCGGTACTGGCGTGGTGCAGGTGGCGCACCCCCATCACCACCTCTTCTAGTGCAGCATTGCCGGCGCGTTCCCCCAGGCCGTTGACCGTGGTGTTGGCGTGGGTTGCCCCGGCGCGCAGGGCGGCCAAGGTGTTGGCTGTGGCCAGACCCAGGTCGTTGTGAGCGTGGATTTCAATTTCGATGTCCACCGCGTCACGCAGGCGGGTGATGGCGTCAAACGTAGTGAACGGGTCCAGCACACCCAGGGTGTCGGCAAAACGGATGCGGCTGGCGCCACAGGCTTGCGCCTGACGTGCCACCAGGGCCAAAAAGTCCGGGTCGGCACGTGAGGCATCCTCGGCCCCCAGTGTCACCGTGCGGCCACTGGCCACCGCTTGGCTGATCACCCGGGTCACCTGCGCCAGCGCCCAGTCGCGCGACTGGTTCAGCTTGTGTTGCAAGTGGATGTCTGACACCGGAATCGACAGATGGATGATCTCCGCATCACAACGCAGCGCGCTGGCCAGATCGGTGTCGGTCAGGCGGCCCCAGACCATCAACCGGGCGGGTAACCTCAAGGCGGCAATGGCGTTGATGCAGGCGATCTCTTCCTCGCCCATGGCCGGGATGCCGACCTCCATCTCGGGTACTCCTGCGGCGGACAACGCGCTGGCAATCGCACACTTCTCGGCCACTGTGAAAGCTACTCCAGCGGTTTGTTCGCCGTCGCGCAGGGTGGTGTCGTTGATGATGGGGTTCAGAGGCATGGTGTGGCGTCCTTTGCCTACCTCTTTGCAAGGGTTATGCCATCCGCTTTTGAACCCTTGTCTGGCTATTTGGCCCGGTTTGAGGGCCAGTTTGTCGGTTCTTGGTGGGACTTTCAGGCCACCTTGCCGACGATGCTTGTCGGAATTGTGGTGTTTCGAACAGAGCGTGGTTGCTTGGCAATAAGCACTTGCTCTGCATGCCATGGAAACAGAGTTGCTACATATTAAATAGCGTGTGGCGCTTTTTTAATATGGGCTATAGGGTTATTTCATTCACAAAGCCGAGCGGCAACCCGACTGACACGACTAGGTCTGACCCTTCTCCACCCACTTCTGGACGGTGGGCGCCTGGTAGCTGGCAAAGCGGTCCAGCAGCACGTCGGGCGTTGGCTCAACCATCAAGGTGCTGCGGTGTGCTGGCCGGACGAACTGCTCGGTCACCGTGTGGTCCAGAAACGTGGTCAGACCGTCGTAATAACCTGCCACATTGAGCAGGCCGCAAGGTTTGGTGTGAAAACCCAGTTGCGCCCAGGTCCAGACCTCGAAAATTTCTTCCAGCGTGCCGACGCCACCCGGCAGCGCAATGAAGCCATCAGACAGATCGGCCATCAGGGTTTTGCGCTCGTGCATGGACTGGGTGACATGCAGCTCGGTCAGCCCCTTGTGCTCGATCTCCTTGCGTTTGAGGGCTTCGGGAATCACGCCCACGGCCCGCCCACCAAGTTGCAGTACCGAATCGGCGATCAGCCCCATGATGCCCACGCTGGCGCCGCCATAGACCAGGCCCAGGTCGCGGTCTACCAATGCCTTGGCCAGCGCACGCGCACCGTCTGCATAGGCCTCAAGTCGCCCCGGGTTGGAGCCGCAATAGACGCAAATATTTTTCATGCTGTGTTGTGAAGAGCGCGTTGAATCAAACCGCATCAGACTCGACTGGCAGCCCGTCATTGAGGCAGACCCAGTGGACGCGCGTGTCAAAGTGGACATGGGATTGTGGTGCCAAATCAACCGGCTCAAGAAACAGCGCACGGGCAATGTGCAGCTCCCCCGGCCAGCGCGGCGATTTGAAAAACATGGGGCTGCCACAGGTATGGCAAAAGCCGCGACTGGCACCTTCGGGTGTCACATACCAGGTCAGCGCGCCACTGCCATCAGACACCACGGAACGGGATGCGTCGACCCCGACCCAGGTCACAAATGCCGCACCATGTGCCCGTTGGCAACGCGTGCAGTGGCAATGCGCAACCCACTTGGGCGGCAGATGAGCCTCAAACTGCACAGCGCCACACAGACAACTGCCGTGGGCGGATGGGATGGGCATATTGGCTGGCATGGTCAGGCTTGGCTCGATGGGACGACCGTATTCTGCAAGCTGGGCCAGAGGATGGCTTGCGCCACGATCACCTTCTCGCCATTGAACGTGGCTGCAGGTGAACCATAGAGCTGGTAACCAAGTGCCAGCGCCTCACTGACGCGTTGGCAAAACGCCGCGTCGTCTGGCCCGGTGAGCAGTCGATAGGTGGGTAAACCGTCCGGTGGTTGCGTTTGCGTTTGCGGTGCCGACTTCATGGGTGTAGGCCTCTTGGGGTTGCTGAAGCGGCAGTTTGCCAGAAAAGTATGGCCGCAATGCAAAGCGGTTGGTTGCTATGTTATTGATGGCAATATGCACAGTTAGAACGTGCGCTGCAGGCTAAAAAACATCACAATTTTTCAGTCCGTGGTGCGCAACTTGGCATGCAGGGCGACAGCGTGTTCAACGCCCAGCCTGGGGCTGCTCAATGCGGTGATGCCAAGTTTGGCGAGCGCGTCAACCGCTGGGGCCATGGATGCCTGTGCAAGCACCACCACTTTGCCCGCGCTGCTGCGCTCAGAAACTGCTTGGACCAGGGTATCGATGTAGCGGTCATGATCGCCAGCGGTGAAATAGGGCCAGGCTTCACGCACGACCAGGCTTTCGATGTCAAGAGTCACGCCCATGCGTCGGGCCGAGGTCTGAAGCAAATCCGTGGTCGGAACCAGGGTGCTCTCAAGCGCGGCGACAAGCTGTATCGGTAGCCCTTTGCTGACGGCCAGATCAGCCATGGCGCGGTCCACGCGCGTGGCCGTAAAGGCTCCGTTGGTTTCCATGGTTTCGGCGATGCCGCCGATGGTGGAGCAGGTGCAGACAACGACGGTGGCCCCGCTGGCGCAGGCTTGTGTCATGGCCTGACAGACGGCGGCGATCAGGGTGGGGCTGTCGGCTCCGTCATGCTGCGCCTGGGCGAGCAGGGCCTCGCAAACGCTATGCGTGACACGCAACGCTGGCGCCAGCTCTTGCATGAGTTTGTCAAACGTGGGCACATGTACCGCAGAGGTGTGAAGGAAAGCGATATCGTGTCGCACCACCTGGTTTGGCGTTGGCGTCATTCAGCACTGCCTTCATCGTGCATGACCCGTGCCGAGCCTGACACGCGGATTGAGCTGCCTGGCTCGGGCGTTATCTCGGCCCGCAGGCAGGAGCGCATGCCCATGTCTTCGCCTTGCACCACGTCGATGACGCCGCCGTGCGGCCAGGCCACATCGCGCAGATGACCCGCCAGCGCCGCCGTGGCCGCACCGGTCGCCGAGTCTTCATATACACCGCCGGAGGCGAACGGGTTGCGGGTGTGAAAGCGCTGCGGCGATTCGACATAAACCAGCACGATGGTGACCAAGCCGTTGTCTTGCATCAGCTGGCGACCGATCGCCAAGTCGTAGCGCATGGCCGCCAGTGCGGCGCGGGACTTGAGCGCCAGCAGCAGATGGTCGGCGCCTGCATGGATCAACGCGGGCGGCAGGCGCGGGTCAAGATCGTCAGAGCGGTAGCCCAACAAAGTTAATGCCGCCGTCACCAAGGATTCTGGTGCCGAGGCGCTGTGGGTGGGAGGTGACTGCAGCGCCGCCGAGACCAGGCTCCCCTGGCGCTGGCCTTCTACCGTGATGCTGGTTTGGTTGAGCGTCAAGGCAAACACGCCGTCACCGTGCTGCAGCGTCAGCGCCGCACCCAGTGCAATCGTGGCGTGCCCGCAGAACGGGACCTCGTTTTCTGGTGAGAAATAGCGCACACGCCAGCCGGTGGTGATGGGTGCTGCAAATGCGGTTTCCGAGAAGCCAATCTCGGTGGCGATGCGCTGCATGTCGGTATCGCTGGGCAAGACGTCGGTCAGCATCACGCCAGCTGGGTTGCCGCCGGTATCGCCATCGGAGAAGGCCGCTATTTTCAGGATGGGCATGGGAACTCCTTTGGGGTGAGGGGTGGCATTTTGCACCACTGCCGCAAGGAGATCAGATCGTTGCCACGGTGCGCCGCGAGGACCAGCACGGTGGCAATGTGTGAGATTAACTGCTATCTAGTTAATAGCTACTTGCTTAATTAAAACAAGGGCTGGAGGCTGAAAACATTTGCAAAATCTGGCCGCAGCCTGCCACAGGCGCTTGACCAACATCAGGCCACCCGGTTCTTGCCCCAGGCCAATCAGCGTATCACTGTCAGCGCTGATCTCCAGCCAGCCGGAGCAAGGCACATAAAACACGCCGCCGCGCAGAACGGGTGTTTGTGTGGTCAGCGACGTGTGGTCTAGCCACACCCGACTGATGACCCGCACCGACCCAGATGCCACAGTGATGACGGCGCCCCGCTTGAAGTGGGCGGCATGAGATTGCCCGCGTAAAAGACCCCTCTGTGTATCGATTTGCTGCATGGCTAAGTCCTTGTCGTGCCGAGGTTTTTGGTCGTCGAAAAGTCCGACGTCCTGGTCTGGAAATCGTAGTGGGCGGGGGCAAAAGACAACAGCCACAGACGGGCTGTATCTTGACCATGACAGCGCGCAAATTGGGCATCTGTTACGGTACGTTTTTGACTTATCTGCATCTGTTTTCTGCAGGCTGTATCAAGGAACATGGCGCATGGACATATCACCCCAGGTCACCCAAACCCCCTTGCCGCCGCTCTACCAACGGCTGGCTTCACACTACCGCGGCGCCATCCATGCGGGCTCTCTGGTGCCGGGTGACCGCATGCCCTCGTTGCGGGGGCTGATGCGCCAGCACGACATCAGCTTGTCCACCGCCATGCAGCTCAGCCGCCATTTGGAAAGTGAAGGTTGGCTGGAAGCACGACCCCGCTCGGGTTACTTTGTGCGTCGGCCACTGCGCAGCACGCTGGCGACAGTGACGGAACCGCGGATGGACCGCGCCCCCGACCCGGCGCAGTACGTCGGTATTCACGCCCGGGTGTCTGATTTCGTTGCACGCGGTCGGCTGCACATGGTCAAAACCAATCTCGCGGTGGCCCGCTGCGCGCCCGCGCTGTACCCTGGTGAAGCCCTCAAGCAGGCCGCCATGCGGGTGTTGCGCAAGAAGCCAGACATTCTGGTGTCCGCCACATCGCCCAGGGGCAACGCCGAGTTCCGTGCGGTGTTGGCCAAACGGGCCATGGCGCTGGGCATGACGCTGTCGCCCGATGACGTGCAAATTACCACCGGTTGCATGGAGGCCCTGAACCTGGCCTTGCGCGCGGTGGCGAAAGCGGGTGACACCATTGCCGTCGAGTCCCCCTCGTTTTACGGCTTGCTGCAGGTGCTGGAGGCCTTGGGCCTGCGCGCGCTGGAGATCCCCACCAGCCCACACACCGGCATGTCGATCGACGCGCTGGAACTGGCCATCCAGACAGACGACAGCATCAAGGCAGTGGTGGTGGTGCCGCACCTGCAAAACCCGCTGGGCAGCATCATGCCCGACGCCCACAAGCAGCGGCTGGTGCAGCTGTGCCAGGCCAGCGCCATCGCGCTGATTGAAGACGACACCTACAGCGAGCTGGTCAATGAGAGCCAGCGCGGCGATGTGCCGCTGCGGGCCATGAAGTCATGGGACCGCACCGGCAACGTGATCTATTGCGCCTCGCTGCACAAAATCCTCGCGCCCGGTATGCGCCTGGGCTGGATGGCCGCCGGACGTTGGCAAGCCCGGGTGGAAATGCTCAAGTTCACGCAAACCCGAAGCAATGAGGAACTGTCACAACTCGCCGCCGCAGACTTCATCGCCTCCCCCGCCTATGACCGCCATCTGCGCCGCTTGCGCGCCACCTTGCAGGTCCAGCGGCAACGCACGGCAGAAACCATCGCCAGCCATTTCCCGCCCGGTACCCGCTTGACCGTGCCCGATGGTGGCTTGTCGCTGTGGGTGGAGCTACCTCAGCAGTTGTCGAGCAAACGGGTGTTTGATGCCGCTTTGAAAGAGCAGATCCTGGTCAGCCCCGGCCTGATGTTCTCGAATTCACTGCGCTTTGAAGCCTTTCTGCGCATCAGCTGCGGCTGGCCTGTGGACAGGGAGGTGGAGCAGGCGCTGAGGCGGCTGGGGCAGATCGTGACTGGGTTGTTGTGAGCACCTGCCCGACTGCGGTTTCTCACTGCAACACCAGCCCCAGCCGCGACCAATTCACCCCGTGTGCGTCTGATGAAAACCAGACCTGGCGGGCGCGGCCCAGGATGTCCTGCATGGGCACGGTGCCAAAGCTGCGCGAATCGACGCTGCCCAGGCGGTTGTCACCCAGCACAAAAACCTGACCATCGGGCACCGTCAGTTGCAGTGTTTGGGCGGGTGCGGCGCTGACCCGGTTCATCGGCGGTGACACGGCGGTGGGTTTGGCACTGGCTGGTTGAGCAATCCACTGCACCTGCCATTGGC
>WSSedL1CaDRAFT_10001426_pt1 | contig 13873 bp, 11 predicted proteins | sample WetSurSL1Cattail_FD_9464 | JGI IMG/M metagenome (IMG submission 9464)
CTTGCGATTGGGTTATTTCAGGGCGCGGGTAGCGCCGCTAGTATCAGGCCCTTATAGGGCTTAATCAAGCCACCGGCTAAGCCGGTGGTACATGACTTTACCCCACACTTTTGTGTGGGGTAAAATTTTTAGGAATCCTATATTATTTTAATATCACAATTTGGGAGAGTGTTATTAAACTACTGGAGGAGGATTTTGATGAAAACGAAACGATTTTTTAGCATACTGTTTTGTGTATGCATTGTAGTTGTAATGATGTCAGCAGTAACACCAACGGCAAACGCAGCAGAAACAGGGGCAATTCAATTGGGAACCAGTGGCATTGCCGACGGAGAGGCTGTCTATTTTGGTGTATGGGGCGGTCAAACGAGCGCCTCTGCAATAAAATGTCGAGTACTCGACGCGGCTAAGGGAAGTGCTACGAATCCTGGAAGTTGCCTTTATGCCGTTCAAGGTGGTGCACTCGTTCTGGCTGATAACAGCAGCGCTATGCTCCTGGTTTCCGAATACCTGCTTGATTCATTGCAATTTAAGGATGGCTATCCTGACAGCAATTGGATGACTAGTAGTGCGAAAGTCTGGTTATCAGATGTTTTCGACAACACGTCCACATTTGATATAAAAGAGCGTGCTGCAATATCATATGTGAAAAAGATCGAGGTATCAACCGATCCACTTTTTGGCAATTGCGAGCAAAATATTGATAATGTATTTTTTCTCTCAAAAATGGAAGCAGACACATACTTCCAGGGGATGACGGGTTTCAGGATAGCATTCACTAAAGCAGGGATACCCCAAAATTGGTGGCTGCGAACGCCCGGCGTCTACGCCTCCCAGGCGGCGGCTTATGTTAATATTTCCGGCAACGTGGCCACCCAGCTTTGCAATAATTATGCGTGGGCACGTCCCGCTTTTAATTTGAACAAGAACTCCGTCCTCTTCTCATCCGCCGCCGAAAATGGAAAACCTGCCGGCACAACGGGCTCCGCGCTGACAGCGGTTGGGGCTACTACGTCGTCGGCGTGGAAGCTGACGCTTCTGGACAGCACCAGGGAACTCACTACTGATACAACGGAGGTTGATACCGCGCACAAAACGCTAACCATTGAATATTCAGGTGCGTCTGTAGGAGATCATGAATACGTTTCAGCGGTTATCATCGATAGCGCCAACAATATTACACATTATGGAAAGATTGTGAAGCCGACAGCCACAACAGGCACGGCAATAATAAGTACAGCTGACCTTGGGGCGGGAGACACGCTCCATGTCTTTTCCGAGCAGTGTAACGACGATTATCTATCCGATTATGCCAGCGCCTTGCAGACGGTATCGACTACACCAAGCAAATACGGTGTAATGCATACCCTTGCCAATTTGACAACGAACGGACCTGCTACTGTGGCAAGCAATGGGAACTACACAGCTGCACTTACGGCAGCCGCCGGATATCTGCTTCCTTCAGGCATTTCTGTGACGGTGGGCGGTGTACCCGCTTTGCTTGTCGACAGCGAAGCCATTGCCGACGGGCCTGGCGAATATTACTATAATGCATCAACAGGCGCATATAAGGTTGCCGCGGTTAACGGCCCGGTGACCGTCACAGCGTCGGGCGTTGCCAGGACCTATATCATCAGTACTTCGCCCGTAAGTCTTGTCTTCAGTCCTCTGACAGAGGGCTATACGACGGCGCCGAATGCGCAGACTGTTACAGTTACCAACATAGGGAACTGTAACATATCAGGCTACACCGTAACAGGCGGCGGCACGAAGTTTGATGTGGACTACACATCGACGGCTATCGCAGTGGGCGGAACAAGCACATTTACCGTAAGGCCCTTTACCGGACTTGCTGTGGGATCCCATACAAAAACATTGACGGTCGGAACACCGGAGAATAGCACAACTACAGTGGCTCTGAGCTTTATAGGGAATGCAGACGCCCCTCCCGACAATGAGGAGGATGCTACAATGCCAACTGTAGTTGCATTAACACCGAGCGGCGCTGGAAATCCAATAAGCGGCGATATCGTTATAAAATTCAGCGAAGCCATGAGTACTACGGCAGTGGGCGCGGTATATCTCTGCAAGGACGGCGGGACAACCTCCGGTTCCGCCCTGAAGGCCGGGAGTTGGTCAAATTATAATACTACCTTTACCACCTTCTATTCCGGACTGACTAACAGCACGAAATATACCGTCAACATTTCAGGCTTTACGGATATAGTGGGGAATACAATGGCGTACAGTACCCACAGCTTTACGACAGTGGCGGCACCCCCTTCCGGTGGAGAGGACGACACCAGCAATACGGGCAACACAAATAATACGGATAACTCGAATAACTCGAATAACTCAAATAGCTCAAATAGCACCAGCACGAACAGCACCGCGGTGGTCACAGATGGCGGAATTATTCCTTTAGGCAGCGATTATTCAGGCCAGGACAATCCGTTTACGGACGTGGACAAGAACGACTGGTTCTATGATAACGTCATGTACGTTTATAAAAACGGCCTTATGAAAGGCACAGGCTCTAGTACCTTCAGCCCGGACGGCAAAATGACGAGGGCGATGTTCGTCACAGTACTCTACCGTATGAGCGGGGATACCGGCAACCATAAAAATACTTTTTCCGACGTCTCTTCCAGTGCCTGGTACTATGATGCGGTGGCGTGGGCTGCAGCAAACGGAATAGTGAGCGGTGCAGGGGATAATCGCTTTGATCCGGACGGTGAGATCACGCGTGAGCAGCTGGCTGTAATGCTCTGGCGATATGCAAAATACAAGGGGCATGATGTATCAGAAGGAGAGACTGCGAATATCCTGTCGTATAAAGACGCAAGCTACATCTCCAAATACGCATATGCTGCGCTGCAGTGGGCTTGCGGTGCGGGAATCATTAACGGCGATGCCGGCGGCAATCTGAATCCGAAAAGCTCTGCTACCCGCGCCGAGACTGCTGCCATACTGAAACGCTTTATTGAAAAGTAACTGCATGAACGATGAGAATTCATCCAATTCGAAAGCGTTGAAGAAATGGCTGTGTATTCCGAAGGATGACCGTTCCAGAATCAAAAAGAGTTTCTTTTGCAGCAACTGCGGCTTGACGACTGTCGTACGTTATTCATTCGCGGATAACAAGTACGGTGTTTTGATGAAGGGGAGCTGTAAAAAATGTGGCGGTACGGTCATTAGGCTGATTGAGGATGTATAGAAATAATCGGCGAAATGTTTTAGAAAAATAAGCAGCTATGAGAAAAATATCCATTCTCATAGCTGTTGCATTATATACGGGCTTGACTGCACTAAGAATTTGTATGGGAGCGGCAGCGTAATACTATTTACCTGCGGACTTGGCTAAAAAACAGGTGCGCAGATCGTGTTTGGAGCGGGCGAGAAATACATAGGACTATGCCGCAGGCACTGGACACAGGGTAATCCTGGAAAACAAAAGGATTAATTTCTCTAATTTTACCAATACTTAATAAACCTATCTCGCATGGCAAATAAAGTGCAGAAGATTACAAATCATACTTTTATAGCCCAGCGTAATTTGGCAGAACGCGCACGACTATTGCTATTACATTCTTCTGAGGATGGACGGATAGGATCGGGAGCAATTTCACGATAGACGCCTTCACGAAAAAACCGCTGAAAAGATTTTTTTACGCGACGATCTTCTCCTGAATGAAATGAAAGTATGGCAACACGCCCACCTTCAGCGAGGGCAGCAGGAAGTTTTTCCAGAAATTTATCCAGCACTTCAAATTCATTATTGACATCAATTCGCAATGCTTGAAAGCATCGCTGACAGGATTTTTTAATCTCATCATCCCTTTTATTTTCTGGAATAGACATCAGTGCATCTTTGATAATTTGTTGGAGCTGTGTGGTTGTGGATAGGTTTATTCCCTTTTTTATTTCTGAAACAATGGCGCGGGCGATTACTGCGGAATGAGGCTCGTCCGCGTTTTCGATCAACAACCCTTGTAATTCATCCTGTGAAATCGTTTTTAAACGAACTGCAGCAGATTTACCTCTTCTTGGATTCAGCCGCAAGTCTAAAGGTCCTTCACTTTTAAATGAAAATCCTCTTTCTGGATTATCTATTTGCATGGAGGAGACACCCAAATCTGCCAGTACAAAATTAAATGGCCCTGATTCGAAAGTGATTTGATCTATTTCGGAAAAGTTCATTTGCCTGATTTTTAAAATTTCGGAGTCATAACCCAAGCCTTCAAGACGCTCCTGGGTACGCGGCAATTCAAAAGAATCTACATCAATTGCATACAAGTGCCCCTTTGAATTTAAACATTTAAGCATCTCTAAAGTATGGCCGCCATAACCAAGTGTTGCATCTAATCCAGTTTGTCCCGGAGCAATTTGTAAGAATTCCAATATTTCTTTCACGCAAATTGAACGATGCATACCGGCAGGAGTACTGCCCCGTTGAATAACCTTTGCCACAGCATCAGCATATTGCTCCGGTTGCAGTTCCTTGTATTTTTCTTTAAAAGCTTTAGGGTGAGTGCCTGTATATCGTATACGTCGCTGATGTTTCTGCTCTTGATTATCCATTGCTTTGGCTCATTTGTTCCCTCAACTTATAATATCTTTTATAATGCTGTTACAAATCATATAATACCAAATATAACAGATACAATTCATAATAGCAAACTTACAAAGAGGTAGAGCCAATTATGACACTGTGTTTCATGTCGCTTGCGGTGATAACGGAAATCAAGCTCACTGATATGGGGCTTTTTGATGTGTCTCGGTCTACATTTATTCCGATTGATGCAAGCTCAGCTGAATCGAAGGAATAACCTGCCCGTTTACCGATAAAACTCGCAGTGGAAATGTTACTTGAATTTGTAACTGCAAAAAGATCATTAGTCTATGCTTTGCAACTTTGCAACTATAATTCAGTTGCAAATTGATTCGATGCGGAGTATAATGAAATTATATTTGAGAGAAAATATAGCTATGGAAAGACTATGACAGTATGAGTAAACGAGATAAGCTGATAGAAATATTACTGGAAAGGCCATCTGACTTTACTTATGATGAAGCTGGAACTCTTTTAGGTCGCTTGGGCTACAGGGAAGATAACCGTGGCTGTACATCCGGTTCCAGAGTGGCTTTTGTGAATATGAAAACAAATCACATCATTAGACTTCACAAACCACACCCAACAAATATTTTAAAGATATATCAAATTGATGAACTAATTGAAATTTTGAGAAATCAGGGAGTGATTTAATGATGAAGGATTCAATAATGTATAAAGACTGTATTGGTTCAGTACATTATAGTACCGATGATGAATTATTCTTCGGAAAAATTGAGGGCATAGATGATTCAGTAAGCTTTGAAGGCAGTAGTGTAGAAGAATTGAAGTGTTCCTTTCAGGAAGCCGTCGAAGATTATATTAAATTGTGCGCAGTTAATGGTAAGGAACCGCAAAAAGCATATAAAGGAAGCTTTAACGTCAGGATATCCCCTCAATTGCATAAAAAAGCTGTACAAGAAGCAGCAATAAGGGGCATCTCCTTAAATCAATTTATAGAAAAAGTAATTGAAGAGAAAGTTATGAATTTGAAATAATTACTTGGAAAATGGCTTTGGAAGTGTAGCTCACATGAGAGCGCGAGTGAAGCGCAAAGCAGGCCCCAATATCACTCGGATAGTTCCGACAGCGACATTCGAAATATGTCATGGCCCGCGAGGGTGAAAACAAGGGAAATTGTGCATTATCCATAAAATGGGGGCGTAGCTCAGCTGGGAGAGCGTACGGTTCGCATCCGTAAGGTCGCGCGTTCGATCCGTGTCATCTCCACCATCAAAAAAGCTTGGAAAATCAATGATTTTCCAAGCTTTTTGCTGTACATGAGTACGTCAATATACGGCTGGTTCAATCCATGCTTTAATATTTGTAGTATCATAAAATTGGGCTGCTTAGTTCTTTGCACACAGGCAAAACGGATGCCCCTCTGGGTCGAGCATTGTAACAAAAATCCTCAAATCCATACCGGATTAGTTCGCCGCCGAATTCAGTTCCATAACCGTGTTTCCAATAATCCATATGTAAAATCCAACCGATTTCTGCCGTGTCGTTCGCGCTGTCGGGATAAATGCCTCCGCTTCCAATGACATTGCCTGTTTTCCTCAAGACGACGGCGAAATCCTTGCCTTCTTTCACTGACGTCAAGAAGTCCCGCGTATGCTCTTCATTATTGGGACCCCACCCCATATATCGCGTGTTGGCAGGGTTACCCGCCCAAGAATGAACAGCCTCAAAGTCGTTCGTGCTAAGCGGTCGAAGAATAAGCCGTTTTGTTTCAAGCTCGGATTTCAATTTAATTCACCTCGCGTCTCTTTCTAAAATAAAAATCATATGCGTCATATTTTTTCCTTATAAACCTTAACGTATTCACCCTCACGCTTAAAGCCTAACCGTTCCGCCACTTTTGTTGAAGGCAGATTTTCGGGGCGCACGGTGCAGAACAGCCATATATCCTAAGCCGTTCTGCCGATAACGGGCTTTCTGACGGGCAAGCCACTCCTGTGTTTCATCAAAAGAGAATCCATGTTCCCACGCATACATAACTTCTGGCTTTCTCATAATTTCATAAAGCGCGGTTTTGTCGTTGTCTTCAAATTTACGGATAATCAGGCGTTCAGTTTCAATCGTCGGATACATATCACACCTCGCTATTTTATGAGTTTCCGCACACGTAGTACAATAGGAAGCGGAACCTTTTCCCACACAGCATGTGTACATTCACCCTTGCCATAAACGGGTTCCTCAATGCCGTCCATCACAAGCCCTGCGTTAAAGGCTACACCAAGCAGTTCCTGTAAAGGACGATGCCAGTGATAGGCGTATTTGTCGGTGGTGGTCAAAATCTGATAGGCATATTGCTTTGATTCTATATAATTATATGTGATAAGCCCGCTACTGTCCTCTGTAAACCCTCTGCCTGGCGTTTGAAAACAGGGGTGGACGGCAGAAAATACGAAAACTCCGTTTGACTTCAGCATCTCGTATACAGCGCGGAACAGCGGCTCAATTTGGGGGAATCCCATCACCGCCATATTTGCAACCGCCTTGTCAAAAGGTTTTCCTTCACCCAAGGATAACAACTGGTCGTAGTTTGTCGCGTCCGCCACTGAAAACGAAATGTGGTCAAGGTAATCCGCACAGCGGTCCTTTGCATGTGCAAGGAGTTTCGGACTAAAATCAAACGCAACCACATCTACATCGTGTGCCGCCAAATACCGGGCAAAGATGCCGTTGCCGCAGGCAATGTCAATAATGTGCTCATTGGGCTGCAGATTTAGCAGGCGTAATGTGGCGGGACGAATGAGCTTCTGATGAAAATCATTCCCATCGACACCCATACGGGCGTTCACATCGTCTGCGAGCGCTTCCCAAAGATATTTATTGTTTTCGGAATTCATGCCATACCCCCCATGCACTTTCTAAAATAATTCATCCAACAGGATATAATAACGGATTTTCGCCTCATCCGGCTGAATTCCTAAATATGTGAACAGCATGTCGATATACTCCTGCTGTTCTTTGTGCCGCAGGTTATAGCCCAGTGATCGGACGCACAGCGCAATGTCCTGCCACTTGTCAGCAATACCGCCACGCCCAACGTCGATGAAGCCAGTTACCGCCTTGCCGTTAATAAAGATGTTTGGCAGGCAAAAATCGCCATGGGTGAAGCAGAGTTCCTCCGGTAGACGATTTTCGGCCAGCCACTTATATAGCTCCATTGGCGAAGCAAAATCGTTGCCGTCTTCGAAATCGTCCATATCAACCAAATCATGCTCAATATTATACAATGCCGATTTCAGTTTGAGGTCAAGCGTGTTCTCAAAAGGGCAGTCCTGAATATCCACAGCTTGCAGCATTGTTAAGGCGTCGGCCAGCAGATTAACAGTTTGTGCTATGGGTTCATGAACCTTATCCTGTTCGCCCACGGCGTCCCTTGGACAATCACAGGTCATGAAACCGTCTGCCTTTGTCATGAGCAGGAAAGCATATCCATCCTGCTCTCCATAATACAGCACATCCGGAACCGGCATCTTGCCCTTAAGCCAAACCATCAAATCTCGCTCTCGCCGGATTTCATCGGAAACCTCGGCGACTTTCAAATACATTACATCGCTGTTATGCTCATAGCGAAACACACCTGCCGATGAGCAGCCAATACGATCTTTTGTGTAAGTATAACTGGAAAGGTGAGCATCGAGCTCGGCAGGAAATAAGGGCAAAAGCGTCTGTTCAACTTCGAACATTAATTCAGGTATTAATTTTGATCCGTCCAAACGAAGTACCGGGCAAGATACTTTTGATATCCATTCTTCATGCAAGGTACGACAGCGTTCAGGTGGGCTGTTCGTATCATACGTTTTCGCCCATTCAATAAATTCTTCGTGATTGGTATGCATGTCGCCACCCCGGAGGATTCTGTCACCGAAACGCTCAAATTCCCGTTTATGCAAACGCTCGACCCTCACATCGGTTGGCGTGTCTACCCATAATACCAAATCAAACTGTGAATTAAATTCATCTCCCCACATCCCGAGAGAGCCGCTTATAATGCATTTAGGGTATTTCTCAATATCTTGCCTCAACAATTTCGCACGTTCCTCGCGTGGACGGCTTTTGGTAAATGGAGGATCTGTAGGCAGCCAAAAATAGTCGTCGGTTTCCAGCCATTTGAAGCCGTGCGATTGTTCCAATGCCTTTCCAAGCGTAGAGGTTCCAGCACCGGACGCACCGAGAATGTGGATGATCTTTATCATTCACGCCCCTCCAATTTCTCGACTCTGATTTCGCCAGTTTTAAAGTCGATTTTCCACCCATCATAAGTATAATCCGACGGAATACGCAAGTAGCATCCGATAGTTTCATCCCGTTTGCGGTGAATAATCCCAGATACATTTCGATTACCATCATTGCCTTCCGCCACCGTTAGGTATTCTCCGTCAACGGAAAGCACAATGCCTATATGGTCGCACCATGTGCTGCTTTCGGGCTTGTTTTCTTTGGGGATGATGTTATTGTAAATCACAATGTCACCACGTTCTGGGAGAAAGCCGTCTTTTTCATAATGGCAATATCCGTTTTTCTTGCCCCACTCATACCAAGCAACAACGCAGGCAAAACGTGTATTCGCAACTTTTTCTGCAGTGTGCGGCAGACGAAGGGGTAACTCGATACCCGCCTCCATGCAGCAATGATAAACAAACGCCGCACACCATGAGTTTTTCAGTTCGTCAAAGGCAGTTTCTTCAGGGAAATAACAGATGATATTCATATAGTCCGCATTTGTCCGTTCACCGATTATTTGCTTTCCGGCAAGCGACTCTGCAATATCAGCTAAACTTGACTGTAAAAACAGCTTTGCTTTTTTCGGTTCAACAGCCTTTAGTGAATATGACGAAATAGGGAGCGAAAGCTCCGCAAATATGTGAAAAAGCCGTTGACTATAGCATCTTTCGGAGGTGACGTCATACAGCCAGTTCTGAAAAACATCGCCGTCCTTGAGCAATTCGTCATAATCGTCATGGCGGAGGTCTTTATTGGCATGATGATAAATCGCCGACTTGATAAGGATTTGCTCCTGCTCTGTAAATAAGTCTTTAAGGGCGTGCTTGAACGCAACCCGTACCATTTCAGCACCGTTTTGTGAGTGAAGAGTATGTACCCCGGTTTTGTAGGAGTATACATCATGAAGAAGCCCTATTGCTGTCGCCAGTTCGGTATCCAAACTGCGCTTTGCTGCTAATAAGGCACAACACTGTGCAACGCCATAGGAATGTATGTAGGCGGCACGTTTTTCCTCCGTATCTTCTATAGTGTTGAAGATTGAATCAACATAAGCATGAACGCTATCAAGTTTATTTACCACGTTATTGCCGCCTTCCTTCCTGCTTGTAATTGCACTAATTACCCAAGTGCATCGATTTTCGTTTCCATCCGCCGCAGCGTATCCATGATTTTCTTAATCTCGCTTTCTCTTCGAATAATTGTACCTTTCATATATTCGGAATCGTTATGAAAACGCATAATGGTATCCTTTTCCTCTTCCGAGCAGCCAATCAGCATCTTGATTTCAGAATCCTTTTTAAGCAGGTCAACTGTGCAAATGAGAGCATCACACACAGCGTTGGAAAGGCTCCCGCGCCACAGATCAATACCGCCGCCATCGGGTGAGGTAGTGCCTTTCAGATAACCATAATCCAAAGGATAAATGAAATCAAACCGAGGATGTTTCGTTTCCTTTGGGCGGTCAATGACAATTTCTGATTGGGCGATGAGGGTGTCAACAGCTTGCCAAAACCCGTTACTCTGTTGATTATTTCTTGCTATGTGTTTTACAAAATGAATATTGCGCCCGGCTTCCTCAAATCCAATATTCAGGTGGAAACGCAAGCTATCGATGTTTTCTAATTCACAATCGCTTGCGAACTCAGAGCAGCCCTGTTCTCTGGCCCAACCCTCACCAAGTGAGACCAAAGTCTTGGCAATATGTTGACCGCGGTACTCAAACAATACAAAAAAGCCCTCAACATATCCCACAGCACCCCCATTTGTACCTTCCACATAATCGTTGCGCAGTGAAATTTCACACATCCCAACAGGCTTGTTTTCGTCAAATGCAAGAAATGTAACCCATTTGCAGGATTGCATATTTTTCTCGATTTCAGAGTGAAGGCTTTCAATGGTATTATCTGAGGAATAAAGCATAAGGCTAAATTCGGCTATTGTGTTAAGGTCATTTGCAGATGTTTTTCTGTATGTAATCATATTTTTAATGCCTTCCATTCTTCCTGTAATTGACGAATAGATTGCTGTCGCCTTCCGCGTTCGTCGTTCACAGCCCTTTTAACCACGTTGTACAGCGCTTGACTCAGCGGCCACCTTTCAGGCGAACGGTCGTTATCCGCAAACAATGCGAACGCAGTTGCGCCCATCAGATAAACATTTGTGATTTCGTCGATTTCCGCGCCAAGCTCAAATTCCTCCGGCGACATGAAGCGGGATGAGCCCCACATTCTGCCCATTTGGTTGATGTAAGGCTTTTTTACATAAAAATCAATATCGCATATCACCGTTCTGCCCTTTGTAAAATCGTACATAATACTGCCATCATAAAAGTCAACCGCGACATAACCTTGTTCATGGACATAAGCGTGAAATGACAGGATATCGTCAAACACGCGCAGCTTGGTTTCAAGCGGTATCTTCATAAATTTACACCTTGACAGGGGGTACTGTCTGCCCATACATTCCCCGTCCGACCATTCAAATACAAGGGCAAAACCGCCGCCGGTTTCCTCGGCCTTGAGTAATTTTATCAGATTGAGATGCGTCAAATCCTGATACACCGGCACAGTCTCTTTCAGCCGCGCGATGGCATCTTCGGGCGTACCTGAATATTGTTCAGTCGGCGCTCCAGCGAACTTGACAAAATACCTGTTGTCACCGTTTTGCACTCCGAAGCAGATATTGCCGGAATCCTGATCGTCAAACACCTTGAAAACCTTGCCGTATCCATTGATAAACGATATATCAAACGGAGTCTTCAGCTTATACGGAATATTATCGATGGTTTGAATATAAAAGTCCTTTAAATACCATGTCGGCACAGGATTCTTCATATTGTCAAACCACTTCAGCACATCCTGCGATTGCTTCATCATTGTATCAATTTCGCTTTGGCCGAACGGTATTGCCCAATAAATTGATGATAGCGTGTTGCTTGATATATAGAAAGCGAGCAATTTGAAAAACTCAATAGGAGGTTTGCCACCGAAATACCCATTTAACTGACCGGTGGCAAAATGCGGACTGACCGCCGCGTTCCAGACAATACGATTGAATTCCTCCCACGGATCGCCGAAATCCGGTCGGTTAAAATCAATGATGGATAGCGTATGCTCCGGTGAGACAATCATATTGCCCACATGGTAGTCACCATGCTGACAGCACTGAGGTCTACCGGAAAGCAGATGTCGGTTTTCTTCAATATAACCGAGAACTTTATTATCGCCGTCAAATCTGATTCCGCAGTCTTTATATTTTTCAATCTTTATATTCGTCTTGCGATTAAACCTGCTGCTCCATTCTTCCTGCTCTTTAGGAGCGGGTATAGAGTGAATTATCCTGAGAATTTCTCCGGACTTTATCCCAAGTGCATATTGCTCTGTTTCAGTCAAAAGCGGCAGAACAGCTTCGGCATCCTCTCCATCACACCACGTAAGCAGCGAATATACGCTTTTCCCGTTGCCGCAGACACCAAAATCCAAAGGCCGTGACATTGGTATGCCTAAAGCTGCAAGCTGTTGCATCATATCGAACTCAGCCTTTTTACGGTCATATTCGGATATGTCAGCAACGCGCAATAGCAGCCTCTTTCCGTTTTTGGTTTCTATGTAATACTTTTTATCGCCCGACCAGCCTTTGCTGACGGGTTCGATTTTAGTAAAAGTGGTATAACCTTTAACATCATGCATATCATCTCCGTCTGCCTTCAAAGTTTCTTAATCATAATCAGACACGGGTTTTTTTCGTCTCACATTTCCGTTAATGTTATAAGCGGGTCGAACCCTATGCTCGTATAAAACTTCCTTGTCCGCTCGTATGGTTTATATAAAGCCTTTTCCCTATACCTTCATTATAATATATTCTAATACCACTTTTCTTCATATCGTTTATCCTTTCAAAATAAAACAGCACTCCTGAAAAACAGAAGTGCAGAATTTATTGCTAGAAAACAAACATGAGTGCTTGCTATTTTATGTTTGCCAAGCGAGCAATATGACTTCGGCTTTTCATAACACAAGATATATTTGTCATAACTGCTCACCTGCCTTTCATTAATAGCATGATTTTATCACCTAATTATTGTAAAGTCAATATCAGGAAAACAACATATAGCTTCATAATTCCAAGAAATTGATCGCAAACACTGTTTCAATCGGCAGCTTCATTCAGGGTTCATCTGCGGCTTCAAACTGACATGGCTAAATTATGCCCCATATTGGGCATAAAGCAATGAGGGGCTTAGCTGGAAAATCAAAGTGGTATGTGAACGTTTGCGGTAAATGACATCGATTCCCTTTTCAAAAATATTAGACAAAACAATGGAATGCTTTTGCAGGAGCAGCCTCAGGATGGACCCTTCGGGAGGTTTTTGAATACAATTGATCCAGATGTCTATACGCTAACTTTTTACCTACATAGCTGAAAAAATGGGTTTAGTCCTATAGCCGCGTTGCAATGATGTTCCCGTTTTGGTTTCGATAACCCACAATACAGCTTGTGGCACTCCCCGAGGTCAAGCGCAGGCCGATCAGTGTTAGCCGGGTTTCCTCCTCTGCGCGATTCAACTGAGCAGAACTATAATAAAGAAGCCGGGTAAACAGCTCTTCGTCGTTTACCCGGCTTCTGTGTTTTTCGAGGAGTCATCCTCGCATACGATGTACCACTTGTGCCCTTAACTATTAAAATATACCCTAGGAAATAGACAGTAGGGGTTTTGAAAACCTTTCATTTTGGACAAGTGGATTTTAGAAACCCTTAAACTCGGATAAATAACGGTTTTGACTCCAGGTCAGACAGGTATTACAATAAAACTGAACTGAATTGGAGGCATGCCACATGGCTAACAAGAAATTTACTGAAGAAGAAATGAATCATCTCCGGGCAAGTCCTTATGTTTTGGATGTAAGTCCTGGTATTGTGCATTTCCCGACCAAATTTAAGGAACTGTTTTGGAATTCAATACAAGCAGGAAACGAGCCGCGAGATATTGTTATCGAACTCGGCATCGATCCGGATATTCTT
>WSSedL1CaDRAFT_10001427_pt1 | contig 13847 bp, 4 predicted proteins | sample WetSurSL1Cattail_FD_9464 | JGI IMG/M metagenome (IMG submission 9464)
GAACAACCAGCCTGTGTTCGGAAAACCCTTGGAGAAAACAGCTTTTTCAATTTTGAATGAATCTTATCCACGGCTCGATAATCCAAAATTCGGATTGATGGAAGCCAAAGTTCCAAACCCTGACAAATGGAGCGATGAATGCCCCAATCTTTACACGCTTGTGCTTACCCTTGAAGATAAAGAAGGTAAAGTACTTGAATCCAAAAGTTGCAAGGTCGGTTTCAGGAGCATCGAATTTTCGAAAGATGATCGAAAATTATTGATCAATGGAAAAGTTACATATCTCTATGGCGTAAACAGGCATGATCATGATCCTGTTAAGGGTATGACTCTTTCACGCGAGGATATTTTAAAAGATGTGCAAACCATCAAAAAATTCAATTTCAATTGCATTCGTACCAGTCATTATCCAAACGACCCGTATTTCTACGATTTGTGTGATGAATATGGAATTCTTGTAATTGACGAGGCCAATTTGGAAACTCATGGGTTGGGCGGTAAACTGAGCAATGATCCATCATGGACACATGCCTACATGGAAAGGTCGACCAGAATGGTAGAACGGGATAAGAATCATCCCAGTATTATCATTTGGAGCCTTGGAAACGAAGCCGGTTGTGGTCCAAATCATGCAGCCATGGCCGAATGGATTCACGATTTCGACATTACCCGTCCTGTACATTACGAACCGGCTCAAGGCAATCCCAAAGTTGAAGGATATATTGCTCCCGGTGATTCCGGTTATCCCAAAGACCATTCGCATCGCGTTCAAAACCCTGTGGACGAATACTACATTGATATTGTAAGTCGTATGTATCCGGGCATTTACACTTCAAAGCTTTTGGCAGATCAGCCTGGTGATAATCGACCCATATTTTTCTGTGAATATGCACATTCCATGGGCAATTCAACAGGAAACATAAAAGAGTTCTGGGATAAATTCCGCACTACCAGACGAATCATCGGTGGATGTATTTGGGAATTTAAGGATCAGGGACTGTATAAAAGAGATACTGCTAAGACCAAAGATTTGAGGCCTATAGGTAAAGACCCTCAGGGTTTTCGAAACCCTGAGGGTCTCCCAATTGGCAAGCAACCATTCATCGCTTACGGTGGCGATTTTGGAGAGAAATATTTCGACGATTTTACCATCAAAGGCATTGTTTGTGCTAATGGAGATCCCCATGCCGCTATCTATGAATGTAAACGAGTGTTTCAACCTGTGGAATGCGAAATGGTTGATGCATCCGGAGGCTTGCTAAAAGTCACTAATCGTCATGCCGCTAAAGCGTTGAATAGTTATACCACCAGCCTTACCTTCCTGGAAGATGGGAGAATTATCTCAACAAAAATTTTACCTCGCATTTCACTGGCTGCAGGGAAGGATACAACAATTAACATTGCTGCATACATTCCCCGGATGAAACCTCATTGCGAATATCTTGTTAAAATACACTTTGCTTTGTCTCAGAATGAACTTTGGGCTCCCAATGGTTATGAAGTAGCCTCGAACCAATTTGCCTTAACAGGGCTCGTTCAAATGAAAACTAATCAGAATATTTTCCCTGAGGTAAAGCTCGCGGAAAAGGATTCCAGTTATGTTCTTTCAGGAAACGACTTTCAGATAAGTGTAAGTAAAATCAACGGAGCGTTAAGTTCATATTTGTGGAAAGGTAAAGAACAAATGTATAAACCATTGTTACCCCATTTTACCCGTCCACTTACTGACAACGACCGCCGTGGCTGGAAATCTCAAAAGAAACTTAAGGAATGGTACAACGCTGAATTAAAACTGCAAAATATTACGGTGAATAAGTCACAGAAAGGAATCGTCAAAATTATCAGCAATTATATTTTGATAGATAATAAGGCTTCTTCAAAAGTTGTTTATACCATCAATGGTGATGGCGTTATTAACGTTGAATATTCACTCAGTCCGTCATCTGATTTGCCAAATATTCCTAAAATTGGTATGCAATGCGGGATTTGTAGGAGTTACGACCAGGTAACCTGGTATGGACGAGGTCCGCTCGAAAACTATATAGACCGCAGATACGGTTTTGATGCAGGCATTTATTCTCTTCCCATTAAAGAATTTATGGAACCTTATGTGGTTCCTCAGGAAAACGGTAACCGCACCGATGTACGCTGGATGTATCTTTCGGATAAAACAGAAGAAGGTTTATTAGTAACCGCAGACAGCTTGCTCAGTATGAACGCCTGGCCCTATACTGAAGCTAACATTCAGGAAGCTAAACATACTTACAAATTAAAGGATGCCGGTTACATAACCCTCAATATCGACCTCATTCAAATGGGTGTTGGAGGAAATGACAGCTGGAGCAATGTTGCAGCTCCTTTGGAACAATACCAAATCGTTGCTAAGCCATACCATTATGGTTTTTACCTGGTGCCTTGGAAAGGAAATAAAGAAGAGGTGGGTGAAGTGGCAAAGAAGATTAAATTCTGAGTTTAAACCCTCAGGGTTTTAAAAACCCTGAGGGTTTGGAGCAAACCAAACAACCATGGGAAACAATAGAATTCCTTTAGAACCGGACAAATACTATCATATTTATAATCATGCTGTTGTAAACGATCAATTATTTAAACAAACGGATAATTACTTCTTTTTTCTTAAAAAACTCATCCAACATATTTGTCCAATTGCGGATATTTTTGCCTATTGTCTTATGCCCAATCATTTCCACATTGCTTTAAGGATAAAAAGTAAAAATGAAATATTGGAGTACCTGCTTCTTAAAAACCCTCAGGGTTTCCAAAACCCTGAGGGTTGGACATGCGAATTTATCAGTAATAAGCTTTCGCACCAATTTGGGAATTTGTTTAATAGCTATTCCAAAGCTTTTAATAAAAGGAATAATAGATATGGTAACTTATTTCTTCCAAATTTTGAACGAAAACTAATTGATAACAATGAATATTTTAAAAGATTAATACATTACATACATTTCAATCCTGTTCATCACGGATTTGTAAGAGATTTGCGGGATTGGAAATATTCTTCTTTTGAAAGTTTTTTTCAGAAAAATCCACAAAATTAAAACGAGACGAAGTAATTGCTTGGTTTTCTGACTTACAAAACTTCATCGATTTTCACAAAAAAGAAATCGACACAAAAATGGTTCTGGAATTAGAAGCGTAGCCAAACCCTGAGGGTTTTCAAAACCCTCAGGGTTTAATAATACTAAACCTTATAAAAATGAAAAAAACATTAACTATTTTTTTATCATTACTCTTTGCATTCCAGCTATCTGCCCAAACCGACAGCCTTAAATCTGTTTTTCTAAACCCTCCCGAATCTGCTAAACCGTGGGTGTTCTGGTACTGGATGCAAGCTGCTGTTTCAAGAGAAGGCATTACTACCGATCTGGAAGCAATGAAAGCTAATGGGATAGGCGGTGTTTACCTGGTTCCAATTAAAGGTGTTGCTACACCGCCATTAATTATCCCTGCAGCTGAGCAATTGTCGCCCGAATGGTGGAAAATGCTGCACTTTGCGTTTGAGGAAGCAAATCGTTTGAATCTTAAATTTATTATGCACGCAAGTGATGGTTTTGCAACGGCAGGGGGTCCATGGATTACACCTGAACTATCCATGCAAAAGGTGGTGTGGACTGAAGCACGGGTAAAAGGAGGCCAATCGTTTAATGATACATTGCCTAAGCCCGAAGTATACAGAAGCTCTCAAAAAACCCCAGAAGGTTATTACAAGGATATCGCTATTTTAGCTTTCCCGACCCCGGATAAAACCGAACGAACTTCCGAAACCTTTATTCCCAAGGTTACAACCAGTAATCATTCCAATGCGTCCTTCCTACCCATTGGCAGAAAAAAAGAAACGTTTAAGAGTGAGGATCCGTGCTGGATTCAATATGAGTTTGAAATACCTTTTACTTGCCGGTCCATAACTATTGTTACAGGTGGAAATAATTATCAGGCCCACCGGCCTAAAATAGAAGTTAGTGACGATGGCATTAATTTCCGGTTTATAACTCAATTGACACCACCTCGGCATGGATGGTTCGACTATGAGGATGATGTTACATATGCCATAGAACCCGTAACTGCGCGTTTTTACCGCTTTAACTATAACAAGGAAGGCTCCGAACCCGCAGCCGAAGATCTCGAAAATGCTAAATGGAAGCCAATCTTGAAGGTAAAGGGTATATTACTTTCGTCGTCGCCTCGTATTCATCAGTATCAGGGTAAGAATGGTCAGGTTTGGCGTGTTGGAACTCCCACAACCTCTGGCATGACGCCTGATTCACTATGTGTTCCCTTGGATAAAATTATTGATATTTCAAATAAAATAGATACCAATGGAAAACTTGTCTGGTCTGTTCCTGCTGGTAATTGGACCATTCTAAGAATCGGACATACTTCTACAGGGCGTATGAACAATACAGCTGGGGCAGCCAAGGGGTTGGAATGCGACAAGTTAAATCCGGAGGCTGTTAAGTTTCAGTATAATCAGTGGTTTGGAGAAATAACCAAACAATTGGGACCCGATTTGACCTCCAAAGTTTTAAAAGGCTTTCATGTAGATAGCTGGGAGTGCGGTAGCCAAAACTGGTCTCCAGTGTTTCGCGATGAATTTAAAAAGCGGCGGGGGTATGATCTGTTGAAGTATCTTCCTGCGATGACGGGCATTCCCATTGCAAGTGCTGATGTTTCGGAACGCTTTCTTTACGATGTTCGTCAAACCATTGCTGATCTGGTGGCTGAAAGTTTTTACGGTACGCTAGCTAACCTTGTCCATTCCCACGGTTTTATCTTTACAGGTGAGGCTGTTGCCCCGATTATGATAAGTGATGGAATGTTGCATTACAAGTATGTCGATGTTCCCATGGGTGAGTTTTGGTTAAAAAGCCCATCGCATGATAAACCGGCAGATATACTGGATGCCATTTCGGGTGGACATATTTATGGACGAAATATTATACAGGCCGAGGCTTTTACTACAATTCGCATGGATTGGAGTGAACACCCTGCCATGTTAAAAACAGTACAAGACCTGAATTATGCGTTGGGAATTAACAGTCTGGTTTATCATGTGTTTGCCCTGAATCCCTGGCCAAGCCGCAAACCAGGTATGACACTCGACGGCGTTGGACTTTATTTTCAGGCTAACCAAACATGGTGGAAGCCAGCAAAAGCCTGGATGGAATATACCCAGCGATGCCAGGCACTTTTGCAATTCGGGAGGCCTGTTGTCGATATTGCAGTATTTACTGGCGAAGAGTATCCTCGTCGTGCGTTAACTCCTGATCGTTTGGTTCAGTACCTGCCTGGTATATTTGGCAAAGAAAGGATTGAGAACGAAAATCAACGCCTTACAAACAAAGGTGTACCCACTCAAAGTGTCTCAATGGGATTAACGCTCACTTCTAACATGTACGATCCAAAAAAATGGACAGATCCATTGCAGGGGTACACCTACGATTCATTTAATGAGGATGCATTGCTTCGCCTGGCAACAGTGAATAGCGGAAAGATTGAACTTAGGGATGGCGCCAGTTATGGTCTATTGGTATTACCTGGTCACCACCCGATGATGCCAGATGGCAAAGCCATGTCTCCGGAAGTAGCTGCCAAATTATTGCAGATGGTAAATGAAGGAGCAACCCTGTTGGTTAACGAAAAATTCAATCATACATTCGGATTACAAAATGCAGTTGAAAACGACAAGAAGACACTTGCTATTATCGATGAAATATATAAAGGTAAGCCAACAACAATCAATGATGGAAAAATCAAGATGTGGAATCTTGGCAAAGGGCACGTCATCGAAGGGCCTTACCTGGCTGAGTCATTTAGTGAAATTGGGATAGAAAAAGACATAATTGCCAAAGATTCAGGTAACCTGCAAGCTAAAGATATTGCCTGGACACATCGTTCAGGCAATGGTTTTGATATTTATTTCATTTCTAATCAGCAGAGTAATCAAAGAATTATTAATCTTTCTCTCAGGGTCCAAGGTCGGATACCGGAAATTTGGGACCCGCTAACAAGCGAGATTAGTGTTGCAAACGAATGGAAAATCGAAAATGCAAGAACCCAGTTACCAATCCGGTTAGATCCAAACGGGTCGGTTTTTGTTATACTGAAACACGAAACTACTGATAAATCAGCGAATAAAGGAAAAAATTGGGTTGAATTTAAATCAGATCTGACCCTTGATGGATCCTGGCAGGTATCCTTCGACTCCAAATCAGGAGGACCGGCAAACCCCGTATTTTTTGATCATTTGGAGGATTGGAGCAAGCATTCAGATTCAAGCATTCGCTATTATTCCGGCACAGCAACCTACAACAAAACTTTTAGCTGGAATAAAACTCCGACGCAACACCATGTTTGGCTCAATCTTGGAGAAATAGCAAACATCGCTGAAGTAAAAGTAAATAATATTCCTTGTGGAGTAACATGGACAGCTCCGTATCGTGTTGATATTATCAGGGCATTGAAACAGGGCGAAAATCAACTCAACATAGAAATTACTAATACTTGGGCGAACAGGTTAATTGGTGATCAATCCTTATCTGAAGCAAAACGTATCACATGGACTACAGCTCCATATCGCCTGGAAGGTAAGCCATTGCTGAAAGCAGGGTTATTGGGACCAGTGAGGTTAGAGATTAGTGATTAACAACTGATTGATTTTAATGGATTAAATTTTTCTGATCGTTAATTTTCTCTATTGAATCGAAAATTTATTACTTTTATTATAATCAATTCTTTATAACGATTTACGTTATTTACTAAAATGGCAAATAGAGCGCATTTATTTTTAGCAAATCCAAAAGGAACTCATCAATACTTTGATATAAGTAGAGGGTATGAGTCTAAAACGATTCCAGATAAGGATCCAGAAGCATATACTTATCAAAAACAATTTCTTAAAGCTTGTTACATCGACTTTAATAGGGAACGGCAAATTCGGATAACTAATCGAAATCTCACTGTCCCCGAACATATTGATTATATGAAAATAGATTTTTATAATATTTTCAATGATATTACAAAAAATCGCTTTAAAAGAGAATTTGGTTTGGCTCCTATCGCTTATGACAATTTCAATCAAACTGTGCTTTTTGTTATACAGAACACCGCTCTTTTTGATGATTTTATAAATTTATTAAAACAATTTTACGAAAGTCCAATAACCGTTCATCCATCTCATAAAAATTATAGCATAATTACTATTATAAAAGATTTTAAATTTCTTTCATCAAAGATTATTTTACAAAATTACTATGGTGATAATCTAGTCCTACAATTAATTAATCCGTATGAGATTGGTGTAAAATTCAGCCGAATTTTCAGATCCTTTACAGAACATTTGACCAATTTAATAAATACAAATCCTCTTTTAAAATTTAATCAGATTGATAATGACTTAATTGAACTCAAGAATATCCCAGTTACCGAAATTAAATTATTAGTCGATAACTTTGATATTATTCAAAAAGTTCAAAGTTTTAGATATCCTGCTATTAGACCAAATGCTTTAAATGCACCTGAATTAAGTTGGAATTTAAATGTAACCGCCAATGATAACTTGCCAATTATTGGAATTCTTGATACAGGTGTAAAACAGATAGAACCATTAAAGAAAGTAATAGTTAATCAGGGTTTTGATATTTCAACAACTACGAATCCGAATCCATTTAAGGTATCAGTTGCTCATGGTACAACTGTTGCCTCACTGGCCTCACTTGGTGTCGATTTTTTCAACTCTGGCAATGACATTGAGGCAAGTTCAAGAATAATGTCCATAAAAATAATGGATTCGGAAGAGGGGTGTTTCTCTCTTTTTGATTTAGAAAAGACCATTAAGGATGCTCATAATCAGGGTGTTAGAATCTTCAATTTATCAGTTGTCGGTTTCGCAAAAAAATACAATTCTAATTTTTCCGATCATGCTTATTTATTGGATAAACTAGCATATGAATATGATTTATTAATATTTATTGCAACAGGGAATCTTTCAATCGAAGATATCCAAGAAATTCAAAGGGTAAAAAATGAGAATCCATATTTTCTTGATTATCCTAATCATTTTTATAATCCTCATGAATCCTGTAGTGTTCATGATTGTGAATGTTCTAATATTAGCCTTCCTTCTGAAAGTCTTAACAATATGACTGTTGGGGCTATTGCGGATAACTTAAATCCAGATGCCATTTCTCATTTAACTTTATCAAAAGAACTTCCAGCATATTATACAAGAAAATTTCACTATGACTACAGTCAGAAAATAAACGATACTCCTTTTCAGGACAATCAAAAAAATTCGAAATTATTTAAACCTGATATAGTTATGCCTGGAGGTGATGTCTTAAATAATGATTCCTCAATGCAAGTAATAGGTTTAGGAATATTAGGAGATTTTTATATACAGAGTGCAGGAACCAGCTTAGCTGCACCTCTAGCTGCAAATATAGCAGCGAGAGTTATTTCCGGATATCCAAGATTAAATATGCAGTCAATAAAAGCTTTGGTAATAAATTCGGCAAGTAAACCATCCAATTCAGCATTTCTCAAAAGTTTAGTTGAAAAACTTAAAAATGAAGAAGCTCAAATTCGATATGGGCAAAATTTCAATGAATTAGACGTGGATATAAGGAGAAAGCTATCGGAATTATTCAATTCTGAACGATTATTATCATATTTAATTGGACATGGTTTACCAGATGCTGATAGATGCCTGAATTCTACAAATAAAAGAATAACAACAATCTTGGAAGATCACATACAGCTTAATACCCATAAAGCAATAAATATTAATCTACCATTATATTTAAATGAGTATCCAAAACCTTCTGCAATTGTTACTATTAATGCAACACTTTGTTATAAATTTAAGCCTGTATTGAACAACCATTTAGCATACAATCCTCTTCACATCAGTTTTAATTTTTGTAAAAGTTTAGTAAAAGACAATTGTGAAAATAATGCAAAAATCTTGGCCCATAATGATGATCAATATTTCGAACAATTCTATGGACCAAAATTCGAAAATGTTGATAAAACAGAAGCTAGGATGAAAGCTTTAGGTATTAAATCTAAGGTAAAACCTTGGTCTGATGACTTTTACCCAGTCAATAGCAAGCCATTTTCAAACACACAACATATTAAAATTCAAATTAATGCAGAAGAATTAGCAAAGGTTGATAATCAAATTACTTTAATTGTAAGGTGTACTGCAAAAAATGATTTAGAACCTGAAATATTAAACTATCTTCAAACGACTATTCATCCTTTTTCAATTGCATTAACCTTCGAAGAAAGAGAGAACGATTTTTTTGAGTTAAAGGATTTTTATGCTGAAATGCAGGCAATTAATATTCTTGAAAATATAGTTGAACTTGAAGCTGTAAATGAGTTGGACAATAGCTGAAATTTACTGTCTTTCTTGCTTTTCTTTTTCAACTAGGATTCTCCAAATTTTCGTATCTATCTTGGCGGAAAGAACATGTAAATTTTGTCCCATTTCGATCAAACTCCGCTTAATTGCAGTCAATAATGTCCTCTGAATCGTATAATATGAAAGGCCCGCACACAACTTAGTAAGTTTATCGGCTTCTTTCTTATTATCAAATGTAAAAATGCCTGACCTTAATGTCTTGGAGATTAATTCCTTTATTTGGCGCTCTGTAGGGAGATTCAATTCTAATGTTAAATCAAACCTTCTAAGTAAAGCATCATCTATCATGTCAATCTGATTTGTAGCAGCAATAATAATACTGTCTTTTGGCAAATAATCAAATAATTGTAGAATCGTGTTTACGACACGTTTCATTTCTCCATGATCCTGGCTATAATCTCTTACTTTACCCAAACTATCAAATTCATCTATAAAGATTATGCATTCTTCTGTTGCTGCTTTTCTAAATACCTTTGCAAGATTTTTACTGGTTTCTCCAAGTTTTGATGAAACAATAGCTCCAAGATTCACTACAATCATCAATTTTTCTAGTTCTCCAGCTAGAACGTAAGCAGCTAAAGTCTTACCACAACCTGAAGGCCCATAAAACAAAACCTTATTAGATATGGGTAGATCGAATCTACCTAATATTTCAAGTGAATTATGTTCTTTTATAAAATAAGTAAGTTCAGAACGAACTTGATCAGAACAAACCAAATTGTTAAGCTTATAGTCCGAAGTAAGTTTTTCAATAATGAATTCATTTACTTCACGATCTTCTTCTCTCAATATGTGTTTCTGAGAACCTACAGCAACTAATCCGGCTGTCTGCTGCTGACGTATAGCTTCTTTTAGTATTGATTGCAATTGGAGAGCAAAATTGATTTTTCGTGTCTTTTTTGAATGTTCAATTAGATCGTTAAGGACTGTTAGTAGCTTATCTTGGTCATTTTCCAAACCATATTTTGCAAGATCTCTAATAAAATCTAATTGTCCCATTTAACAGATTTTTCTGCAAATTAAAACAAATTTTGGAACGATAATGTTTATACCTCAAATTTTTAATTTATAGGTGAACAAGTCAAACAAACTCACAACACCTTCAAATTATCTATTGACAATCCCTCTGCTTTGGAAACGACTAACCTGATTCGATAATGTCCGGCATTAATACTGGTTTCTGTCATTTTAATTACTTTGTCCCATTCTTTGGTTGAAGGTGAAAAATAAACTGAACCTTTGGATAAAATACTTCCATCATCGGCAATTACTGCAACATCAGCCACAATATCCCTGTTTGTGGAATTTATATATTTGAAGCGTAGTCCATAAGTATCTCCAACCCCAACGGTTATCGACCAATCAATAGTGTCAGAAACGGATCCGTTAAACGTTGTATATCCTTTTCCGCTAAATCCGGGGAGTGTATTTCCAAATGTTGGCCCTTTCAAAATTGCGTTTTCTGCTTCATAGGTAATTGCAGGTCGTACAGAAGGGGCCGGCTGTTCCAATATGGTTGGCTTGTGAATAATGATGGTGTACATGTCCGTCTTAGTATTCTCTGCGCTTCCATATAATAGGACTTTAGCGCCTGCCGTATAATGCTTTTTATATAAATTAAACCGGGTGCCACCTGCATGGTCACTTTCAATCAGTAAATTTGTCAATGTCCAATTGTCAAGCCATGCAGGTTTAGTTGTGATTCTGTTGTCAAGGGCAATGTAGACATCAGCACTGTCAATAAGAGAAAAGTTTGCAATAGCAGTGGTATCATTTGATTTGTCATTTTTGTTCACCGTTCTAATCCATTCATCGCCATAAAGCTCTTTGGGTATTGAGCTGAAAGTACATTCATTATCGGAGTACTGTTTAGCCCCTGTATCAAGCCATGATTGAATTGACCAAACAACATCTTTCTTGTGCACAATCAAATTTTTGATTATCGATTGCGGGGCAGGAGCGGGGTTTATATTAGAATTACTAGTTGCAATGGCAATGGCAGCAATCATTGCCTGACCGGATAATACATTGGGGAATGCAATCGTTAACCTGCCGCCTTTTACATTTGCTTTAACAACCTTTTTAAGTATCTGGTCATGTCCAGCTTCTTTCCAAATATCAAGGTTTTTCAATACAATGCTATCATTAACTGCTACATCAAATAACCGCCAACCTGTGCAGTCCATACCGCCACCAGCACCATACCATGGTTCGGTAAAGTAAAGCTCAACAAGATATTCACCATCGGAAACAGGAAACTCATAACTTAGTTTGTGCCTGCCAAATCGGAAAGTTTGAAACAGGGCTCCATCTCTTGTCCCTTTTATCAGATCAGATGTACGACGCCGGCTGGCAAAGCAGGAGGGAAGGTTGGGGTAGTTCTCCGACCAGGAATGTGAGCTCCAGGTATTGGTATCTTTCCCGGATACATCGGCCATCCAAATGTTACCATTGATATCCTTATATTCCGGGCCTCCGCAGTTTATTCTGTACAGATAATGATATGCGGAAACTGGCTTTGTTATTGTGTCTTTATCGGGTATTAAAACATTAAAATGCGGAGAACAAGGTAAATGATTAAGTACGATAATGTCCGTCGTCACCACTTTTCCCTTTATTTTTCCTTCTGCATAAAGGATATTATAGACTATGTTTACACTATCCCACTGAAAATGTGTGCCAATGCCATTCCTTTTTCTTGTACCCAAAGAGAGCGATTGAATGTCATTAAAAAGTTCCACTTCATCGCAGTTGGAATAAACGGTGATCCCGTTTTTAATTCCCGAAGTAGTCCAGCGATCTGGCCAGGTGTGGGATACAATATAAACCATGGGTTCCTTTTCTTTGGCAACAAAGTTGGAACGATACATATAAAAGGCATCCGTGGGTTCTCCCCATGAGGTTAATAGCCCTTTGTAATTAACAGGACCAATCCTGTCAATATTGCGGAAGCCTTCTCCATTCTGCACTCTGGCAGGATTATCGTGTGATGAGAGCAGCCAGAAAAATTGTCCGTAACATTTCTTGCTAACAGAATCGGCTAACCGTATTTTCATTTCCATCAGTTGAACCATACGATCTTCGCTTGATGAGCTGTTTTGATCAGAAGTAGCTTCCGTGTGACAATCGATACTTCTCCATGCTCCATATTCTCCAATTAGCCGCTGTTTTTGGATATCCTCAGCGTATTTGGAGGGGTCACCACCATAAGTGCCCGTCCAGTTTTGAGGAACATCCCAGTCAGTTCCTTTGCCACCATTACAGGTGGTTATTTTGCGCTGCGATGATGCTGTTGGGTCTAATTCCCGGATGATGGCAGAGCATTCCTCCGCAAAGGACTGTGGTAATGTACTTTCATTTTCCAATCCCCATAAAATGATTGACGGACTGTTGCGTCGTTCTTTTACCCAGTCTCTCAGTAGATTTTTGAAATTGTTTCGGAACGAAGGTGAGTCAAACCAAATATGGGCTGCAAATTGAGGCCACCAAAGCAATCCTGATTTGTCCCAGTATTCCTGGTAGCGTAAATTGTGTGGTTGATGCGCATCACGAAAAGCATTAAAACCAGTTGCAAGAACTTGTTTTACCCGGGTTCGGATTTGCTCCTCACTAAAAGCGTGACTCTGGCCCAGGAGATGTTCATATTCAGCAATTCCATTAATAAAAACCAGTTTCCCGTTCAGTAGGAATTGGTTTTCTTTGGACCAGCTGATCCAACGTATTCCAAAGGGAGTTGAAATTCTGTCAATAACTTTTCTACCTATACTTATCTCTGTTACAACCGAATAAAGGTAAGGGTTGTCTAACGTCCATAGATGTGGATTAATGATTGCGGGGCTTTCCTGTTTAAAGGTGATCGTTTGCCCCTGTGCAATTTCATTTTGTTGCTTCATTTCGGCAATTGTCCGGCCTTCTTTGTCTATGAGTTTGGTGGACAAAGTAATTTTGCATGGTTTGGAATCGTAGTTTTTTACTTCTGTTTCCAAATGCAGAACAGCGGATTGTTCAGAAATATCGTTATTGTTCCAAACATGAACACCAAAAGGTTCAACTCTTACAGGCGAAGTAATGATCAGATGAACGGGACGAAAAATACCCATGGGTTGAGATCCTTCTGAAAATCCCTGCTCCTGCGAACAACCTCCGCATACCCATGGCAAATCGCGGATACCTGCCGGATGGTCAGCACGTACCGCTAAAAGGTTAGGCTGATTCAGTAAAATGTATTTTGTAACATCGAGTGTAAAGGTAGTTCGTCCTCCTGCATGTTGTCCAACCTCATGACCATTTAACCATACTGTGGCATAAGAGCCTACCCCCTCAAACCATAGAAAGAATCGATTTCCTTTATTGATAGAATTAACAGAAAATGATTTCCGATACCATGCATATCCATGGC